>ENA-OQDW01000004-OQDW01000004.1-human-gut-metagenome-genome-assembly--contig:-NODE-4-length-85031-cov-3.398320_pt1 | contig 85031 bp, 101 predicted proteins | sample MGYA00242784_ERZ504613 | MGnify/ENA primary metagenome ERZ504613 (study PRJEB26092, sample SAMD00036330) | human gut metagenome | host: Homo sapiens | study: EMG produced TPA metagenomics assembly of...
CGCAACCACGATTGCCTCCCAGGGTGTGACACGGACCATACCGATAGCATCTCCTCTGTGGTCCTCACCTTCATGAACACCGATATGTAATGCAAGATTCTCATAGACTGATTTATCACTTGGTGTAAAAACATGTGCAAAGGAAAGCTCCTTTCCAGGTACTCTCACCCGGGTCAGCCGAAGTCTTCTTCCCTTAAGGTTCTCATAATCATCATGAAACAGCCGCTCCAGCAGTTCTTCCTTCGTTATCCGTTCTTCCATGGTACACTTCCTTATCTCTTGGTGATATTGCATACTACATATCCCAGAGTATCACGGAAATAATCCACGATTTCTTCCATTGCAGTCTGCACATCGGAAATCTCTCCTGTTATGATCAGTGTTCCTGTAAAACGGTCTGCAAATCCAAGATACACATTACCGCTCTTCACAGCAATATCGGATGCGATCACAGCAGACTCGGAAGGTGTCATGTTCATGATACCAATTGCAGATGATCCATAGTCCACCTGCGGATTCAGTCCAAGCTTCTGATATATGATAGGTGCCGGACCACCCATGATATGGGCAAATGTGATCTCCTTACCGGCTACGGTTTCCTGTACGATTCTGATCTGATCTCTATGTTCATCCGCCATTGATGATTCCTCGCTTTCAAAAATTTCGTATTACAGCATTTTTTTAATTACTGCTATATTCTTCCCGATCGATCTATAGCACTCTCAGAAATTACTGCATCAAGTTCAGCTGTGCAAAACATAATTTGATGCGTCAGATGTTCTCGACGTACGCAATATTCGATAAGCCGGACTCTGTTCATCCGGCTTATAATTTCCCTACGTTAAATTTTACTATCTGAGCCTCTTAATGTCAATACAATTCTTCGAAAATAAGGCAAAAAACAACGTTAATCGAAATATAAATCCACAGAAAACAACATCTATTTCCACATCAGGATAAAAATCATTCAAAAATCTGCTCAGAACTCAAACACCTTCTTAATACTGTCATAATGTAGGAATTTTCCCTCTGCGGCAAACGCCCGGATCTGCTCCAGGGTTGCAAACATATATCCGTCTGTCTCTTCCATCTGAAGCTTCAGATCCTTATCCTCCACATCCATGACAAAACGGTACACATCCACAAAGTAATTATCTCCTTCCCCCGGATTCTCTCTTTTATATGTAAAAAGGTATCCGCCCTCTGCCTCACTGGCGTCCAGTCCGGTCTCCTCTTTCACCTCACGGAGTACTGCATCACGGGAAGCCTCTCCTGCCTGGGCTGCACCGCCGGAAACCTCCCACCAGCCGGAGCCCAGGCTTTCGTCATCACACGCTTGGTAATAAGGAAGGTTTTGTCCGGTCTCGCTACCACACCTAAGACTGTCAGATGATACTCTCCGTCCTTTAAGCACCAGTCATTGCGCTTCATAGTACGTCCCGTTGGTTTCTTATCTGCATCGTAAATATCCCAGAATTCCATTTTATCTATCTCCTGTCTTTTTGCAGAGCACGGAAATACGGTCTTACATTTGATCCGTTTCAGCCTGCCCGTTTCTCCGTTTTCTGTATCTTTTTTATTTGTTATGATAACACGTTAAAATCATATATGTAAACCCCTGGATCCGGTACCATTTCCCAGTTAGCGTTACTGTTCACTTCGTTCTCAGTAACCAGTTAGCTCTCTACATCTGTTTTTTCACATTATAAGTATGCAAGTACCTACAGCCTGAAAGATAATCTATAGATTATTTTTATTATATTACTCGTATTATGAATTAGTTTTATAGATTATTCTGTTATATAATTAACACAAACAAACGATTCTATTTAAAATAACCAGGGAGGTTTTTCCAGATGAAGAATGATTATCCGCATATTTTTTCCCCATTAACCGTTAAAAATATGACTATCAAGAACCGTATTGTTATGATGCCGATGGGCACCAACTACGGTGAACAGAACGGCGAAATGAGTTTTCTTCATATCAATTATTATGAGCAGCGTGCAAAGGGTGGCACAGGCCTTATCATCGTAGAGAACGCAAGCATCGATTCTCCGCAGGCTCCAACGGAACTACCCAGCTTCGTATCGATCATGACAACTATCTGCCACGTCTTTTTAAATTCTGTGAGAACATCCACAGATATGGAACAAAGATCGCGATCCAGATCAACCATGCAGGTGCTTCTGCAATTTCTTCCAGAATTAACATGCAGCCGGTTTCCGCATCCGACGTTCCATCCAAAGAAGGTGGCGAGATCCCGCGTCCTCTTTCCAAAGAAGAGATCCTTCACATCGTAAAGAAATACGGCGAAGCTGCAAAGCGTGCACAGACAGCTGGCTTTGACGCAGTAGAGATCCATGCAGGACACTCCTATCTGATCAGTCAGTTCCTGTCCCCGATCACAAACAAGCGTACCGATGAGTTCGGCGGATCTGTTGAGAACCGTACCCGTTTCTGCCGCATGGTCATTGATGAGGTAAGAAAACAGGTAGGACCTTTCTTCCCGATCATGCTCCGTCTCAGTGCAGATGAGCTGATGGAGGGTGGAAATACACTGGAGGATACTCTGGAATACCTGGATTACCTTCAGGAAGAGGTTGATATCTTCGATGTTTCCTGCGGACTTAACGGATCCATCCAGTACCAGATTGATGCAAACTATCTTCCGGACGGATGGCGTTCCTACATGGCAAAGGCTGTAAAAGAAAAATTCAACAAACCATGTATCTCCATGGGTAATGTCCGTGACCCGAAGGTTGCTGAGCGTATCCTGGCTGACGGTGACGCAGACCTGATCGGTATGGGCCGTGGTCTGATCGCAGACCCTGCATGGGTAAACAAGGTTGCCACAGGTCATGAGTGCGACCTCCGCAAATGTATCTCATGTAACGTTGGCTGTGCCGGAAACCGTATCGGTGTAAACCGTCCGATCCGCTGTACTGTAAACCCATCTGTTCTTGAGGGCGATGTATATAAGAAAAAACATGTAAATAAAAACTGCAACGTGGTCGTTATCGGCGGCGGTACTGCCGGCCTGGAAGCTGCCTGTACAGCCGCAGAGGTTGGCTGCAATACCTTCCTTCTGGAAAAAGGCAATGAGCTTGGCGGACTTGCATCTCTGATTTCAAAGATCCCTGCAAAGAACCGTCTGGCTGATTTCCCGCACTATCTCATGCATCGTGCAGAACAGCTTGATAATCTTTACATCTTCAAAAACACAGAAGGAACACCGGAAAACATCCGCAAGTTCCATCCGAATATCATTGTAAGCTCCACAGGCTCCGCTCCGCTTCTGCCTCCGATCGCAGGACTGAAGGATCGTATTGACAACGAGAACCATAATATTTATTCTATTCTTGGTATGATCAGCCACATTAATGATTTTCCGAAGGATCTGGAAGGCAAAAAGGTTGTTGTTGTAGCGGCGGTGCTGTAGGTCTTGATGTTGTGGAATTTTTGCTGACAGAAATGCAGACATCTCTATTGTTGAGATGATGGATCAGATCGGACGTGATCTTGACCCGGTAAGCAAAAATGACACAAAGACCATGATGAAAAACACAATGTACATCAGCTTACAAAAACTGCTCTCCTTGAGGTTAAGGATTCTTCCTTCCTTGTCAGGGGCGAAGATGAGCCTTATGAGCTTCCATTTGAATACGGCTTCGTATGTCTCGGAATGAGAGCTCAGGGACAGCTTTACCAGAACCTCACAGAAGAATTTTCTTCTGAGGATGTTGAGATCATGAACATCGGCGACAGCCAGAGAGCAAGACGAATCATTGACGGTACCCAGGAAGGACGCAATATCCTTACCATTCTTGAGCAGAAGGGATACCTTTAATATTTTTCCGCTATACCCTTTCCGGGAGTATTTCAATCCTTCTACCGGAAAGTGTATATAAATCTGTTACAGTTCACTCGGTGATCCGTAACATAGTTTTTCCACGTCTTCCTCCCCCGCAGCCGTCCGGAGAATGTCCGCAGCTTCTTCAGACCTATGTGGCGGGAGGTTTAAAAAAGACAAATCTTCATCCAGATTTTACCAATGAGAGGAGTTATTACCATGTCAGAAAGAATCACAGGACATACCGAACTGATTGGTCTTATGGCATATCCGATCCGTCATTCCAGCTCTCCTGCCATGCAGAATGAAGCTTTTGCAAAGCTTGGCTATGATTATGCATATCTTGCATTTGAGGTTGGTGCAGACGAGATCGAGGATGCTGTAAAAGCCATCCGTACTCTGAAAATGAGAGGTTCCAACGTTTCCATGCCGAACAAAACTCTGGTAGGCCAGTACCTTGACGAGCTTTCACCGGCAGCAGAAATGTGTGGCGCTGTAAACACCATCGTTAATGATCATGGTCATCTTACAGGCCATATCACAGACGGTATCGGATTTATGGCAGCACTGAAAGACAATAACATCGACGCCATCGGAAAGAAAATGACCATCGTAGGTGCAGGTGGTGCCGCAACTGCTATCGAGATCCAGGCAGCACTTGACGGTGTAGGCGAGATCGTGATCTTCAACCGCAAAGATGAATTCTGGGACCGTGCGGTATCTACTGTAGAAAAGATCAACACCAGAACTTCAAGCCATGCTGTTCTCTATGATCTGGCAGATCTTGACCAGCTGAAAAAAGAAATGGCTGACAGTTATATTTTCGTAAATGCGACAGGTGTTGGAATGAAACCGCTGGAAGGTCAGTCCGTTGTTCCGGACAAGTCTTACTTCCGCCCGGAGCTTATCGTTGTTGACGTGCCTTACTCCCCTCTTGAAACTGCTATGCGTTCTATGGCAAAGGAAGTTGGCTGCAAGACAATGAACGGCCTTGGCATGATGCTTTTCCAGGGCTCCGCTGCATTTGAACTGTGGACCGGTGAACCGATGCCGATCGAGCATATGAAAGAGATTCTTAACATCAGATACGACGACTAAACTGCTATCTGTTCCTGTCGTATCAGAAAGGACCATTATGAAAACAGTTCAGGTAAGAAATATCACACTCGGAGAGGGAAGACCGAAGATCTGTGTCCCGATCGTGGGGCAGACAAAGGATGATATCCTCCTTGAGGCAGGGACCTTCGCAAGGATCCCCGTAGACGTTGTGGAATGGCGTGTTGACTGGTTTGAGGACGTTTTTGACACAGACAAGGTTCTGGATGTGGCAAAAGATCTCCAGACCATTTTAAAGAACACTCCGATCCTCTTCACCTTCCGTACTGCAAAGGAAGGCGGAGAAAAAGCGATCTCCAACGAAGCTTACAAAGCACTCAACATGGCTGTCGCAAAAAGCGGCTATGTAGATCTCATTGATGTAGAAGCCTTCACAGGTGAGGAGATCGTAAAAAGCATGATCCAAGAAGCACACAGCTATGGCGTAAAGGTCATCGCTTCCAACCATGATTTTGACGCAACTCCTGAGAAGGATGAGATCGTGCGCCGTCTTCGCATGATGCAGGACTATGGCGCAGATATCCCGAAAATGGCTGTTATGCCAAGAAACAAACAGGACGTGCTTACACTCTTAAGTGCCACGCTGGAAATGTCCGAGCAGTTCGCCGACCGCCCGATCATTACCATGTCCATGGCAGGTACCGGTGTTGTCAGCCGTCTCGCTGGCGAAACCTTCGGTTCCGCCCTTACCTTCGGTGCAGCTACCAAAGCTTCCGCACCGGGACAGATCAATGTCAACGAGCTTGCACAGGTTCTTGACATTATCCACAAAAGCCTGTGATCCTGTAACCTCCCATAAAAAGGATCTACGGTAGATTTTTTAACAGAACGTGAATTATAAACCAATTTTTAAACCCAATTGATGTAACAAATTTTTGCAATTTTAATCCCATAATAGCAAATCTATAAAAATAATAATTAAAAACAACAAATCTCATGACAAAAAGAAGAAGTGTGCTGACCCATCCGGCACACTTCTTCTTTTTCTGTTTTTTATATCTTTGTTATTCCTCTAATCAATTTTTATCCTCGATGGCATTCTCCTCTTTCTTTCTGGGGTCCCAGTTTGAAAGGAAGATATTCAGGCCGAAGCCTACAGCCAGGGCCATGCGGATGCCCATGCAGTTCCCTGGGTTGCAAGCACAGCTGCCATAACACCTGCGATCATCTTGTCACGGTCTGTTCTGCAGTAATCCATACCGATCCTTGCACAGACAAAGGCCTGGAACATCAGAGTAATGGAGGAACCGACTCCGAAGATCGGACGGAAGAAGCTTACAACCGGAATGATCAGCACACTTAAAAACGTTGCAATACGGAAGGATGCCATACCGCCGATCAGAGACTTCATAGCTTTCTTTCCCTCCTTGTAACGGATGGAAACAGATACTGTCATTCCAACCCATAACGGACCGGAAAGCGGCGGAAACGGCGCAATGACGGAAAGGATCAGGTTCCTGATGCCGCTGACCAGGTTGGAACGGCTGGAATTGAAATCAATGTACTCATCATCTCTGGACTGGCGTGCCTCTGTAACCAGTGTCTCTGTGGTAACAAAATCACCAAATGCGATAACATAGCATACAAGTGCCAGAGGAAGCGCTTTGACAAACATGGAGACCGGCGGGATTCCCACACCAAAGATACTTACCTGTGAGATGATCTCTTTGAACTGCGGGATCTTGATAAAGGTTCCCAGCTCCAAACCAGGCGCATCCAGTTCTCCTACAAGAAGACCTACCACCATGGCGATCAGATACGGGAAAAGGTTTCCATACCTGGCAACAAGATCCAGGAATTTGTTGTTCTTTCTCTTCTCCTGATATTTATCTGAAAAGCTGATCAGGATCAGAAGGCCTACACCGGCAACGATCGCCAGCGGATACTTATGCATGTTGCCGCCCTCTCCCAGCTGTCCTGCCATAACCGTCACCGGCGCAGCAAGAAGGATACCACCCTTAACAGAATTTGGTACTGCATGGACAAATTTATCCGCAAGCTTGGTGATGCCCATAAATATGAACACGAGACCAACCAGCATCTGCAGGGCGATCATTGCCTGGATACGTTCTTTTCCCATAGGGAAGCCTTCCAGGAATACGATTGTCAGCGGAAGGGTCGGTGTGATCCATCCCGGTACAACCGGATCACCAAGTAAGCTGTGTAGCATATACAGCATGGTCTCTATGATCACACAGCTCCATGCCAGCTCATAAGGCAATCCCAGATATTGTTCCAGATAAGGAACCGCCGCCAGTGCCGTAACCCCAAGGATCAGGCCCTGGATAAACTCTACGGACTCAATTTTATAGTGAATAAACGGAAAACGAATCTGAAATGGCCCAAACGGAATGTAGGGCAGTTCGTTTTCTCTTCGCTGTCTTGCTGCACGTGCCATAACGATTCTCCTTTGTCGTTTTTTGATAATACATATATAGTATCTTTTATTTTGTAAGTTTGTTAATTAACAAACATTTCCAGAAACGGTAAAGTCCAACCCGGGAATTGTTCCCGAATTGGAACTTTGTTTTGCACAGATTCAGTCATCTTTGTCTGTATCCATACAATGATTCACTTTTTTTACTGTAGTCAAACGGATATTCACCCCAAGGGATTTCCTTGATTCAGTCAAGCCTCTTTTCCACGGTTCATCTTAACGAACAGTGCAAGAAGGATTCCTATGAATGTCACTGCCATATTGAGAAGCAGGATCATTCTCGGAGCACTGGTTCCGGCAGTCTTTGTAATGTAGCCGGCCAGTGTCAGAATGGTGTAGTTCGCAACGCTGGATGCGATCATGACCATGGATGTTGCAGTTCCCTTGTTTTCCGGGAAGAACTCCGCAGTTGTGGAAACAGCCAGCTGAAGCACACCGCCTGCGCCTGCAAAACCGATCACAAATCCACCGATAAGACAGATTGTCGGATTCTGGATAAAGTAGCAAAGTCCCAGCATGATGAAAGAGATCAGTGGATAAATGATCAGGATATTGATCTCCTTCAGTCCTTTTTTGATAAATACAGAGGAACACAGGATTGCTGCAAAGGTTCCTACTGCATAGAATGACTGGATCTTGGAAGGATCACTTAAGTTATAAAGCTTTCCGAGCTCCTGGTTACAGTTCAGCCACAGCATGAATGTAGAAGAGCTTGTAAATCCGATGAGGATTGCTGCAAGAGCTGCAGGAGTGATCTTTAATTTTGCTTTTTCTTTCTTTACTGTACCTGCTGTATTTCTGTTCGGAAATGGCAGGAACAGGATCAGGATTCCATCGATAAAGATCGCAGCACCTGCAACAATAAAGATGGTTCTGTAGGACATATTCGCCGCTGCTACAAATCCGATGAGGAAAGGAAGCAGAAACTGGCTGATACACATGGAGAATTTTGTAAACAGGTTCGCTACAGAAGGATTGTTTACATAAATCTCCATACATGTCGGGCTTACGCAGGTGTCCAGGAAGGAGTTTGCGATACCGCCTACAATGGCAAAAGCGTAGGCAACTCCCATAGATGGAGCAAATGCGATTCCCATAAAGTATGCTGCATAACAGATCACGCCGATGATTCCGCTTAATCTGCGTCCGAATTTGTCGGACAGGGGACCGGAAAACGGAAGAGAGATCAGTCTTCCAAGTCCAAGTGCGGCAATTACAGATACTACCATGCTGACATCCATAGTTCCATCACTTAAAGCCTTTGCTCCCCAGTGAGCCGCAAGTTCCGGCTTGTACTGCCCCATGATGGAAGCTCCGATTCCATGGATGAAATATGTAAAATACAGCGCGATAGAAGTAATCACTAAATTTTTCTTACCTGTCTGGCTCATTTTTCTTATTTCCCTTCGTTCTCAGCCTGAAATTTCTGGTACTCATCTGTCGGCATCTCAAGACCTGTGTAAAGCTTGTAAGATGCTGCACCCTGCCACAGAAGCATTCCTTTTCCGCCTACCGCAAGCTTCACGCCTGCTTCTTTTGCTTCTTTTACCATCTTTGTCTCGGCCGGATTGTATACGCAGTCAGCAACAACAAGATCCTTATGGAACATGGATTTATCAACCAGTGTGATGTCATCATGTGGTTTCATTCCTGCAAGTGTTCCGTTCGCGAGGATATCTGCGTTTGCGATCTCTTCTCTCAGTTTATCCTGATCGTCAAGGCAATATACGCTTACTTTGCAGTCCGGTACTTCTTTTGCAAGCTTCTCAGCAGTTCCTTTTGCTCTGTCAAGGAATGGATCGTCAGGGTTGAAGATCGCGATGGATGCTGCTCCGTCAAGGGCACACTGTACAGTCAGAGCTGTAGCTGCTCCGCCTGCTCCGAGGACTACCATCTTTTTGCCCTTTACATCAACACCGTGCTCTTTCAGGTTGCGGACAAATCCGATACCGTCTGTGATATGTCCAACAAGTTTTCCATCCTCATTTACGATGGTGTTTACAGCACCGATGATCTTTGCTGCCGGTGAAAGCTCGTCTACACACTGAGCTACTTTGTTCTTGCAAGGCATGGTTACATTGCAGCCTCTCATTTTGAACAGACGCATTGCATCAAGAGCTGCCGGAACCTGATCCTCTTTGATATCAAATGCCATGTAAGCATAGTCCAGGTTATGGTACTGGAAGCTGAAGTTGTACATAGCCGGGGATCCGGAATGTCCTACAGGGCTTCCGATCAGTGCAAGTAAACCAGTTGTTCCTTTAATTCTCTGTTCCATTTCTTTTTACCTCCTGCATTTTCCCCTGTCAGACACCGGATATATTTTCTCCGGTGTCTGTCGGGCCATCTTTTTAATCTTTATACTGTCCGGTTTATCGGATAGTTATTTTCTTTTGTATCAATACGATCAGCGACTGGCAGATCAGATCCTGGAAGCTACCTCATAAGCCTCTTTTGTTGCATCCAGTGCACGTCTTGCACGGATAGCATCTCCGATCACATGTGTCTCAGGTACAAGGTCTTTGATCTTCTCTTCCAGAGGATTGTAGTTGCGGAATCCCATGGAAAGGATCACAGAATCATATCCTCTTGACTCGTGACGTACTCCGTCAGCGGTCTCATATTCTACCCCGTCTTCATAGAATTTGCATACCTTTGCTCCGGTGATCTCCTTGATTCCGTAGTCCTCGAAATCCTTCATCAGATATACTCTGTGCTCGTGGATCACGTCTGCACCTACGGTATCACGGAACTCGATAACAGTTACATCATGCTCCTGCTCGCCTAAAAATGCAGCTGTCTCGCATCCAACCATTCCACCGCCGACAACGAGAACCTTTTTGCCTGCTGCTCTCTTGCCATCCAGAAGATCAGAGCCGTGGATGATAGCCGGATTGTCGATTCCCTCGATCGGAAGGATCAGAGTCTTGGAACCGGTGGCAATGATCACGCTGTCCGGCTTCTCTTCTTTGATAAGCTCCGGAGTTACCTCACAGTTCATCACGATCTTAACGCCATCCTTCTGGCAGCGATGGATGTAGCTGCGGATCATGTTTGTGATGTCACCTTTTCCTGGCGGATATGCAGCAAGTCTCATGTTTCCGCCGAGAACATCTCCTGCCTCATAAAGTGTTACCTCATGTCCTCTCTTCTTTTGCGATAAATGCAGCGGAAAGTCCTGCAACACCGCCACCGATAACCATAACCTTCTTCGGCTCTTCCGCTTTCTCAAGCGGCTCTGCCTCATGACCCAGGAATGGGTTTGTCAGACAGCATACCGGATTTCCTGCATACATGTTTGCAACACAGCCCTGAAGACAGGCGATACAAGGAGTCATATCCTCAAGACGCTCTTCCTGTGCTTTCTTCGGCATAGCCGGATCTGCAAGGCTCTGACGTCCGAATGCTACAAGGTCTGCTCTTCCTTCTTTACCATCAGTTCTGCGAACTGTGGCTCTGTATAACGTCCAACTGTGATCACCGGGATATTTACCGCACGTTTGATCTCCTCAACCTCTGCTGCAGAGAATCCACCGTGGATAACAGTCGGTGCCCACATAAACTCATCCTTGATATGAACGGCACGGGATACATGGAGTCCGTCCAGCCCGCAGCTTTCCAGATATGCTGCGATCGCTGCACTGTCGTGGACATCAAGTCCGCCCGGAACCTCATCTGCACAGTTGATTCTTGCAAGAACTGCAATTTTTCCCTGTGTTGCTTTTTTAACTTCCTCAATGATCAGACGGGAGAAACGCATACGGTTCTCAAAGCATCCGCCAAACTCATCCACTCTCTTGTTTGTTCTCGGAGAAAGGAAGGTACTTACCAGATAACCGTGTGCCATATGGATCTCAACAGCATCTGCTCCTGCTTCCATTGCTCTTCTTGCTGCCTCACCGTAGCCTTTGATCAGCTCATAAACTTCCTCAGTTGTAAGCTGCTTCGGAATATCACGGCCGCACACTGACGGGATACTGGTTGCTGCTGTGATCGGTGCTCCTGCGTTCTTTGCATTTCCTTCCGGACCTGCGTTCTGAAGCTGGATGGACACCTTTGCTCCTTCTGCATGACATCCGTCGATAACCTTGCGGAAGCTCTCGATCGTAGAGTCGTCATAAAGACATGGTTTACGCGGGCCGCCCTTTGCACCCTTGTGAACTACAGTAGCCTCGATGGTGATCAGACCAAATCCGCCTTTTGCTCTTTCTCTGTAATATGCAGCGGACTGCTCACTCATTGTTCCGTCTGTGTTTGCAAAGTTATTTCCCATTGGCGGAACAACAAAACGATTCTTTACTGTCATAGGACGATCTCGATCGGCTGAAACATCGCATTGAATTTCATATGCGTTCTCCTTTCCTTTGAAACAATCTTTTTGTTTCTTTCACGGTAACGCCCTGTCACCGGTATGACGTCGGAAACAGGGGTCCGTCTGAAATATTAGTTTCTTATATTAATTACAGTACTTCCGGCCAAGCCTCTTCCAGTACCTTCTTTGTGTTCTCATATGTATGTTTTGCAGCATACCCGATACCTTTTTCAAGGTTTGCATCGCTGATAACCTCTACGCCGATGGCATTTGGTCTGATGCCTTTTTCTTTGATCATTTTTACGAACGGTACTGTTGTTCCGATTCCTGTTCCAGGAGCAAGACGGTCATGCATGGACTCATCTCTTAAGATCGTTGTTGCATATGGTCTTTCCCATACATCGTTGATCTGGATGGATACAATCTTGTCTGCCGGGATTCCCTCAAGTACGGAAAGCTCAATCGGCTGGTTTGCTCTTACCCAGTGCCATGTATCAAGGATCAGTTTCGCATTCTCGCAGTCAGCAGCTTTTACAACAGCCCAGCCCTTTTTCACATCCGGGATTCCGCTGTATGGCATTGGCTCAACACCGATGATGTATTTGCCTGCTCTGTGGCAAAGCTCACGAAGCTTCTGTGCTGTGTACTCTACGGAATAGTTCTCCATCAGTCCGCAGTTGATCTGTTTTACGTTAAATAATTCACACATATGGAAGCAGAGCTGTTCTTTGTATTTCTGCTCATAGGAACGATGCTCCTCTGCCCACTGCACGATGTACTCAACCTCTGTTACCTTCATGTCATATTTATCCAGGATCGCCAGGATATCCTCGTCGAAAAGTCCCTCATTCAGGGCATCTACGTAGGTTTCTGCTCTCAGGCCGATCCCCTCATAGCCAGCCTCTTTGGCAGCTTTTACACGGTCCTCAAATTTGCACTGATCTCCCAGTGTCCAGGAACTGATTGTGATTGGAAATTCTTTTGACATGATAATTCCTCCTGAAAATTTAAATAATTTTATTTGTTTTTTTTAAATTATTTTGTATCTTTTTTCTATAAGCATTATATAACTTTGTTAAATACAAAACAAATTGATTGTACCAGGAGAATCCATAGATTTTATCAATATATCATGTTATACTATATAAAACATATTCAGCCGTATTGCCGCCGTCACTGCATACGGCCCGGCAAATCTCTTATGTCTGTCAGACTTACCGGGGATCTGTTCGAAGTAAAACATTCAGATAAACTTACGAAAGGAGTATTGAAAAATGAATCTGTATCATCTTCGCTATTTCGTGACACTGGCTCATCTGGAACATTATACAAAAGCTGCGGATGTTCTGCCATCACACAGCCCAGCCTAAGTCACGCGATCTCTTCTCTGGAGGAAGAGCTTGGAGTGAAATTATTTGAAAAAAACGGACGGAATGTTTCTCTCACCAAATATGGCAAGTCTTTTCTGGAGGATGTGGAACAAACCCTGAACCGGCTGGATTCCTCCGTAAACGGTCTCCAGCTTGCAGGAAAGGGAGAAGGACAGATCGATGTGGCTTTTCTCAGAACTCTGGGTGTTGACTTTATGCCAAAGATCATCCGCAGCTTTCTTAATGCCAATAAGGGAAAACAGATCCATTTCAATCTGTTCTGTGATAAGGTTCTTACCGGCGATATCCTCACCGGACTGAAAGAGAAGAAATACGATATCGGCTTCTGTTCCAAATTTGACGACGAACCACTGATCGAATTTATTCCGGTTGCCAAGCAGGATCTGGTCGTCATCGTTCCGCCGGAACATCCTCTTGCTGAGAAATCCGAGATCCATCTGGAGGAAACGCTTCCATACAAGCAGATCATCTTCAAGAAGAGAAGCGGTCTCCGCCAGATCATTGACCAGTTATTTAAGAGCATCGGTCAGTACCCGGATGTGGCTTTTGAGATCGATGAGGATCAGGTTGCCGCAGGATTTGTTGCCAATGATTTCGGCATCTGCATTGCACCGGATATCCCGATCCTTCACTCTCTGAACCTTAAGATCCTGCCCCTTGTCTCTCCAAGCTGGCAGCGGAATTTCTACATGGCCATGCTGAAGGATGTATACCATCCGCCGGTCGTGGAAGCCTTTAAAAAATTTGTGATCGAGGAAACCTCGAGGGAGATTTTTTATAAAACCAATTAAACGATCTGTTCATCTGCAAATATATGGTCCGGATCTTTTATATCATAAAGGACAGCTGCCCGATCTCCGTTCTGTTTCTGTACGGTTTATCGGACAGCTGTCCCTTTTATATGTAAAACTATTCTGTTTTATGATCAGCAGTTATTTATTTGCCTCTGCCTCACGAAGTCTGTGGATCAGCTCCTCGCAGATCTCAAGCTCACTCTTTCCGTCTGTCTCAACAACTATATCTGCTGCTGCCTCATATTTCGCGCGACGTTTTTCCAACAGATCAGCGATAAATGAAACATTTTTGTTGTTCTCAAGTAAAGGACGGTCATGATTATCCTTTACACGTTCCAGAATAGTTTCCGGCTTTGCAGTCAGAAGTACAACACGGCCATTTTTTTTCATCTCGGTAACATTGCGCTCCCGCATCGGAACACCACCGCCACAGGATACTACAACATTAGATCTGACTGCATCTCGATCAGAAGATTTGTCTCGAGCTCACGGAAATACTCTTCACCGTAAGTCTCAAAGATATCGGAAATGCTCATTCCCTGTCTCTCCACGATACACTGATCCATCTCCACAACATCCATGGCAAGAACATTCTTCAGATAATCGGAGATCGTAGATTTACCAGCTCCCATAAATCCGATCAGGAAGATATTATAATTGAAAAGATTTCTGGACTGAATCCTTTTACTGTTCTGTGTGATGCTTGCAAAAACATCATTGACCTCTTTCTTATGACGTCTGCCTTCCATTCTGGCTTCCAGCCATCCTTTCTGCTTCGCCTCCTGTTCCGGCTGAAGTACCGGAAGATCGTTAGCTTCCTTGTATACCATGATGTCCTCTACGATCCTGTTTCTCATAAGGAGTGCGTCCAGGATGATCTCATCGCACTGTCCAAGGCTTTCTCTTAATACTTCTAACTGGTTCATAATATCTCCTTTACTTCGTTCATTTTATTACGGATTTCCGTCATCACTTTATCACTTTAAATCAAGTATCTGTCCTTATTATACCAACTGGTCATTTTTATCTCAACCCAAATTTTCATTGAATTTACGCATGTGATCTATAGATTATTTTTATAATTTTTAGGCACGGCAAAGATATCTGACGCAGGACTTCACGCTATGAGGGACTGAATTGTTTGCAGTAATTTATGGAATTGCTATAGTATTCACGCTCGGATCTGCGTCAAAAAATCTCCGCCCTATTATAGAAGCAGAGATTTTTTACAGAAATTTTATCACCAAGATTCTACTGTATCACTTCATAGATCCGGTAATGCTTGTATATATAATCCCGGAACTGCTCCACAAGCGCACTTGGATACCGTTTTTTCATCATTCCCATGTATATGTAACGACGGCAGTGCAGATTCTCAATATTTAAGATTTTCACAGGAAGTGTATGAATCACCGGTACATCCGGCACAATGCCTACACCAAATTCCTCCGCCACCATACCTGCCAGTGCACCATCCTCTTCTACCTCAAAGGCCGTCTCCGGTGAAAGTCCTTCCTTTTCGAAAAGCTCCCGGATCACAAAATACAGTCCGCTTGCAGGGGTAAAGGTCACCTGCGGATACTGCCCCAGCTCTTTTATGGTCACTGAATTTCGGTCTGCAAGAGCATGGTTCTCAGGCACTACAGCCACCAGCTTTTCTTCTGACACCGGCACAAAGCTGATCTCCTTCTCACCCTCTGCCCGGGAACAGAAGATCACGTCGAATTTCTCTTCTTTCAGACCCCGGATCAGACTTCCGGTAGCTGCATTCTGAAAACGGAAATCAATCTTCTTCCCCTCCTGTTCATTAAGGAACCCCCGGACAAGCTCCGGGATAAATCTGCGTCCCTGGGTATGGATATACCCGATGGAAATACTTCCTCCCGGAATCCTTGCCGCTTCCTGTATCCTCTCCACACCAAGATTCAGGATATGTAAGGAGTCCTGCACATATTTCAGAAACATTTCCCCGTATTTGGTCATGGTCACATTTCTTCCGTGACGCTCAAAAAGTGGAACCTGCAGTTCCTTTTCAAGGTTGGAGATCGCATGGCTCAGGCTTGGCTGGGTTATATCCAGCCTCTTGGCTGCTCTGGTATAATTTTCGATCTGGGCAAGAGTCACAAAATATGTGAGCTGATTTAAGTTCATATGTCAAAAAATCCTTTCTTTCCTCCGCGCGAGAGACCTTCAGGCAGATAAGCTCAGACACCTCGCTGCCTGGTCTGTTTCACACTCCAAGGCTCAGGAGTTCTTTTCCCGCCGCAAGTCTCTCATAAAACTGCTCATAAAAATCCCGCTTCTCATCATAAGGCTTCCTGTAAAACTGGTTTACCACATACATGTTCAGGTTTCGGATCAGATCACTGTCCTCGCTCTCATAGAGAACCGACTGGACATCCAGAAGAAAATAATGCCAGTCACAGACAAATTTTTCGTAATTTCGAAATCCGGAGTATCTACCCATTTCCGGACCTTGATCTTACTGCGGCTGGTCTTTTTGCACTCGTGGATCTGAAGAATGTATTTAAAACCACCGTCCTCATAGTATCTTCCCAGCGGGAACAAACGGCAGAAGCCCGGACGGAAACTGTGAATGGAGCATCTTCCGTTGCCATTCAGAAATACGCATCGTTCCTCTGCCCCTGTCATCCTAAGATGCGGCAGAATATTTCCGTCTGTGACGCCAAGCTCTATTTTTCCGGCAAGCAGCTGGTCCACACTTAAGTGAAGTCCCTGACTTAACCGCCATACATCCAGCGGATCCAGTACAACAGAATCTCCCATTCCCGTACAGCAGTCAAAACAGCCCTTACAGTCCTGACAGTCTGCCTTTACCATGTCATTTGCCTCGTATAAACGACCGTCGAAATTCCTCCAGTGTAACCTCCCGCCGCATTAGACAAGTGCCTCCAGTCCTGTAACTCCCCAGTCCTCAGCCAGGCTTTTCAACCCGTCCAGGATCTCCTCCCTGGAATAATCGTGATCATCCAGGTAATCTACGTCCATATCATTGAGATGCAGATAAAAGGTAAGGGCAAGCTCCAGATAATCCGGATCATCTTCCTCCATGTTCATAAGAAGCTCATTTTCCGCTCCGTTGATGTCACCCTCATCAGCAAGTCCGATAACCTTCTTAAAAAGCTGGTCTGCCTCTGTATAATCTGCCTCTGCTGCAGGAAGTGTATACTGCGGCATATCTCCCTTAAGAAGAAGTCTTGTGATCAGTCTTGCGATATCCTGAATATTTCCTGACATTCTGTCATCCTGTAATCCCAAATCGTTTTCCTCTCTTTCTGCTGTCCTGTTCTGCCAGACACATTTCTCCGACCGACGTATCTGCATCCGGTCCTCCGCTCATCCGAACCCCGGATATCTGGACAGGCAATTTATTTAATCCAGTTTAATTCCTGACAACGCCTGCGCAAATGCATTGTTCACCGGCTCATTGGCCTCTTTCTGCTGTTTCTTAAGATAACGCTGCACATCACGCTTATTCACACCTGCACCCTCTTTGGCTCGTCTTGCCTGGAAGGATGAAGCTTTTCTTTATAGCCGCACTGACATACAAAGGTCTCTTCTTTTCCCTTCAGAAGCATCTCCATACGCTTATGGCATTTCGGACAGCGCGCATTGGTGGTCCTGGATACTGTCTCTCTGTATCCGCATTCCCGGTCCTCGCACACCAGCATTTTGGCATTCTTTCCGTTGACTGCCAGGAGATGTTTGCCGCAGTTAGGGCACTTCTTGTTTGTCATATTGTCATGGCGGAAGGTTCCCTGTCCGCCTTTGATCTCATCTACGATCTCACAGGCATATTTACGGATCCCTGTGAGGAATTTATCCTGACGGAGCTTTCCGTTTGCAATATCACTGAGCTTCATCTCCCAGTCTGCGGTAAGCTCCGGCTTTTTCAGTTCTTCCGGAACCAGCTCCAGAAGCTGTTTCGCCTTGGAGGTAATGTAGATCTCATTGCCTCTTTTTTCCATCATAAAGCTGTTGAAAAGCTTCTCGATGATGTCCGCTCTTGTGGCTACCGTTCCAAGTCCACCAGTCTCACCAAGGGTTTTTGCCGCTTTTTTGTCGTGGCTTTCCATAAAATGAACCGGATTTTCCATGGCACCAAGAAGTGTGGCCTCTGTAAATCTGGCCGGTGGTTTTGTTTTTCCGTTTGTAAGGGATGCGGATTCCACGGTAAGTTTCTGGCCTTCCGTAAGCTCCGGAAGCTGCTGGTCTTTCAGCTTATCCGATGAATCCTCTTCTTCCTCATCCTGCCAGCCTCCTTCATAGACTTCTCTCCATCCGGCACTTTTTACAATACGTCCGCTTGCAGCGAAAGTTTCTCCTGCTGCTGTTCCTTCCATATTAACCTGCTCATAAACAGCCGGCGGATACAGAACACTTAAGAAACGACGCACAACCATATCGTAGATCTTCCGCTCCTCGTTTGTCATATGATCCAGCTGTACAAACTGTTCTGTGGGAATGATAGCATGATGGTCGCTGACTTTTTTATCGTCTACAAAACTTGCATTGGCCTGGACTGGTTTATTGGCAAGAGCTCCGGCAAGTTTCCGGTAGGGACCGGTTCCGCATGCCTGAAGACGTTCTTTAATGGTAGGAACGACATCCTTTCCGATATACCTGGAATCCGTTCTTGGGTAGGTAAGGACTTTGTGATTCTCGTAGAGCCTCTGCATGATATTCAGAGTTTCCTTTGCAGAAAAGCCGTATTTCTGATTGGCTTCTCTCTGAAGAGTGGTCAGGTCATAAAGCCCCGGCGCATAGGTCTTCTTCGGCTTTCTGGAAACCTTTGTTATGGTAAGGTTGCTTTTTCCTGCCTTTGTCTGGATCTCCTGGGCACGCTCCTTCTTAAAGGTGCGGAGCTTCCGCTTTTTCCGTCACGCCAGGTCCAGCGTACATTTCCCGCCTGCAGAGTGATCCCGTAATAATCCTCCGGCTTAAATTCCGGATCTCCTGCTCTCTTCTTGCGATCATGGCAAGGGTGGGGGTCTGCACACGTCCGCAGGAAAGCTGGGCATTATATTTACAGGTCAGTGCTCTGGTCCCGTTCATTCCCACCAGCCAGTCCGCCTCCGCCCTGGCCTGTGCCGCACGGTAAAGATCATCATAATCATGGCCGTTTTTAAGGTGGGCAAAGCCGTCACGGATTGCTTTGTCCGTTACGGATGAGATCCACAGACGCTTGATAGGTTTATGGCAGTCTGCCTTTGCAAGGATCCATCTTGCTACCAATTCTCCCTCACGTCCGGCATCTGTGGCAATGATGATCTCCCCGATATCCTTCCTGTAAAGCTGGGTTTTCACCGCATTATACTGCTTGGAGGTCTGGCGTATCACAACCAGTTTCATTTTCTCCGGCATCATGGGAAGCGTGGAAAGCTCCCATTTGGTATATTTTTTATCGTATTCTTCCGGATCTGCCAGTGTTACCAGATGTCCCAGGGCCCAGGTCACTACATAGTCTTTTCCTTCCAGGGTTCCGTTCCTCTTCTGACTGCAGTGGAGGACTCTGGCAATGTCTCTGGCAACGGATGGCTTCTCCGCAATTACTAATGATTTCATATTTTTTTCTTTCACCTCTTACTCTTTGGAGCCTGTTTCCTAATGGCTCCGGGGTTCAACTATTATAGCATGAAAAAAGCACTTCGTCCAGAAAAGGGCCGAAGCCTTTTTCCGTCGAAATGCTCTTTACTTTCATATTACTCTCAGCAGCTGTTCATGCACATTTTCCGCTGATCTTATAGCCCACTCCACGAACTGTTTCCACCAGATCCCCTGCCGGGCCAAGCTTCTGGCGAAGGGTACGGATATGTACATCTACGGTTCTGCTCTCCCCGTCGAATTCATATCCCCAGATCTGATTTAAAAGCTGTGTTCTGGAAAGAACCGTACCACTGTTTTTCAAAAGGAGACAAAGCATCTCGTATTCTTTCAGTGTCAGATTCACAGGCTCCTGATCAACAGTTACCTCATGTCTTCCCGGACATACATAAAGATTTTCCATACGATACTCCTCTGCGCCATTGTCCTCTGATCTCCGAAGAAGGGCACGTACCCTGGAGATCAGTTCCATCATGCGGAACGGCTTCGGAATGTAATCATCTGCACCGCTGTCCAGACCTACCACGGTATCAAACTCACTTCCTTTTGCAGTAAGCATGATCACCGGAAGTTTCCGCACATCCGGACGGATACGGATTTTTTTTAAAATAGACAGTCCGTCTTCCTCCGGAAGCATAATGTCCAGAAGCACCAGTGAAGGCAGTTCTTTTTCCAGCGCTTTCCAGAAAAGTGATGGCCGTTCAAAACCCTGTGCCTCCAGACCCTGACTGTTTAATGTATATACAACAAGTTCACGGATACTTTCATCATCTTCCACAAGATATATCATAATTTTCCTCCAGCTTCATTTTTCATCTGATACGTGCAAGTATAAAGTGCATTCGTAAAATCCAACATAGAAAAAAGGTTAAGTTTATGTAAAATATAGAAATCCTTAAGAAATTTTAATTTGTAAAAGCCGAACGTCAATGTTATGATAAAGCAGAGAGTTGTTTGGAGGTTTTTTATTATGTATTCTTTTATTGTGAATCCCAATTCAAGATCCGGTGAGGGACGTAATGTCTGGAACCGGCTTCGCAGCATCATGGAAAGTCAGGGGATCTCATATCAGTATTTTCTCACAGAATATGTGGGACACGCCACAGTACTGGCACAGAGGATCAGTGCCGCCGGAACACCGGAGGATCCGGTAACTCTGGTAACAGTAGGCGGTGACGGCACTATTTATGAAGTACTTACCGGGATCATTGATCTGTCTTCGGTTGTTTTCGGATTTATCCCGGTCGGGTCCGGCAACGATTTCTGCCGCAGTATGGGCCTGCCTTTTGATCCTTTTGAAGCGCTTCGCTCTATTCTTGAGAACAGACGGACCATTTTCATGGATGTTCCTGTTCTCCACCTTGGCAGCATTCCTACCGTTTCGGCATCAGTGCAGGAATGGGCTACGATGCGGCAATCTGTCAGGAAGTCCTGATCACACCTGGCAAAAAATTTCTCAACCGTCTCCATATGGGTAAACTCATCTACCTTATGGTGGCACTGAAGCAATTTCTCTTCCTTACTCCGTCCCCGGTCACGATAACACTTGACGGAAACAAACCACAAACCTTCAGCAGGACTTGGTTTGCGGCTGTAATGAACCAGAAATATGAAGGCGGAGGCTTTAAATTCTGTCCAGACGCCAGTCCGGAGGATGGTTTACTGGATGTGATCGTTATTGAAGGAATCTCCAAGCTGAAAATGCTGTTCTGCCTGCCGAGCGCTCTCTGGGGAAAACATACCCGCATTCGCGGTGTACATATTTTACAGTGCAGGAACGTACATATTACAAGTGCCCATTCCCTTCCTGTGCATAAAGACGGAGAATCCGGCGGAATCCAGCGTGAATTTTCTGTGACCATTGAAAAGAAACCTTTAAAAATCATAATGCCTGTGTTATAGTAGCAGGTAGATACTTAACAAAAAAGAAGCTTAAGGCTGACATCAGCCATACCTCAAGAAAAGGAGCGGCAAAATGTTGAGTAAAATAAAAAAATACAGGCACGGTTTTATCATAGCGATCTATTTCGTTGCCTATCTTATTCTGTTTGGATATCTGGAGCAGCGGCCTGTACGAGCCTACCATGTTGTACATACTGTTTTTGATGATATGATCCCGTTCTGCGAGATTTTTATTATTCCGTACCTTTTATGGTTTCCATATGTGGTAATGACGGTTGTGTATTTCCTGTTTCGCAATAAGAATAAAAAGGAATATTTCCAGCTGATCTTCAACCTGATGATGGGAATGACGGTTTTCCTTGTTGTTTCCTATATCTATCCGAACGTTCAGTATCTCCGCCCTGCGGTATTCCCCAGAAGCAACATCTTTACACGACTGGTGGCTGAGATCTATCGGACAGATACTCCCACCAATATCCTGCCAAGTATCCATGTATTTAATTCCCTGGCTGTTTATTTTGCCATTCATCACTGCCAGGCACTAAAAGACAGGAAATGGCTTCAGCGAGGAGCTCTGATCCTTTCTGTTCTGATCATCCTGTCCACCATGTTTATCAAGCAGCACTCCGTGATCGATGTATGTCTTGGTACCACACTGGCACTGTTCGGACATCTCCTGTTCTATCCACAGAGAGTGGATGATTACGAGGAACAGCGCTCTCTATCCCATATGCGCAAGAAGAAGCCGGAACAGAATTTATAAAAAAAAGCCCCGTTGGGGGCTTTTTTTAATTAAATCCATAAAACTTCTGACAGATCTTATAGGCTGCCACAAACATCTTTCTTCCACCTCTTCCGGGAAGATTGGACACCCTTCCGAAGAGACTTCTCCGAAGTTTCCGATATAGTCCCATATTCTGGTCTTTGATGTAATCCTGCAACTCCTGTTTTTTATCCAGGCATTCCTGCGTTGCAGCTCTTACCAGCATGATCGAAGAAACGGTTGTGATGATATCCAGATAGCTGAACATATAAGCACGAAGTCTGCGGTTGCTCACATTAGCCTTCAGATAGGCGTCCACCATCAGTTTGTTTACACGGATCTGCTGATCGATACGCTTGATCATCACTTTCTCATTGACAGACTGATCATCTCTTCCAATAAAATATCGATAGAAATTTACATCCAGATAATAGAGATTTTTTACATAGGGAAGCGGCTCAAACGCAAACAGGTTATCTACGTAGAACGTATGCTTCGGAAGCTCCATTCCACAGTCATGGAGAAGTTTTGTACGGTATATCATGGAATGCATAAGGAGATACTGGCCTTTTTTCATGTGGCGTACCTCATCCCATCCGAAAATCTGGTTTGTCGGAAAACAGTGTCTGTACTGCATGACCTTTTTGCGGGTAACTCCCTGCTTCTCATAAACGAAATTACTGATGAGAAGATCCACGGTCTCAGCCCCACGTGTCAGTTCATAAAGTGTTTTCAGGACCTCATAGTAGCGTCCTGATTTACCCAGTCATCACTGTCCACAACCTTGAAATAAAGTCCTGTTGCGTTTTTGATTCCTGTGTTGACTGCCTGTCCATGGCCGCCATTTTCCTGATGTATGGCTTTTACGATAGTTGGATATTTCTCGGCATAATCATCTGCGATCTCGGCAGTACGGTCACTGGAGCCATCATCTACAATGATGATCTCCACTTCCTCTCCTCCGATCAGCAGGGAATTGATGCATTTTGACATATAAGCCTCTGAATTATAGCATGGTATTGCTACGCTCAAAAGTTTCATGAGTTTTCCTCCTTCATATATCTGGTGTATGCGCGAAACGCAGATGGTATTGCATATTTTTTATCGGATTCTCTCTTATCCACAAACAGGAACTCCCCCTGCGGTGCTTCTTCCAGAGAGGATACAGCGATACGATAAGCACACATCCTCCATTCAATATGGGAAAAAATGTGCTTCGCATCCGGCAGTGCTTCGATCCGCAGTGGTTCCAGCCCCATGGCTTTTACCCGGGCAAGTGCCGCCTTCTCCGTCAGATGTCCTTCCACATTTGGAAGTTCATAAAGGCCTGCCAGAAGTCCTGTATCCGGACGTTTACGGATTGCTGTACCTGCTCCATCCTGGATCACAAGGACCGTTCGCTGTTCTATGGTGCGGGCTTTCTTCGGTGCTTTTACGGGAAGTTCTTCTACAGTTCCATGCTTTCTGGCAAGGCAAAAATGCCCCAGCGGGCATTCTTCGCACTTTGCTGCTCCGTTTGGAACACAGACTACAGCTCCCAGCTCCATCATAGCCTGGTTGAAATCCCCTGGTCTGTCCTCAGACATCTGCTCTGTAAGATCATTTTCCACCGATTTCCGTACAGACTGTTTCATGATATCTCCACGGTTTTCGGTGAGTCTTGCGTATACCCGCAGCACATTTCCATCTACTGCAGGGACTTTCTTTCCGTAGGCAATGGACGCAATGGCACCTGCCGTATATCTTCCTATTCCTTTTAACGAGAGAAGTGTCTCAAAATCCTCAGGGATCCTGCCTCCATATTCTTCCATGACCTGAACAGCCGCTTTCTGCATGTTGCGGACACGGCTGTAATAGCCAAGGCCTTCCCACAGCTTGATGATCCTCTCTTCCGGTGCCGCCGCAAGGGCTGCTACATCCGGAAGTTCCTGGATAAAGCGCTGAAAATAAGGTTTCACCGCTTCCACTCGGGTCTGCTGGAGCATGATCTCAGATACCCAGGTATAATAGGCATTGTCTTTATCTCTCCAGGGCAGGAGCCTTTTGTTTTTATCGTACCATTCAGAAGGGGTTCTGCAATGTTTTCAGGCATATCATTTCCTTTCTATAATCTTACCGGTATCGGATCACAGATCTTCATGGAATCTTCCGTGACGGCACAGTCATAGGCCAGGATGTGAACACCGGCATCTGCTGCCGCCTTAAGTGTTTCTCCAAATTCCGGATGTGTCTCCCGATTTGGTTCAAAATACCTTACATCCTTCATCTGGATCACCAGAAGAAGATACGCCTCATAGCCGTCAGCTGCTGCATGCATCAGCTCACAGAGATGCTTGATCCCCCGTTCTGTAGGTGCGTCCGGAAAGCGCACGATATTATTTTCTTCCAGAGTGACGCCTTTTACCTCGATAAAAGCCTTTCGCTTCCCGGATTCCACATACAGGTCAAAACGGGAATTTCCGTATGTCTTTTCTCTCCTGACAGTCACTTTCTCCGGAAAAAGATTTCCGGCCGCCACCCACTCTTCTGCTGCTTTATTTGGGGCCTGGGAATCCATATTGATCCAGCGGCCCTCCTTGTTCACACTGATCAGATCGTATTTCGTTTTCCTGGCAGGATTATCACTCTTTTCCAGGATCACTTCTGCTTCCGGAACAAGAAGTTCCCGGCATCTGCCTGTATTCTTCACATGGACCGTTTCCAGCTGATCCCCGATCTGCACATGAGCGATAAAACGGTTCGGCCTGTCTTTGAATATACCTCTGATCGTATTCTTATAATTCATAGTTTTTCCCTCGTAACCCTTACTATAACATAAAATCTTCAAAAGCGCAGTTGCTTTTTTTTCTTTTCTCATATAGAATTGTTTTGATAACTGTTCACTGGTAATATTCCGCGAGGTGTTTTTTGTGAGCGAAGGCCACAGAAAACCCGAGACATACCGCGCGAATTTATGCGATTAACATAAATTCTGTGCATCGCGAAGCGTATTGCTGAGAACGGAGTGAACAGTAACTTGTTTTGTACTATGTCCAGTACAAAGGGTTGCTTTTTTTACATATCATAGTTTTTTGGGGAGGTTTTTCTGATGGACAGTATTATTTTTGATGTTGACGGTACGCTCTGGGATTCCACCGGGATCGTAGCTGAGGCCTGGAGTGATTACCTTATCCATACGGAGCACATGGATACCGACGTAAGCGCCAAACGACTGATGGGGCTTTTCGGCCAGCTGCTGCCGGATATCGCAAAGGCTCTTTTCCCTGAGCTTCCGGAAGCAGAACAGCTTCGTATCATCGACGGCTGCTGCCAGGCAGAGCACGAGGCACTGCTTCGCAAATGTGCTCCGCTGTATCCGGATCTTGAGAAAACACTGAAGATTCTTTCCAGCCGTTTTCCTCTTTTTATCGTCAGTAACTGCCAGGCCGGATATATTGAAGTGTTCCTGAAATCCACAGGCTTCGGACACTATTTCAAGGGCCATCTCTGTCCCGGTGACACCGGCATGGCCAAAGCGGAAAATATCATGAAAATCCGCGAGGATAATAATCTTTCCGATCCGGTTTATATCGGTGATACTATAGGAGACTTTAATGCCTGCCAGAAAGCAGGAGTTCCTTTTATCTTTGCTGAATACGGTTTCGGTCAGGTGGATAAACCGGATTACCGGATCACCAGGCCTTTTGACCTTACGGAGATATGCAGATGAGTATGAAAAAATCAAAATCCATAGACCTTACTTCCGGTCCGATCCTGAAAACGCTTTCAGAGCTTGCTCTTCCTATCATGGCATCTTCCCTTCTTGGAACGGCTATAATATCACAGATATGGCCTGGATCGGGCTTCTGGGCTCCAAGGCAGTTGCCGGTGTCGGTGTGGGCGGCATGTATGTGTGGCTTTCCCAGGGACTGGTAGCCCTTCCGAGAATGGGCGGACAGGTAAACACAGCACAGTCCTGCGGCCGGAAGGATTATAAAGAGGCACGTTCCTACGCGGCCAGTGCCCTGCAGATGACCATTCTGTTCGGTCTCTTATTTTCTGCAGCAAGTATTATATTTCTTGATCCTCTGATCGGATTTTTTAATCTGACAGACCCGGAAGCATATTCTTCTGCCAGATCTTATATGCTGATCACCTGCGGACTGATCATTTTTTCCTTCCTGAACCTGACTCTCACCGGACTTTTTACAGCCCAGGGAGATTCCAGGTCTCCGCTGATGGCCAATTTTCTTGGACTTGTGGGAAATATGCTCCTGGATCCGCTCCTGATCCTTGGCATTGGACCTTTTCCACGGCTTGAAACGGCAGGTGCTGCCATTGCCACAGTAACTGCACAGTTCCTGGTTTTTGCAGTACTGGTTTTCCGGATCTTTACTTCCGGGCTGGAAACAAATGTACTTCGTGAACTTCATCTTTTTTCACGTTTTCCGGGAAAATTTTATAAAAATATCTTCCGCATTGGTTTTCCAACCGCTATCCAGAGCATGCTCTACTGTATGATCTCCATGGTACTGACCAGAATGGTTTCCGCCTTCGGTGCTGCTGCCATTGCTGTCCAGCGTGTGGGCGGACAGATCGAATCCGTTTCCTGGAACACCGCGGACGGCTTTGCCTCTGCCTTAAATGCTTTTACCGCACAGAATTTCGGTGCAAAAAAATACGACCGCATCCGCCAGGGCTACCGTATTTCCTTTGGTATCCTGACAATCTGGGGCCTTATCATAACTGCAGCCTTTGTGCTGCTCCCACGCCCGATCTCCGGACTGTTTTTCCATGATCCGGAATCCCTTGGGATTTCTGTAAATTACCTGATCATCATCGGCTTCTGTGAGGCTTTCATGGCCATTGAGCTGATGACCATCGGTGCACTGTCCGGCCTTGGTATGACCAAGCTCTGCAGTATCATCAGTATTATCCTGACAGGGGCCAGAATCCCGCTTGCCATGCTGCTGACTCATGCGGGAATGGGACTCAATGGTATCTGGTGGGCACTTTCCCTTACTTCTATCGTAAAGGGAATCATCTTTACTCTGACATTCCGGCAGACCAGCCGAACGAAATTAAACTAAATACAGACAGAAAAACTCCCCGCGGATACCGGAGCCTGATCAGACAGGTTACCGTTTCACGGGGAGTTCTGCTTTTTTACCTAAAGGATAGTTCTGATACTTCTGATCATTTTTTGATACATTTTGTTCTGAGTACAAACAGAAATACCGCAAGTATCACAAACAGAATTACTACATAGGCGATCTTTGCTGCTACACTTGTGGTGAATGCGTCAACTCCTGTAGCCACTCCGATAAGTATCAGACAGATTCCTGAAACTTTTTCCATTTTTTTCTCATCGTACTTCTGGGCTCTGGCCTGTGTGTTTCCGCCTTTCATAAAAAAGGAACCGTGTCCGGTAAAAAGCATAACTCCTACTACCAGTGCTGCGATTGTAAGTATAAAGCTGAATGACTGATCAAACATAATATTTTCCTCCTGCTAAAGAACAGGAGCCACACACCGGATCACCGGCTGGCTCCTGTTTGTTTTTTGACTACAGATCCGATCAATAGAAACAGACGATCGGAACATTATACTGGATAATGTTGTAAAGCTCTCCCGCTTTATCCGGCGGCATATTGATACAGCCGTGAGAACCTCCGGTTAGATACCGATCGCCTCCAAAATACGGCTGCCAGTCTGCATCATGGAATCCAATGCCTCCGTTAAACGGCATCCAGTAGGTTACCGGCTGTTCATAGGAATAGGTTCCGTCTGGTTTCTTGGTGCCACGTAGCACATCCGGCTCTTCTTATAATACAAGGTGAAGATTCCAGGAGGTGTTTTTCTCTTGGGATCACTTGCAAGTCCGGATACGATATCTGATTCAAAGATCACATTTCCATCCTGATAATACCACATATACTGTTCTGTAAGGTCCACTTCAATGTAGGTATTTCCCAGATCATTCACACCATAAGAATTGGCTCTCATGGAATAAACCGGCTCTCTGGTCGTCTGAGCTCCGGACTGGATCTCCTGGGTAAGCTGTGCCACCTCTCCGTCCTGATCGATCTTCCAGCCATATGCAGAACCGGAAACCGAAACGGTTCTTCCGCTTGTTGTCTGGAACTGTCGCTCTGTACCTACTGTATCATGATCCGCTGCAAGCTGTGCCACATAATCCACGATATGCTGTTTGAAGGATGCATCATCCTGGATCAGCTGGCCCTTTTCGTCAAACTGCAGCCAGTTCTTGATGGTGCTTCCATCAAGTGTTACTGTCTCATCTCCAAATGTGTAGGTGATGCTTGCCCTCGCAAAGTTATTATATGCATCCACCGTTGCCTGCAGATCTGCACTGTCGCTGGTCACATCTGCTTTCACATAAGCATCCGGGTTACTGCCAAGATCTACTTCCCCGTCATCGCTGCTGATAGCATCACTGATCATCTGATAGGCTTCTTTTACCTTCAGTTCACTTCCCACTGTCTCCGGCACGATCGTAAACTCGGAATCATTAAAGCTTACGTACGCATTCTCCGGTGCTACCTGATTCTCTTTCTGGGCACAGTTCAGTGCTTTCACTTCTGACTCCAGCTTTGACTTGTCAAAAGCTGTCTGCTCACTGGCTGTGTAAGTCGTCTTTTCAAAAAATCCTCTCACCCATTCATAGGGCTTCTGCGCTTTCAAAAGCTTCAGAACTTCACCACTGGATATATAACGATAACTGATATCCGTTCCTTCTATCGTCTGCGGTTCCTGATCTCTGGCCTTTACCTGGATGGAATAGCCTTCCATTTTTTTTGCGATCTCCTGCTCAACCTCATATGCAGTCCTGTTGGAGCTGTCGATCCCGTTAATCGTTGTGCCCTCAAAGAAATGACTGGTGTAATAATAAGATACTCCTGCATATGCACAGCCTGCCACTACCAAAACCATGGCGGCGATCATTCCGGTCACCTTCAGTGCCTTATGCTTTTTCTTTTCGGGTATAACAATAGGTTCAAATTCAGATTCATCGATAGGTACGTAGGTGATCTTCCTTGGCCTTGCTGATTTCGAAGGTCGTGCCGACTTGTGAGCAGCTGATCTGTTATTTTTATTTTCAGGCTGAGGCTCTCCTGCAGTATCACTGACGATCTTTGCCATGGCATCATTGATCCTGTCCTCGATATCCCTCTTTTCATCGTTGCTCATATTTATTCACCTCTATGTTCATGTGCCTTCAAAAAAGGCATCTTTCCATTGATACTTTCTGGTCTTACTCACCAGCTTTTTCATTATATCATACTTTCCGGAAATTGCATCTCATTTCACGGTTTTTTTATAACTTATTTGTACCGTACAGCTTCCGCGCCATATCTTTCATAACATAGAAATACATTACCCAAAGGAGCACTGACGCAAAGATCCAGGCCACCGGACTTGCAAGACAGGTACCGATATAGCTGCTTTTTCCGGCTGCAATGGTAGCGGTGATCCCTCTTCCTGCAAGCTCAGCCACACCGGCCATCATAGGAAGAAGACCATATCCCATTCCCTGGATACCGTTTCGCAGTACATTGACAAAATACAGAGGAATAAAAAACAGTGCCACACATTTTACATAGATTGCTACCATAGGAAGCACTTCTTTAATGTTATCTGAGATAAACAGATATGCGAAATATTTTCCCGCAAAGAACAGAAAACTACCAACAACAACAGAATATACAATTCCTATAAAATGCGAAGCCCGGAAGCCTTCCCGCACTCTCTCAAGCTTTCCGGCTCCGATATTCTGTGCATTGTAGGTAGCGCTGGCAGTTCCCTGTGCCACATATGCCTGGGTGAAGATCTGCTCGATCTTACTTCCTGCTGTAAACGCCGCCACCGCATAAGAGCCAAGCATATTTAAGGCTGACTGTACCATCATGGTTCCGATCGCCGTAATGGAATACTGCAGTCCCATTGGGATTCCCACACCGATCTGCTTGGCTGCGAGGTTACATCTGAAATACCAGTCTTCTTTTTTCATACGGAGCTCCGGCACAAACTTCCAGATATATACCAGACATAAGACTCCTGAAACTCCCTGGGAAATAATGGTAGCCCAGGCTGCTCCAGGCGCTCCCAACTTAAACACGATGATAAATACAAGGTCAAGCACAATATTCAGCATTGCAGATAAGATCAGAAAATACAGTGGTACCTTACTATTTCCCAGTGCACGGAGGATACTGGCCAGGATATTATATAATGCCTGGGCAAAAATCCCTCCGCAGATGATCATAACGTAAGCATATGCATCCTTGAAAATATCATCCGGCGTATGCATAAATTTCAGAAGTGCATGCATACCTGTCATGCTGACTGCTGTCATCACTGCCGAGACCAGCGCTGTCAGGATCAGTGCATTTCCCACGGTCTGACGCATCTCATCCATTTTTCCCGCACCGTACTTCTGTGCAGTCAGTACGGTAAAACCGGCAGTAAGTCCCAGAAGAAAGCCTATGATCAAAAAGATGATAGTTCCTGTTGAGCCAACTGCCGCCAGTGCCTTTGTTCCTACAAATTTTCCTACAACCACCGCATCTACCATATTGTAGAACTGCTGAAATACATTACCAATAAATACCGGGATCGTAAATCCCAGGAGCACTTTTACCGGTTTTCCCTGTGTCATGTCTGTTTTCATGAAATCTTTTTTCCCCCCATTTAATTTGATCGTTCATAAACTTTGTGCTGCTTTTTGTTATTCTTTTTATTATTCTTTCTGTAACTTTACAGTTGCTCAAAAGTTACCTGTTTTTATGTATCAGAGGGATTATAGTTGAAATGGAATGATTTTACAAGATGATTTTGAAAATTTTTTTCATGTGTGGAAACAGAAACAATCGGATGAAAAATCCCGCAGATCCGTAAAAATCTGCCGGGATTCCGTGAAGCTTATTTATTTCTCAACAAGAAGAGACTCTCCTGTCATTTCCTTCGGCTGCTCCATACCCATAAGCTGGATCAGAGTCGGAACGATATCTGCAAGACATCCGTTCTCACGAAGTGTGTATTTCGGATCTGCGTTTACAAGGATAAACGGTACCGGGTTCGTTGTATGAGCTGTCCATGGCTCACCTGTTTCATAATTTACAAGCTGCTCTGCGTTACCATGGTCAGCGCAGATAAAGAGCTGTCCGTCAACCTCTTTGATTGCCTCTACAGCCTTACCAACACACGCATCAACAGTCTCAACAGCCTTGATCGCAGCTGCCTCAACACCTGTATGGCCAACCATATCCGGGTTCGCAAAGTTGATGATGATCACATCATATTTGTCAGATTTGATCGCCTCTACAAGCTTCTCGCAAACCTCCGGTGCACTCATCTCCGGCTGCATATCGTAGGTCGGAACCTTCGGGGATTTTACAAGGATTCTGTCCTCTCCTTTGTTTGGTTCCTCAACACCACCGTTGAAGAAGAATGTAACATGTGCATATTTCTCTGTCTCGGCGATACGTGCCTGTGTCATATCGTGAGCTGCAAGGTACTCACCGAAGGTATTGTGAAGAAGAACCTTGTGGAATGCTACCAGCTTGTTCTGGATGGTATCATCATACTCTGTGAAGCATACGAATGTGGTATCCAGTCTCTTTGCTCTCTCAAAGCCCTTAAAATCGTCATCACAGAAAGCTCTTGTGATCTCTCTTGCACGGTCCGGACGGAAGTTGAAGAATACAACGGAATCCTTATCGGAAATAGTTGCAACCGGTTTGCCGTCCTTCTCGATAACAGTCGGAAGCACAAATTCATCTGTCTTGTCATCATCATAGGAAGCCTGAACTGCTGCTGCAGCATCTGTTCCCTTTACGCCTTCGCCCTGTGTAAGAGCTTTATATGCAAGCTCAACACGATCCCAGCGGTTATCACGATCCATTGCATAATAACGTCCGGAGATCACACCGATCTCGCCAACGCCGATCTCTTTCATTTTGGCTTCCAGCTGCTCTACAAACTCTTTACCGGATGCAGGCGGTGTGTCACGACCATCCAGGAAGCAGTGTACGTAAACTTTCTTGAGTCCCTCTCTCTTTGCCATCTCAAGAAGTCCGTAGAGATGTGTATTGTGGCTGTGTACGCCACCGTCAGAAAGAAGTCCCATAAAATGGATCGCGGAATCGTTGTCTTTTGCATTCTTCATAGCAGAAAGAAGTGCCTCATTCTTGAAGAAATCGCCGTCCTGGATCTCTTTTGTGATCCTTGTAAGCTCCTGGTATACGATACGGCCTGCGCCCATGTTCATATGACCAACCTCGGAGTTACCCATCTGTCCGTCCGGAAGACCTACCGCAAGACCGCTGGCATTGCCTTTTACAAACGGATAATCTTTCATGAGTCCGTCCATAACCGGTGTTTTTGCCTCATATACAGCATTTCCGTCATGTCTGTCATTGAGTCCGTATCCATCAAGGATCATTAAAACTGTTGGTTTTTTGCTCATAATTTTCCCCTTCTTATCTTTGATCGAAAATCTGTCCGGCACAGCTCTTCACTGATTCTGAAACCCTCTGTACCATTCAGGATTCTTTTGTTTTCCATTTTATATAGTACCAAAATCCAGAAATTTTGCAACGTTTTCTTTGACAAAAATTTGTCTGTTTTCAATTTCCCGACAACTGATACGGCTGATCTGTAAATTTACGCGAAAGATATTATTTCTGGTATACACGGATCATAGAAGAAATCTTTCTTACAGATGCGCTGTTTTCCAGTTCTTCCTTAACCTTAAAGAAAGCGCCCTCGCTTACAAGTTTGGTGATCACAACAACCTCTGCGGTATCCGGTCTCTTGCTTTCTTTCTGCATGATCTGTGCCACGCTTGCCTGATATTTTGCAAAATGCTCCAGGATTTCAGCCAGCACACCGCAGCGGTCCTCTACCTGCAGGCGGAGGAAATAACGGTTATGGGTATCTGCCATATTTTTTACCGGAAGTGTCTTATAGCAGGTGCAGCCTACTCTTCCGCAGCAATCTGCCTTCATATTACGGACTACCTCAAATACATCACCGGCAACCGCACTTGCTGTAGGAAGCTCACCTGCTCCACGTCCGTAGAACATGGTATCTCCTACTGCATCTCCGTGTACAAAAACCGCATTATAAGAATCATTGACGGATGCAAGGGGATGCTCTGCCGGGATCAGCATCGGGCAGACATATGCCTCAACGCCGTCCTCCTGACAGCGTGCAACACCCAGAAGCTTGATCTCGCAGCCCATTTCTTTTGCGTAACGGATATCCTTTGCCGTGATCTTTGTGATTCCTTCTATATGAACATTATCAAGGGTAACTCTGGAATTAAAGGCAACTGATGCAAGGATGGCAACCTTTCTTCCAGCATCAATTCCCTCGATATCTGCAGTAGGATCTGCCTCTGCATATCCAAGTTCTGTAGCAAGAGCAAGGGCATCTGAAAATTCCATTCCCTCCTGGGACATCTTGGTAAGGATAAAGTTCGTAGTTCCGTTTACGATTCCCATACTTCCGTTACATGGTTGGCCTCAAGACTGTTCTTCAACGGGCTGATGATCGGGATTCCTCCGGCAACTGCTGCCTCAAACAGAAAATCCTTCTGCGCTGCCCTGGCAGTTTCCAGGATCTCTTTTCCGTGGACTGCGATCAGATCCTTGTTTGCAGTTACAACGTTCTTGCCGGCTTTCAGTGCTGCAAGGATATAAGTACGTGCCGGCTCGATCCCGCCGATCAGCTCGATCACAATATCAATGGAAGGATCTTCCTCAATATCTGCCCAGTCTGTTGTAAGAACAGAAGGATCGTCTACCTTCCCGGACGCTTTCTCAAGGTTACGCACCAGGATCTTTGTGATCTTTACTTGGCATCCAAGCTTGGCTGTCATTTCCTGCTCCTGGCTTTTGATCACTTTATATACACCGGTTCCTACTGTTCCGAGACCAAGAAGGGCCGCATTTACGACTTTTTCGTTCATTTTCTGATGTCCCCTTTCCGTTTTTTCCAATTTTTATCAGAGTAACTCCTATGTTATGGCAGAAAACGCTTTTTGTCAAGTTCCGGCAGAGGAAGCAATTCCAGCCAGCTGCCAAAAAGTCCGGTGATCAGTTCCTGCACCATAGCTTTTGACTGTGGTTCCAGTTTATCCAGCTGGCGCACCATGCAGCCAGACTTTTCAGACCACCTTCCTGGATTTGGGAAATGGTATCTGCTCCGGTTGCTTCCAACACAGAAAAGAGTTCCCCGATAAGATGCTCTCTCTGCTTTTCATCCATATGATCGATCCATTTATGAAGACTTCGATCTGACGCCGCAGCTCTTCTTGTCAAACTTTCTTTCTCTATAAAGGATGGCCCCATTACCTCCCAGGTAAAAGCATCATGCTGCAGGATCCCCTTCTGTGTACTGGCTACGATCCGCGGATCTTTCTGGTGGCTGAGCAACATACCGATCACAGATGCCTCGGGAATGATACGAGTGACTTTTGGCAAAACACTTTCCACTCTTCCGGGACTGAAAAATCCTTCTGGAAAACCCGGGCCATCATTATCATAGACAGAAAGAAGCTTTTCCTGCAGGATGTCACTGCACTGCATCGCTGCATACATAGCCAGATTTCCGCCTTTGGAATGACCGCCGATCCGCAGCATGGACTGTATATAAGTTCCATGCGTTTCCAGATATCCCAACGCCTTTCTGTGCGAAGGAACAACTCCGTTGCTTAAGTTAAAATCCTCCTTCCATCCCACAATGGTATCATCGGTTCCCCGAAAGGAAATATATGTGGTTCCATCATCAGTCCTATAGTCACTGCCGCAAACTGCTGAGCCTGACTGGAAAGGATTTCATTGACAAAGCCCCCTACTGTACATTTCCGGAATCTCTCCGCACAGGCCATTTTTTCAAGGAGCACCGGTGTATTCTGCAGAAATGCACTTTCTGCTTTCAGATCCTTCTTCATTTCCTGTCTGGAAAAAGCCGCAAAGAGTTCTTCTACAGAAAGAGTATTTCCGTTTTTTACTTCTGCCATCTCATCCAGATCAAGATAGGAAAAACACGCCAGTATCAGATTGTCAACTTCATTAAAGGGTGACTGCTCAAAGGTAAGATCTCCTCTCCAGTCAAGATAATCCAGAATATTCCCCATAAAATCCTCCGCAAATGATCATATAAGCGTCTTACGCACAGCTGCAGGCTTTCTTTCTATTATAATACGTAACGGCTGCATCACAGCACAGCCATCTGATGCGTTTCTGCCGTTATCAGATAACCATTTTCTGAAACGACATACCCTGCCAGATATTTATTGTTATCATACCATAAATCCTGATCATTTGCTCCTTTCATCCATTTTTTTTCTGAGATAAAGGATGTAATGAATGCAGCCGCAGGTAAAAGTCGGAAACAGTATCGACAGGCCTGCTGCTGACATCATATAGATCACTGCCCCTTTTCCGTCATCCGGTGTTCCTGCCACAAAGCAGTAGAACATGGTAGCTGAAAAATACAGTGTGATCACCACTGAAATTAAGATTTTAAAAAACTTCCTCATTGCTTCTCCTTTCTGTAGTGTCGATATAAGGACACTGTTGTGATTCCAATTTTACCTTCATAATAAGATTAATTCAAGGATGAATCGGACAGGATATATATATGATAAAATATGACAGATTTTGGGTCACGATGAAGGAGCGTGGGATCACTCAGTATGATCTTTATGAACATTACCAGATCACCCGTTCACTTCTGGACAGACTTCGAAAAAATAAAAATGTTGAAATTTATACCATAGACAGGCTGTGTTCCATTCTCCACTGCGAGATCGAGGACATTGTGGAACACGTTCCCGAGCCTGACGAAAGGAACGAACATACAGAAAAAGCTTCAGAGAAAAACAATCCTTACTCTGAAGATAAGAAAAACTCTCTCTGACTGTGATCAGATGCAGCTTTTTTGTTAGCTGTGCTATCCGTGTCAGGGAGAGTTTTTCTGGTTTTTTTATAAAAAGATATAAAAAAAGGGGCCGAAGCCCCTTTTTAAGTGAATCTTATTTGTAGTTTACGATCTTTCCGAAATCTGGTTTCAGGGAAGCGCCGCCTACAAGACCGCCGTCGATGTCAGCCTGAGCGAATAAGTCAGGAGCTGTTGCAGCGTTTACAGATCCGCCGTACTGGATACGGATCTCTGCTGCTGTAGCGTCATCATAGATCTCAGCGATGCATTTACGGATATCAGCGCAAACCTCCTGAGCCTGCTCTGTTGTAGCTGTCTTACCTGTTCCGATAGCCCAGATCGGCTCGTAAGCGATAACTGCTGTCTTAGCCTGATCAGCTGTAACACCCTGGAATCCAACCTTAACCTGCTGACGGATGAAGTCCATTGTTACGCCCTGCTCTCTCTGAGTAAGTGTCTCACCACAGCACATGATCGGTGTGATACCATGCTCGAAAGCTTTGAGCATTTTTTTGTTAACGTCTTCGTTTGTCTCACCGAAATACTCTCTTCTCTCGGAATGTCCAAGTACTACGTACTTAACGCCAGCATCTACGAGCATAGCCGGAGCGATCTCGCCTGTGTAAGCACCCTTCTCCTCGAAGTACATGTTCTCAGCGCCAACCTGGATGTTTGTTCCTTTAGCTGCCTCAACAACAGGAATGATGTCGATAGCCGGTACGCAGAATACTACATCAACTTCGTCGTTAACAACAAGCGGTTTTAAAGTCTCAACCAGCTTTACAGCCTCGCTTGGTGTCATGTTCATTTTCCAGTTTCCAGCAATGATTTTCTTTCTTGCCATGGTTTTATCTCCTTTTTTGTGTTCTTGGAACACTTTATTTTTTATCAGTCTTTATCGTTAGCTGCTGCTACACCTGGGAGCTCTTTGCCCTCAAGGAACTCAAGAGAAGCACCGCCACCTGTGGAGATGTGTGTCATCTTGTCGCCATATCCGAGGATATTTACAGCTGCTGCAGAATCGCCGCCACCGATGATTGTTGTTGCGTCTGTCTCAGCAAGAGCTTTGGCAACTGCTTCTGTACCATGAGCGAAGTTCGGCATCTCGAAGCATCCCATCGGTCCGTTCCATACAACAGTCTTGGCATCTTTTACAGCGTCTGCAAAAAGCTTCTCAGTCTCCGGTCCGATATCCATTCCTTCCCATCCGTCCGGAATCTCACCACGTTTTACAACCTGGATATTGCAGTCATTGGAGAAGTTATCACCGATTCTGTTATCTACAGGAAGAAGAAGCTTCACGCCCTTCTCCTCTGCTTTCTTCATCATGTCAAGAGCATACTGAAGGTAATCATCCTCGCAGAGGGATGTTCCGATATGTCCGCCCATAGCCTTGGAGAATGTATAGGACATACCACCACCGATGATCAGTGTATCTACCTTGTCAAGAAGGTTGTTGATTACAGAGATCTTGCTGGAAACCTTAGCACCGCCAAGAATTGCTACGAATGGTCTCTCCGGATTGTTTACAGTGTTTCCAAGGAAATCGATCTCTTTCTGCATCAGATATCCTACAACTGCTGTTTTTACATATTTGGTAACACCTACGTTAGAGCAGTGAGCTCTGTGAGCAGTTCCGAATGCATCATTTACAAATACATCACAGAGGGAAGCAAGATCTTCGCTGAACTTGTCTTCGTTCTTTGTCTCTTCTGCACGATAACGTGTGTTCTCAAGAAGAACTACATCGCCATCTTTCATCTCTGCTACAGCAGCTTTTGCGTTCGGTCCTACTACCTCAGGATCTGCTGCAAATTTTACTTCCTGGCCAAGAAGCTCAGAAAGACGAACTGCTACAGGTGCAAGAGAAAGCTCCGGTTTCGGCTCTCCCTTCGGTTTTCCAAGGTGGGAGCAAAGGATAACCTTTCCGCCGTCTGCGATCAGTTTCTTGATTGTAGGAAGAGCAGCTACAAGACGGTTCTCATCTGTGATCTTTCCATCCTGAAGCGGAACATTGAAGTCGCATCTTACAAGTACTTTCTGTCCTTTTACATTGATATCGTCAACACTTTTTTTGTTCAGCATCTCTATATCTCCTTAACTTTTATTTCTGCAAAAGCAGATGAATAAGGGCGAGCGGTATTGTTGTCCGCTCTGTTAACAGTCATTCCTCAGACATTTTTTTGTTTGGTCTTTTGGAAAAAAAGGGCCCGGTCCTCTTCAGACCGGACCCTTTCTGAGTCTATTCTTCTACACCCGTTCGCAGAAAATTAAGCGTTCAGAAGTTTTCCGAAGTGCTTGATTGTACGAACCATCTGGCTTGTGTAGGAGTTCTCGTTGTCATACCAGGAAACTACCTGAACCTCTGTTGTGCCATTCTCAAGTGGAAGTACCATTGTCTGAGTAGCATCGAAGAGGGAACCAAATCTCATACCAACGATATCGCTGGATACGATCTCATCCTCGTTGTATCCGAAGGCTCATTGGAAGCTGCTTTCATAGCTGCGTTGATCTGCTCTTTAGTAACGTTTCCTTCAACTACTGCTGTAAGGATTGTTGTAGAACCTGTTGGGGTAGGTACACGCTGTGCAGAACCGATAAGTTTGCCGTTAAGCTCTGGGATAACAAGTCCGATAGCTTTAGCAGCACCTGTGCTGTTCGGAACGATGTTAACTGCAGCTGCACGGGATCTTCTCAGATCGCCTTTTCTCTGCGGTCCGTCAAGTGTCATCTGATCGCCTGTGTAAGCGTGGATTGTGCACATGATACCGGATTTGATCGGTGCAAGATCGTTAAGAGCCTTAGCCATTGGTGCAAGGCAGTTTGTTGTACAGGAAGCTGCGGAGATGATCTTGTCCTCGTTTGTAAGACCCTGATGGTTTACGTTGTAAACGATTGTCTTAAGGTCGTTTCCAGCCGGAGCGGAAATAACTACGTGCTTAGCACCTGCATCGATATGAGCCTGAGCTTTGTCTTTAGATGTGTAGAAACCTGTGCACTCAAGAACTACGTCTACACCGATCTCTCCCCATGGAAGCTCTGCAGCGTTAGCCTTAGCATAGATTTTGATCTCTTTTCCGTCTACTGTGATGGAATCCTCGCCTGCTGTTACTTTATCAGCAAGAGCATATCTTCCTGTGTAGAATCATATTTTAATAAGTGAGCAAGCATCTTAGGAGATGTAAGATCGTTGATTGCTACGATCTCAAATCCTTCTGCTCCAAACATCTGACGGAATGCAAGACGACCGATACGTCCAAAACCATTAATTGCAACTTTTACTGCCATGATAAATTCCTCCTATGAATTGAATGGTGATTTAAATCGTTCCTTTGTTAAAGAAACATCAACCTGTTTCATATTGTACCTAATTCCAAACAAAAATTCAAGAGCTATTTATAAAAAAGAACATTAAAATAAATATTAAGAAAATTTCTGAAAAATGTGCTATAATTCTCTGATAGAAAGTTCTGTCCTGCTGATTCCCAAAACGGATATCTATATTCCCGCTGGGAGTTTGACTTTCCCGGATTCATAACAGGCAGATACGATCATTGTCACAGAATATAAAGGCTTGAATATGGAGGTACAAAATGGACCAGAAAATTTTATGGGACTGCCATATGCACTCCTCTTTTTCCGCAGATTCCGATACACCGATGGAAGAAATGATCCAGACTGCCGCAGACCAGGGTCTCACGGGAATCTGTTTTACTGAACATTTTGATCCGGATTATCCCGATACTCCGGAAAATCTTGATTTTTCCCTGAACATCCCTGCATACCGCCAGAAACTTGAGAATCTTGCGGATGCTTTTAAAGACCAGATCCAGGTTAACTTCGGGATCGAGCTTGGACTTCAGCCTCAGCTTGCAGAATCTTTTTCCGATCTTCTGAAAGAAGTTCCCTTTGATTTCGTTATTGGTTCCTCCCATGTGGTGCACGGATACGATCCTTATTATCCTTCTTATTTTGAGGGCCGTAAGGAATCCGCATGCTACATGGAATATTTTGAATCCATCCTGGAAAATATCGCTGCTTTTGACGAGATGGATGTGTACGGACATATCGACTATGTAGTACGTTATGGTCCAAATCAGAACCGTCAGTATTCTTACGGACGATATAAGGAGATCCTGGACGAGATCCTGCGGACATTGATCCGCAAAAATGTGGGAATCGAGCTGAACACAGGCGGTTATCACTACGGGCTTGGTGAACCGAATCCCTGTGTCAATATTATCCGACGTTACCGTGAGCTTGGCGGTGAGATCATCACCATCGGTGCAGATGCCCATACTCCGGATAAAATCGGCTATGCTTTTGACAAGGCGGCTGATGTTCTCCGTGAATGTGGTTTTTCCTATTATGCTGTATTTAAAAACCGCCGTCCTGTTTTTCATAAGCTGTAGCTCTGTTTCTCTCTCCAGTGAGAGAGTTTACATTTTTATACCGAAAATATCATTTTATCTAAGGAGGAATTCTATATGTCAACAAAAAGACTCCAGAAAAAGAAAGCTGCCATGCAGGCAAAAAAAGAAAAGCAACTGAAAAAAAATACCTCTGCTACCGGCACCAGTTCCAGTGCTGCCAAATCTGTTGAAAATGCTAAAGCCGAAGTGAAAAAACTTGAAACCGTAAAGAAGGAAACGCTTAAAGTCGAAACTTCCAAAACTGAACCGATCAAAGTCGAGACTTCCAAGACCGAACCGATCAAGGTCGAGACTTCCAAGACCGAGCCGATCAAGGTCGAGACTTCCAAGACCGAGCCTCTGAAAGTCGAAACTTCCAAGGAGGACACAGCTTACGATGCCCTCTACGAGAAACGTCTGAAACACTACTACAATGATCTGAAATGGCTTTACTGCGAGCTGTTCCGCGATCACCCGGAAGTTGCCGGCACATTCTCAAGCCTCACAAAAAAGATGAAAGAAATCTACCGTGAGCGTTCTCTTTCCATGAAGGAAGCCGACCAGAACTGCGCTGCAGATCCTGACTGGTTCCGTAAGACTACTTTCACCGGAATGGCTGTAAATCCTGCTGACTTCGCAGATACTCTTTCCGGGCTGTCCGATAAGCTGGACTATATCAGTGAATGCAAAGCAGACACTCTGTACCTGACAGATCTTTTCCAGGCAACCTCCAACTGCTCTCTTCGCATTATCCCGGAGATCGGAACTTCCGAAGATCTGTACACACTTGCAGCTAACTGTAGGAAAGCAGGTATCCGCCTGGCTCTTGAGATCCCGTTAAGTCTTTCTGTGGATGACCCACAGTCCGGTGCGCCATGTGTGCTCCAGACTCCGGCTTATTTCAATGCAATGCTTCTTCAGATCCTGGAGCTTGCAAATGAAGGTGCTTCTGTATTCAGCCTTGGTATCCTTCCGATGATGCCGGAAGAAAATCTCTGGAAGCTTCACTCTCTGCTGCGTATGACCCGAATGGTGTGTGAGATCGTATGCCCCGGAATTCTTCTCCTTGGCGAAACAGACCGCCCACCTGCAGAGGCTGCTGCATTCGGCGGAACTTCCGATATGCCGGAACTTCACATTGTAAACAGCACCCAGCTGATGTCCGATCTCTGGCATACCGTTGCTACAAAGGACACTGCCCTTCTCCGCCGGGGAATCGACAGAGCTGCAGACCTTCCGCAGGCACCGGTATTCCAGAATTACCTCCGTAACCGCAACACGGTACGCTGGAATCTGGACTATGATTTCCTGAAAGGAAGCTTTATCACAGAAGGGCCTCACAGAGATTATCTGAATGAATTCCTGGCAGGTATTTTCCCTGATTCCTTTGCCCGGGGTGAAATTTATGTAAATCCGGAAACCGAGAAATCTGAGCTCTGCGGAACAACCGCATCTCTTGCAGGAATCGAGCGTTTTGATTATGAAGGAAATATGGAGGGTGTCAGCCGGGGAATCCGCTATGACGTAGCACTTCATGCATTGCTTCTTTCCCTCCCCGGAATTCCGGTACTTCGAAGCGGTGACGAGGTCGGACAGCTGAATGACTACACCTATAAAGCCGACATTTCCAAAGCAGCTGATCCCCGCTGGCTCCACAACGGACGTTTCAACTGGGCACTTGCCCGGAACAGAGCCGATGCCGAAACGATCCAGGGACGCATTTTCAACAGCCTTGAGCAGCTGGAATCCATCCGTGCCAGCCATCCGGTATTTGCACCTGAAGTTTCTGCACATACACTGGAAACCTGGGAAAAAGCTCTCCTTGCCCTGGTAAGAGAAACTTCTGAAGAAAAGCTGATCTGCATCTACAACTTCAGCGACCAGGATAAGGTAGCCTGGATCAACGAACAGGACGGTACCTACACAGATCTTCTCACAGGAGTTCAGAGAGACGCACAGGCTGTAGAGATCCCGGCCTTCGGATTTATCTGGCTTATGCACACGAAATAATAGCTTTGTCAGGCGGATATCCACACTCTGCATTCTCTACACAGCTCTGCACCGGATAACTGGATAACTGCTTCACAGTTTATTTGCAAAAAAGGACACTGCCATTTTCAACGGGCAGTGTCCTTTTTTATTTCTCATATTATTATTTTCTCAGCTTATCAATAAATGCAGCAAATTTCCCCTGTTCCCCACTATCCAGCGAACGGCTGTAAATATTTCTGAGCCAGGCCGTGATCACATCGATCAGGATCGGAGAAAATGTCATCAGAAGGAACACCAGAATGATCATTCCGAATTCCAGCGATCCCAGTGTCAGAAGATTCTGCAGAACCACCGCCGCACCGAAAAAGATCACCTGCATACTGTAAATGATCACCTTTCGATACTTATTCAGAGGTGCGTAAACTGTCTTAAGTGCCGCCATATAATTCCATCCTGTTACAAGCACACAGGCTGTATTCAGCATAGCATTGGAATGGTATACATTCTGGCATACCAGCATCACACTGAACACACAGCCCGTGATGGTCACAGCAGCCGGAAATGCATTCATAAATACATGACGCAAAAATGTATGGTCGATCTTCTCATAATTATTCTCCTGTGCCAGAAGGAATGTAGGAATACCAACAGCGCAGGCACTGATCAGAGACATCTGGATCGGCTCAAAGGGATAGGAATCCCCGAAGAAGATCGTGATCAGTGACAGCAGCACGGAAAAAATCGTTTTGATCAGAAACATAGATGCCGCAGTACGGATATTATTTACAACCCGGCGTCCCTGATTCACAATTTCTGGCATTGCTGCAAAATTAGAATCCAGCAATACCACATTGGCAATATTCTTGGCAGCATCGCTGCCCTCAGCCATGGCAATACTGCAGTCCGCCTCTTTAAGCGCCAGAACATCATTGACACCATCACCGGTCATGGCAACCGTATGCTTCTGAGCCTGCAAAGACTTCACCATTGACTGTTTCTGCTGAGGTGTTACACGCCCGAACACACTATATTCTGCAACTGCCTCGTCCATCTGTTCCTGAGTTGTGATCGTTGTCGCATCGATATAATGCTCTGCATTTTTAAGGCCTGCACGTCTGGCAATTGCAGAAACCGTCACCGGATCATCACCGGAGATCACTTTCAGATCAACACCCTGACTTTCGAAATATGCCAGCGTATCCGGTGCCTCTGCACGAATCACATCTGTAATAAGCAAAAGTCCGACAGGTTCCAGTCCCTCCGGAAGCTCCGCTCCCTCACTCACATTTACACTATGGGCAAGAACCAGCACACGAAGACCTTCCTCTGCAAATCTGCCACAATACTCCATCAGCTCCGGGTTCCCTTCCGGAAAAAGAAACTGCGCTGCCCCCATCAGATAAGTACCTGTATCTGTAAATGCAGCTCCGCTGTACTTCCTGTCAGAAGAAAACGGGATCACATGATCCAGCTTCATATCCTGAGATACTTTAAATCTTGCCCTGAGTGCATCGGCAGTGGCATTCTGATCCTTCAGCACAGAAAGCAGATTTCCCATGATATGCTCGATCTCCCGGGTCTTCTCCGGATCTTCCTGACTATGTTTCTCCGGGTCAGCTTCTGACTTTTCCTGTAATACGAGATTCGCACTTCCATCCTCCTTTGCGATCGCATCTGTTGCTGAAACTGTAGAAGTCGCAGAACTCTCAGTTCCATTGCTGTCACCTTCGCCGGATTCAGGATCTTTCCCGGATATTGTCTCTGAAATCTCATCATACACCGGCGGATAGCTCTCCACCGCCTCCACACACATGGTACCCTCTGTGATAGTTCCTGTCTTATCCAGGCAGAGCGTATCCACGCGTGCAAGAGTTTCTATACAGTACAGCTCCTGCACCAGCGTCTTCTTCTGGGCCAGCTTCAGCGCACCCAGAGTCAGTGCCACACTGGTAAGAAGGACCAGTCCCTCCGGGATCATTCCCAGGACCGCTGCAACCATATTGACAACAGAATCCCGGATATTGTCTCCCACAAAATAATACTGTTTATAAAAAAGCAGCGCACCCATTGGTACGATAATGATACTGATCACCTTCAGAATGGCATTCAGGGAATTTCTAAGCTCTGAATTATGGCGCTTGAATTCCTTTGCCTCGCTGGTGATCCTTGACGCATAGTTGTCACTTCCCACATGGATGATCTGGCAGCAGGCCTGTCCCGCCGTCACAAAGCTTCCGGAAAAAAGCTCATCTCCCGGATTCTTCGGAAGATTGTCTGCCTCACCGGTAAGCAGGGATTCATTGACCTCAAGGCTTCCCTCCAGGATCTTCGCATCTGCCGGAACCTGTTCTCCGGCCTTCAGGAATATCAGATCATCGACAACCAGCTTCTCTGTAGAAATTTTCCATTTTTTTCCTTCACGCAGAACAACCGTCTTGGATTCTGTCAGGATGGCCAGCTTGTCAATCGTCTTCTTAGCACGGACCTCCTGAATGATCCCGATCACGGTATTAATAAAAATGATTCCTACAAACATGGAGTTTTTGTAGGAACCAACCAGCAGTACGAGAACCAGCAGCACCAGGTTCAGAAAATTGAAGAATGTCAACGTATTCTCCAGAATGATCTGCTTATATGTCCTGGTGTTGGGGTTTTCGTTATTATTTACCTGGCCCTGCGCAATTCTTTCCTGAACTTCTTCGTTCGTAAGTCCTGTCATGCTTCTTACTTACCTGTCCTTTCAATGGCTTACGGTTCTGTTCAACTGAAGCTTGCTCATGCCCCGGTTATGATCGTAAATAAAAGGAATCAATACTCCTCTTCTGTATCCTCTTCACCCTCGTGGATATCAGACTTCGGTTTGGAAAGACCCTCGATCTTAATGTGATGTTTCTCTGCATAATCCCAGAGAGCTGCATGAATTGCTTCCTCAGCAAGCAGGGAACAGTGGATCTTTACCGGCGGAAGTCCGTCCAGAGCCTCCATAACGGCCTTGTTGGTTACTTCCATAGCTTCCTCAATGGTCTTGCCCATTACAAGTTCTGTTGCCATACTGCTTGTTGCAACTGCTGCACCGCATCCAAATGTTTTAAATTTGCAGTCTTTGATAATATGAGTTTCGTCATCGATATCAAGGAATATTCTCATAATATCACCGCATTTTGCATTTCCTACAGTACCCACGCCACTTGCGTTCTCGATTTCACCGACATTACGTGGATGCTGAAAATGATCCATTACTTTTTCACTATACATTATTTTTTCCTCCTGGCAAGTATTTTTATTATTTTTTCTGCTTTTTAATAAAATCTTCATATAATGGAGACATGCTTCTTAAGTTTGCAGTAATATCTTTCAGCTTATCTACTACAAAATCAACATCCTCCATTGTCGTCTCCTCGCTTAAGGTCATACGGAGAGATCCGTGTGCGATCTCATGAGGAAGACCGATAGCTAACAGAACGTGTGACGGATCCAGAGAACCGGATGTACATGCGGAACCGCTGGATGCACAGATTCCGAAATTATCAAGCATCAGAAGAAGTGACTCTCCCTCGATGAACTGGATGCTTACATTTACGTTGTTCGGAAGACGTTTTACTTTATCTCCATTGAGACGTACGTACGGGATCTCTGTGAGGATCCTGCTGATCATATGATCTCTGATCTCGATTTCTTTTGCAGTACGCTCTTTCATGGACTTGTTTGCACGCTCTGCTGCAAGACCGTATCCTACGATACCAGGAACGTTCTCTGTACCTGCACGACGTTTTCTCTCCTGTGCTCCGCCATGTACGAAGGAGCGGATCTTAACGCCCTTACGGATATAGAGGAAGCCGATTCCCTTCGGTCCGTTGATCTTATGTCCGCTGGAGCTGAGCATATCGATATTGAACTCATCTACATTGATCGGGATCTGGCCGAATGCCTGAACAGCATCTGTATGGAACAGGATTCCATGCTCATGTGCGATCTGTCCGATCTCTTTCAGCGGCTCAAGAGTACCAATCTCATTGTTTGCAGCCATAACAGAGATCAGGATGGTCTCCGGTGTGATGGCTTTCTGAAGCTCATCCAGGTCAATGAAACCATTCTCATCTACATCCAGGTATGTGACCTTGGCACCACGCTCTTTTTCAAGGTACTCGCAGGTATGAAGGATGGCATGATGCTCGATCTTTGTTGTGATGATATGGTTTCCTTTATTTTTATATGCCTCAAAGGTCGCTTTCAGAGCCCAGTTATCAGACTCGGAACCACCTGCAGTAAAATAGATCTCCTCTTTTTTGGCTCCGATCACATCTGCGATCTGCTGTCTTGCCTTTGCGATGGCAGCCTTGCTGTTTGCCGCAAAATCATAAACGGTTGAAGCATTTCCATAAAACTCTGTAAAATACGGCAGCATAGCCTCCACAACTTCCGGTGCGGTCTTTGTGGTAGCCGCATTGTCCAGATATATCATTTTTCCCATTTTCTTTTCCTCCTGTTCAGGATAATTATTTTTCGTGTATTCTCCGGCTTTCTTCGATCAGCTCACTGAGCATCAGTGTATCCACTGCATCTGTGATACTGTCGTTGATCCTCTTCCACACTAATTTAGCCACGCAGAGATCAGAACCCTGGCAGCCACCGTCACCTTCTGTTCCCGGACATGTTGCAGCTCCAGGCCACCCTCCAGGACACGAAGGATATCTCCCACTGAAATCTCTTCTGCCGGTCTTCCAAGGAAGTATCCTCCGGCTGCGCCGCGGACACTCTTCACAAGGCCCGCTTTCTTTAAAAGTGCCATCAGCTGCTCCAGATAGCTGACTGATATATTCTGACGGCCCGCAATACTCTGAAGCGAGACCGCTTCTTTCTCACTATAAAGACCAAGGTCTATCAAAGCCTTAAGTCCGTATTTTGCTCTTGTTGACAGTTTCATCCGCTCACCTCTTTTTCAATTCCCAGTGTTTTCCTCGGATTTCATGTTTACTCTATCAGAAACATATGGTTCTGTCAAGACTAACTTCTTCATATACTGACAAAAAAGACTCAAGGTTATCCATGTCAAAAAAAATATTTCTCAAAGGAACCCTGATTCTTGCCTGCACAGGCCTTATCAGCCGTATCGCAGGTTTCTTTTATAGAATATTCCTCTCCCATGCCATTGGTGCGGAAGGTCTTGGTTTGTATCAGCTGGTTCTTCCTCTCCAGGACTTATGGCCGCTTTATCCTATACAGGGATCCAGTCTGCCTTTCACGCCTGATCGCGTCCAGACTTGCCCTTCAGGAGAAAAAGGAGGCACGTTTTTCGCTGGTCACAGGAACACTTATGGCTGTCTTTTTTTCTGCTGCAGCCGGTTTTCTGCTTTTTCAGCACGCATATTTTTTTGCTTCCGCAATTCTGAAAACACCGCAGACTGCCGGTCTTCTTCGCATAACAGCTGTCAGTATTCCTCTCTGTGCCATTCATTCCTGCATTGACAGCTATTATTATGCCCGGAAAAAAGCCTCTGTTCCGGCAGCCGTGCAGCTTTCGGAGCAGTCTGCACGGATCGGCACTACCTATATCCTGTATCTGATCTTTCTTTCCGAAGGCGTCCGATCACTGCATTGATCGCAGCGGGAGGTTCCCTTGCCGGAGAGACTGCCGCTTCGCTGGTGTCGCTGCTGGTAGTTTCCTTTCATTTCGGAAATCACCCTGTACACGAAAAGACTCCCGTCAGGATCTTTCCGCTGATAAAGGACCTTTTCACACTGTCTTTTCCCATTTCCCTGAACAGGATCCTTCTGACACTTCTCGGCAGCATAGAAGCGGTCCTGATCCCACAGATGCTTCTGCGTTCCGGCATGACAGCCTCAGACTCACTGAAGATCTATGGGATCTTTACAGGAATGGCACTGCCCCTGCTCCTGTTTCCTTCCACACTTACCTCTTCCGCCGCTGTGATGCTGATGCCTTCCATCGCACAGCTTGATGCACTGGGAGAGCAGAAGCAGATCCGCCGTGTCACAGATCAGACCTTTTTTCTGTGCATGTTCCTGGGATTTCTATGCGGAAGCGGATTCTTTCTTTTTGGCCCATTCCTCGGAACATTGCTTTTTCACAGCCAGACTGCCGGAACCTACATACGGTATCTGTCTTTTATCTGTCCTTTTCTTTATACAAACACCATGCTCACCAGCATCCTGCAGGGACTTGGAAAACCGGGGCTCTGTCTGATCCACAGTATTGCCGGCATTCTCATCCGTATTTTCTCCGTTGTTTTTATAATTCCGGCAACAGGGATCCGAGGCTATTTTTACGGAATTTTTCTGGGTGAGCTGCTGCTTACTCTTCTACACGTGAAAGCGCTAAAATTTCCCTATCGACAATCGGCCAATAATCGTTTATAATAAATAATCGAAATGTCTATAGTTATGGAGGAATAAAGTACTATGAGTTTTGAATTCATAAAAAAACTGCCAACTCCTGAGGAAATCCGCAATCAGTATCCGCTCGATGCTGAACTTCAGGCGCTCAAGGAGAAACGCGATGCTGAGATTCGCGACGTTTTCACCGGAAAATCCGATAAATTCCTCGCTATCATCGGACCATGTTCTGCAGATAACGAAGATGCCGTATGCGATTATCTTTTAAGACTTCGCAAAGTTCAGGAAAAGATCGAGGATAAAGTCCTTATCATCCCGCGTGTTTACACAAACAAACCACGTACGACCGGTGAAGGATACAAGGGAATGGTCCATCAGCCGGATCCTGAGAAAAAACCGAACCTTCTTGCCGGACTGATCGCGATCCGCAAGATGCACATGCGTGCTATCCGCGAAAGTGGCTTCACCTGTGCAGATGAGATGCTTTACCCGGAGAACTACCGTTATCTCTCTGATCTGCTTTCCTACGTTGCTGTAGGCGCACGTTCTGTTGAAGATCAGCAGCACAGACTCACTGTCAGCGGCATGGATGTTCCGGCTGGTATGAAGAACCCTACCAGTGGTGACTACAGCGTTATGCTGAACTCCATTGTTGCAGCACAGGGCGCTCATCGTTTTATTTACAGAAGCTGGGAGGTTGAGACCACCGGCAACCCACTCTCTCACGCAATCCTTCGCGGTGCAGTAAACAAGCATGGGGAAGCGATCCCGAACTACCATTACGAGGATCTTCGTCTTCTCTATGACAAATACCATGCAAAGAACCTTGCCAACCCGGCAGTGATCGTGGATACCAACCACTCCAACTCCAACAAGCATTACGAGCAGCAGGTTCGTATCGCAAGTGAGGTTCTTCACAGCCGTCAGGTAGATCCTGAGCTTCACTCCATGGTAAAAGGTCTCATGATCGAGAGCTATATCGACCAGGCAATCAGAAGATCGGTGGAGATCACATCTACGGAAAATCCATCACAGATGCCTGCCTTGGTTGGGATGAGTCTGAGAAGCTGCTTTACACGATTGCTGAAAATTGCTAAGATCTGTCTGATCTGCAGTTCAGGAAACGGATATTTGTGATCCTTTTACACTTTATGTTCAAAAAAAGAACCGGCATTCTTCCATTTTGGAAGCTGCCGGTTCTTTTTTGAACGCGTTTTTTATATTATTTCTTACAGATCAATGCCTCGGATGTGCTTTCATATATACGTCTCGCATTTTCGCAACGCCAAAATTCAGATAGACCTGTGTGGTGGAAATATCCGAATGTCCAAGCATTTCCTGCACACTCTTCACGTCCGCTCCATTCTGCAGCATATGTGCGGCAAAAGAATGTCTCAGTGTATGCGGCGTGATATCATGCTGGATCCCGGCTTCCTCTGCATATCCCTTCAGAACCTTCCAGAATCCCTGTCTGCTCATGGATTTTCCTGAACAGTTGGTAAAAAGACTCTCCGTCTCATTTTCTTTCACAAATTTTCCACGGGCTTCCTTCAGATATTTCTCCATGGCTGTTTTGCATACATTTCCTATCGGGATCACCCGTTCCTTATCCTCATCGTGACAGACTACATAACCAAGCCGCAGATTGAGATCCTCCAGATTCAGCCGCAAAAGTTCACTGACGCGCATTCCTGTAGCATACAAAAGCTCCAGCATGGCACTGTCCCGGATTCCCTTCGGTGTATTCAGATCCGGCTGTTTCAAAAGGCGGTCTACCTCATCCACAGTAAGGATCTCCGGCATCCGCTTCTCAACCTTGGGCGGCTTCAGTTCCAGAGACGGATCCCTCTCGATCCTGTTCTCCTGATAAAGATACTGAAACAAGGCACGGATAGATGCTACATTTCTGGAGATCGTTGAGGAAGCGAACTGTCCTCTCTCCATATAGCTGAGATAGCTTCCAGCTCCAGTTCTCCTACATCTCGGATATCATAAATCCCACGATCTGCAAAATACACTGCCATCTTCTTCAGGTCTCTCTGGTAAGATACTTCTGTATTATGTGACGTTCTTTTTCTATTATGTAAATATGTAATAAATTCCCGTATCTCTATATCCATTTCTCTGCATCCCGTTTCTCTAAAATCATACTCGTTTATGACTGAATTATACTGTGAATTTTACATAAAATCAAACAGTTTTTCATCGTAAAACCGCACAATTTCAACACTTTCCGGCACAAACCACCAAATATCGCAGATTTATGGAAACCATCACTAGATATTGTGGAAATTTTCCTCAAAAAAATTTCAGGCCCTTTATAACTTTTTCTACGACCCAGGGATTCAGAAAACTTTCTGAGAGGATTCCTCCTGTATACAGCAGAAAAACTGTGATCCCCTGCCGAAAATAAGCCCCTGTTTTCTGCGGCACAAGTCCGTAATTTTTCCAGATCCCATACGATTGTCTGTATACGATACCTGCAAGATAAAAATACGCCGGAATATAGACCAGATACTGCGGCATCAGAAGTCCGGCGCCGGCCACACCGCCATAAATACCAAATTCCAGAACCGATAATGCCAGGATCATTCCTGTCTCCATTCCCAAAAACAGCATATATGCGACCGTCAAAGGCACTCCGAATATTGTAAATCCGCATAAAAACAACAGAAGAAAAAAACCTCCTCTTCGTCGCAGCACTTCCAAGAAATAAGCTCCGCCGGAAATATCTTTTCCTGCAAAGCTGCGGATCAGATAAAAAGAAGCCAAGGTTTTCTGCTTCCACTCCATTTTCCAGATCAGATTCGGCAACACATTTCCCGCAAAAAATCCGGTCATAAAAAGAAGTTCCGCCGGAAAACGTCCGGCATTTTTCCACTTCCGGTTCTCTGTCTTACTCTCCATTTACTCACCCTGTACCAGTTTACGCCTGTTTTTCCGGTAATATGACCGTTTTTCCACATGACAAAAAAAGGCCAGCCAGCTAAAAAGCTGTCCGGCCTTTGATATTTCCAGAACTTTCTTCCATTGAAAGCTTATTTTGCGTAGTCAACCGCTCTGCTTTCACGGATCACATTAACTTTGATCTGTCCAGGATACTCAAGCTCTGCCTCGATCTGCTTTGCAATATCTCTTGCAAGGAGAACCATATCTGCATCACTTACATGATCCGGCACGACCATAACACGAATTTCTCTTCCTGCCTGAATAGCAAAAGATTTCTCTACACCCTTGAATTCATTGGTGATATCCTCAAGCTGTTTCAGACGATTGGTATAGGTTTCCAGGGTCTCACGTCTTGCTCCAGGTCTTGCTGCGGAAATTGCATCAGCAGCCTGTACAATACACGCGATCAGAGATTCCGGCTCCACATCACCATGATGAGACGCAACCGTGTTGATAACGATCGGGGACTCCTTGTATTTCTTGCAGAGATCCACACCGATCTGAATATGAGAACCTTCTACCTCATGGTCAATGGATTTACCAATGTCATGAAGAAGTCCGGCACGCTTGGCCATACGCACATCCACACCAACTTCTCCTGCAAGAAGTCCGGAAAGCTGTGCAACCTCAATTGAATGTCTCAGAGCATTCTGTCCATAGCTTGAACGGAATTTCATACGTCCAAGAAGCTTCAGAAGTTCCGGATGGATTCCATGTACCCCTACATCCATGGCAGCATTCTCACCGTCTTCCCGGATCTGTGCTTCCACTTCTTTCTGGGCTTTCTCTACCATCTCTTCAATTCTTGCCGGATGGATACGTCCATCCACGATCAGTTTCTCAAGAGCCACTCTGGCGATCTCTCTCCTGATCGGATCAAATGCAGAGAGTACCACTGCCTCCGGTGTATCATCAATGATCAGATCCACACCGGTAAGTGTCTCAAGTGTACGGATATTACGGCCTTCACGACCGATGATCCTTCCCTTCATTTCATCACTTGGAAGCTGTACCACAGAAATCGTTGTCTCGGAAACATGATCCACTGCACATTTCTGAATGGCATTGACTACATATTCCCTGGCTTTCTTATTGGCATCTTCCTTGGCTCTGTTCTCAAGCTCTTTATAGAGTCTTGCAACATCCACCTTTACGTCATCTTCTACAGATTTCAGTAATTCTTCTTTTGCCTGTTCGGAGGTAAGACCTGAAACTCGTTCCAGTTCCTGTACTCCTTTTTCCTCAAGTTCATTTACTCGTTTTTCTTTTTCTTGTAACTCGTTAAATTTCGCTGTACATTCCAGCTCACGCTTCTCCACTGCATTGGCTTTTTTGTCAACAGATTCCTCTTTTGACAAAACTCGCTTCTCGTATCTCTGCAGCTCGTTTCTCCGTTCCTTGGTTTCCCTTTCCAGTTCATTTTTAGTTCGCAGAGATTCTTCCTTTACTTCAAGTAAAGTTTCACGTTTCTTGGTCTCTGCTGCTTTCAATGCTTCATCAAGAATATTCCTTGCCTTATCCTCTGCTGTACCTATGATTTCCGCATCCTTGCGTACTTTCTTGTCAACAGCAACCTTGCAAGTAACAGGAACTGCAATAAGTAGCGTGACTACCACAGCGACAATAACACCGATAATTGTGCCTGCCACAGGAGCACCTCCTTATTTAGTTTTCATTGTACAAATACAACAATACAAGTTTAGCTGTTTTTCACATTTATGTCAAGTTTTTCTCATGAAAAAGCAGATTTTGGTTAGCATATATAAACTGGCTCTTTTTCTCCGCAGAGTTATTGTTACTGTTCACTCCGTTCTCAGTAACACGCTTTGCGATGCACAGAATTATGCTGATCGCATAAATTCGCGCGGTATGTCTCGGGTTTTCTGTGACCTTCGCTCACAAAAAACACCTCGCGGGACATTACCAGTGAACAGTAACGAGTTATTCCATATCACGGTTCACCCGGATGTTCATTTCTTCCAGGGTATGGGAAATATCCTCATACCGGAACGCTCGTCTGGCCAGATATCCATACAGCCTTCGCATCTGTCCTTCATCAAGCTCTGTGTCCGGCGCATATTTCTTCTCGATCGTCCTGCGTAATACCTCCCGCTCGTCCGGTTCCATAAGCTCTTCCATCTCATTCCAGGCATCCAGGGCAGTCTGACGGTCCACACCCTTTAACTGAAGTTCCGAGAGGATCTTCTGACGGCTCCTGGTTTCCATGCGGAAGGAGATATAGGTTCTGGCATAACGGGCATCGTTGATATACCCATAGGACTTCACATAAGCAATGGCATCTTCTACTGCCTCCGGTGAAAATTCAGCCTGACGGAGTTTATCCGTCAGGCCTTTCTCTGTGCGGTCCATATGTTCCAGAAGCCGCATGGCTTTCTTTCTTGCACGGTTTTGTTCTTCCAGATCCAGCATGGATTACTCTTCCTTCTCTGTATCTTCTGCCTGTACTGCTGCTTCTGCTGTCTCATCTGCCGGATCCAGATGATAATGTACACGAACCTTCTTCTCGATCTCATCGCGGATCTCCGGAGCTCTCGCAGGAATAATTTGGCATTCTCACGTCCCTGTCCGATCTTATCCCTTCATATGCATACCAGGCTCCGCTCTTGTTTACGATGCAGCATTCTGCAGCCAGATCCAGGATATCTCCCTCTCTGGAAATACCGGTTCCGAACATGATATCAAACTCTGCCTGCTTAAATGGCGGAGCCACCTTGTTCTTAACTACTTTCACACGGGTGTGGTTTCCGACCATCTCACCACCCTGCTTCAATGTTTCCACACGGCGTACATCCATACGGACAGATGCATAGAATTTCAGCGCACGTCCACCGGTTGTAGTTTCCGGATTGCCAAACATCACTCCAACCTTTTCACGAAGCTGGTTGATAAAGATCACCACGCAGTTGGACTTGCTGATAACAGCCGTCAGTTTACGGAGTGCCTGTGACATCAGACGGGCCTGCAGACCTACATGGCTGTCTCCCATATCTCCTTCGATCTCAGCCTTGGGGACCAGGGCTGCAACAGAGTCCACGATCACGATATCCACAGCACCGGAACGTACCATAGTCTCTGTGATCTCCAGCGCCTGCTCTCCGTTATCCGGCTGTGAAATATAAAGGTTGTCGATATCAACACCTATACTCTTGGCATAAACAGGATCAAGAGCATGCTCCGCATCGATAAATCCTGCGATTCCGCCTCTCTTCTGCACTTCAGCGACCATATGTAAGGCTACCGTTGTCTTACCACTGGACTCCGGTCCGTAGATTTCCACGATACGTCCCTTAGGAACACCACCTACACCAAGGGCGATATCCAGGCTTAAGCATCCTGTGGGAACTGCCTCCACCTGCATATGGGAACTGGAATCTCCAAGCTTCATGACAGAGCCTTTACCGAACTGTTTCTCAATATTTCCAAGAGCCGCTTCCAGCGCCTTCTGCTTCTCTTCACTGATCATTATGTAATCTCCTATTCTTTATTCTCTTTCTAATCAGGTTTCCTTTAATTCGAACCTTTGTTCGTGTTTTCTGTATTACATAGTATTATAAAACGGAATGATTGTCAATAAGATACTTGAAAATCCCTTTGTTTTTTTGTTGACAGGATCTCTGAAAATCCGACAAAAGGCTTCCCATACATGATTTCTTTTTCCTCTCTGAACGCAAAAAAGCAGATAAAAAGATTTCCCTCTTCATCTGCTTTTTATGCAATATATTTCCTGTCACTGATCGTTGGTCAGCTTCAGTTTGTCCAGAATATAGAATACAAGGCTTAATGCCATGGCAACCACACATGCCAGCACCATACCGGTAAGCTCAACATTTCCAAGCTTCAGGGCAATTCCGGAAAGACCTACAACAAAGACAACGCTTGTCAGCGTCAGATTTCTGGACTTGCTGTAATCCACGTGATTGTCAACCAGCATACGAAGGCCGGAGGTTCCGATCATTCCGTAAAGAAGGAAAGAAATCCCACCGATCACCGGACCGGGAATGGTACTGATCAGGCTGCCAGTTTACCAAGGAAGGAACAGCAGATAGAAAGCACTGCCGCACCATCGATCACCTGTACACTGTAAACCTTTGTCACTGCCATGACACCGATGTTCTCACCGTAAGTAGTTGTCGGCACAGAACCAAGGCATCCGGAAACTGTGGTAGAGAAGAAATCCGCAAACAGGGATCTGTGGAGACCCGGATCTTTCAGAAGATTTCTTCCAACGATCTTTCCAGTTACGATCTGATGGCCGATATGCTCGGAGGTTACCAGAAGCAATGCCGGAAAGATCGTCATAATGGCCTCAAAATTAAATTTCGGAGATGTAAAGTTGGGAAGAGCCAAAAATGCCGCTTCCCTTACCTGTGTAAAATCCAGAAGCCCGCATGCACCTGCTGCCACATATCCCACAATGATCGCGATCAGGATCGGAATAACAGAAAGGAAGCCCCGGAACAGGATCTGCCCGAATACCGCAACTCCAAGTGTGACCAGAAATACGATCACATTCTTCGGATCTACCTTCTCGTCCAGAAGTCCTGCCGTACTTGCTGCATTTCCCGCAAGTTCCAGACCGATCAGTGCCACTACCGGTCCCATTGCCGCTGTAGGAAGCACGATATCGATCCAATCTGTTCCGCACTGGCGGACGATCAATGCCACGCACATACCAGCAATACCCAGAACAACGAACCCACCAAGGGCATACTCATATCCATACTTGCTGATCACCAGAAGAGCCGGTGAAAGGAAGGCAAAACTGGAGCCCAAATAAGCCGGTGCCTTTCCTTTTGTGATGAAAATAAAAAGGAGTGTTCCCACACCATTCATCAGAAGCACAATAGCCGGACTGATACCAAAAAGGAATGGCACCAGTACGGATGCTCCGAACATGGCGAACATATGCTGGATACTTAACGGTATCAGCATCTTTGCAGGTACTTTTTCTTCGACCTGTATGATTCTTTTTTCCACTCTCAAATCCTCCTGTTTTTTATTATCTCACAGATTATAGCACAGGTTTTCACATCGTGGGAGATTTTTTACATAAATATGCAGGTATTGTGTGTTATACTGTTATTATCTCCGTAAAAACAGGCGGATTCCATAAATACAGCTGCCGTCTGTTCCGGAAGGAATTTTTCAGAAAGGAATATTCTTCTATGAAAGCATACCAACGACTTCTATCCTATGTAAAAATATCCACACCCAGCAATGAAGAAAGCTCTTCTTCCCCCTCTTCCCAGTGCCAGTTTGACCTGGCCCGGCTTCTTGTGGAGGAACTGAAAGGCCTTGGGATCTCTGATGTGTCTCTGGATGAACACTGTTACGTTTATGCACATCTTCCTGCTACAGAAGGTCTGGAGCACTGCAAAGCACTGGCTTTATCGCTCATATGGATACGGTTTCCGATTTCTGCGACCATGCAGTCACACCGGTGGTCACAGAAGATTACGATGGAAAAGAGCTTCCTCTCGGCACAAGCGGCAGAACTCTTTCCCCGGAAATGTTCCCCCATCTTGCTTCACTTGCCGGGCGTACCCTGATCACCTCAGACGGAACCACGATCCTAGGCGCAGACGACAAGGCCGGCATTGCAGAGATCCTCACTGCGCTGGAGCATATCCTTACGGAAAAAATACCTCACGGACCTCTCTGCGTTGCTTTTACTCCGGATGAAGAGATCGGCATGGGACCGGCCCACTTTGATGTAAAAAAATTCGGTGCGGATTATGCATATACCTGGACGGTGATACGGAAGGCGAGATCCAGTACGAAAACTTTAACGCCTGCAGTGCAAAAATAACCTTCCAGGGTGTTAATGTACATCCCGGTTCTTCCAAAAATACTATGATCAACGCAGCCCTCGTTGCCATGGAATTTAACTCCATGCTTCCGGCGGCAGATACTCCCAGGAATACAGATAATTACGAAGGATTTTTCCATCTGTGTTCCATGAAAGGAGATGTTTCCCAGGCTGAGCTTCAGTATATTGTCCGGGATCACGATGCCGCTTCTTTTGAGATCCGTCAGAAAACGCTCACACATATCACGGAGATCCTCAATGAAAAATGGGGGGAAGGTACCGTAACTCTTACCATCACCCAGCAGTACCGCAATATGAAAGAGATCATCGATACCTGCCCATGGCTGATATCTCTGGCTGAGGAAGCCTGCCACAGCTGCGGTGTCACACCGCTGATCCTGCCTATCCGCGGCGGCACAGACGGTGCACAGTTAAGCTTTATGGGACTGCCCTGCCCGAATCTCGGAACCGGCGGACATGCCTATCACGGGCCTTATGAGCATATTACAGCAGAAGGAATGGATGCCGCTGTGAACGTTACTCTGGAGATCATAAGACTGTTTTCACAGAAAAAAGCCTAAAAGGAATCCATTCTTCAAAAGCCTGCATTTCCAGAGACCTGATATAATAAAAAATACTCACAGATCCTCCGGCTGGAAATCTGCCGGAACAAATCTGTGAGTATTTTTTCCTGTGCTAACTGTGTTCACTTTGAGTTCTGCACCGAATAACTGTATTGCCGTTTACTGATCGGACTTACAGATCAGATGATCTTCATCATTCTCGCCAGCTTCTTCATATATCTTCCACCAGGCATCATACCCAGTTCTTCTTCACCGGGCTTGCTTACAAACAGATATACAATAAAGTATACAACTGCTGCCAGGATCACGGAAATACCTAGGCAGATCACATTGGAATGGATCAGTGCATACAGACCGTAATACACCACTCCCGCAACAACCCCCATCGGGATAGATGCAAGGAACGGGCTTAAATAAGCACTTCTCCATGGATTCTTATAGCCCATATATTTCTTGATGGAACGATCGTTGAGAAGACACATCACAACTGCATAAACGATCTGGGCGATGACAATGGTATAAACACCAAGATTGGTAAATACCAGAAGCAGGGCCATGGCTATCACATCTGCCACCAGTGCAATGGCTGCATGGATCATCGGGAGCTTCGGCTTGCCGATTCCCTGAAGTACACCGTTGGTGATATTGGAGTTGCCATTCAGGATAATGGTGATTCCTCCAGGATCAGAAGCTGTCCGCCTACGCCATTGGTTCCCGGGAAGATCAGTCTCGTGATCGATCCGGAAAGAACTGCAAGGCCTACTGCCGCCGGAATGGAGATCAGCATACTGATCCATGTGGCACGGTCTGTCTTCATATTTGCACCTTCAATATCGTGCATTGCATAATGCGCGGAAACCTCAGGGATCATAGATGTCGGTGCTGTACTTGCCAGGGTAAGCGGGATATTGATCAGCGTCATATAATATCCGTACTCGGAATACAAGGTCTGGATCACGTCCTTGGCAGCACCCTTGATATCCATGATACCGGAATACATATAGCTGTTGATATATCCGTTTACATTATAAATAAAAGCACTGAGAATGATCGGCATGATGATGAGCACGATATTACTCATTACATGACCCATACTCTCATTTACAGAATGGCGGTCATTGACGATCCTTTTCCGGATGATCTTACGGTTTACCCCATAAACGATCAGCATAAAGATCAGCGCGGAAGCCACACCTGCTCCGGTACCCATGGTAGCACCTGCCGCACCCCAGCGATGGACCAGATCCATATCTCCTGTTGCGGAAAAATGCTGGATAAATACATGTGACATCAGAAGCGCAAAGGTTGCCACAAAGATCTGCTCAATGATCTGCGAGATCGATGTAGGCATCATATTGCGGTATGCCTGGAAATATCCACGGAATACACCGCAGAGACCGGACATGAAAATTGTGGGCGCAAGCATCTGCAGTGCCAGACGGGCGTTAGCCATACTGTCCGGAACCAGGATTCCTGCACCAAATACACAGATCAGCGCCACGATACCGCCGGCAACTGCCGCATAGATCAATGCACCGTAAAATACCTTCTGTGCATCCTTATATCTGTGAAAAGCGATCTTCTCCGCCATGATCTTGGATACAGCCTGAGGAATACTGAAGGACGCGATCATCAGCAGAATAAAATATACATTCTGTGCAAACTGGAAAAGTGCAAAGCTCTGACTTCCCAGTGTAGTTGAAAGCGGACTCTTGTACAGCATTCCGATGATCTTGGAGATCAGCGCCGCAACCATAAGAAAAGATGCGTTTTTCACAAGTGTGTTATCATTTTTTTTACCCATTTTACTTTCCTTAACTTAAATATTCTCAATCTGCCAGTCAACAGGTTCTACCCCATTGGCTTTCAAAAATTCATTAGCCTTGCTGAAATGCTTGCATCCGAAAAATCCCCGGTAGGCAGAAAGGGGACTTGGATGTGGTGCTTCCAGGATCAGATGCTTCGGATTATGAAGCATGGATGCCTTCATCTGAGCAGGCCGCCCCCAGAGAAGAAACACGATCGGGCGATCCTCCTGGTCCAGGATCCGGATGGCCGCATCGGTAAACTGTTCCCAGCCGATCCCTCTGTGGGAATTGGCCTGATGTGCACGTACAGTCAGCACTGTGTTCAAAAGAAGCACGCCCTGCTTTGCCCATTTTTCCAGATTACCGTTGTTTGGGATGTAACATCCCATATCATCCTCAAGTTCTTTATAAATATTCACCAGGGATGGCGGTGTTTCCACACCTTTTTTTACGGAAAAACAAAGCCCGTGGGCCTGTCCGTCATTGTGATAGGGGTCCTGTCCCAGGATCACAACCTTCACCTGATGCAGCGGCGTAAAATGAAACGCATTGAACAGATCTTCCGGAGGCGGAAAAATCTTTCTTGTTCTGTATTCTGTCATCACGGTTTTATAAAGTTTGGCATAGTAAGGCTGGTGAAACTCACCTTTCAGCGCCTCCTGCCAGTCTCCCGCTATAGGAGCCATATCCTTCACCTCTCATCCAACTTATCTTCTCACGGAAATTCCTTTTTCCGCAAGGTAATCCTTCACTTCCCGGATCTCCAGTTCTTTGTAGTGGAACAGAGATGCTGCCAGTGCCGCGTCTGCTCCGCCTTCAGTCAGTGCATCATAAAAATGCTCCAGAGTTCCGGCACCACCGGAAGCGATCACCGGAATGGAAACCGCATCTGCAACAGCTCTTGTAAGTTCAATATCATATCCTGCCTTGGTTCCGTCACAGTCCATGCTGGTAAGAAGGATCTCACCTGCGCCAAGTTCTTCCACCTTCTTTGCCCATGTAAGAGCATCGATACCGGTATCCAGTCTTCCGCCATGTTTGTAGATATTCCAGCCGCCATCCGGCCTTCTCTTGGCATCAATGGCAACTACCACACACTGGCTTCCGAATTTCTGTGCAGCCTCATGGATCAGCTCCGGGCGGTCGATGGCTGCGGAATTTACAGAGATCTTATCTGCACCTTCACGGAGAAGTTTCCGGAAATCATCCACAGTACGGATTCCTCCACCTACGGTAAAGGGGATAAATACATTGGCAGCAACAGCTCTTACCATATCTACCACCGTATCACGCTCTTCACAGGAAGCCGTGATATCAAGAAAAACAAGCTCGTCCGCACCGGCTGCGTCATAAGCTTTGGCAATTTCCACCGGATCTCCGGCATCTTTCAGATCAACAAAATTCACGCCTTTTACTACACGTCCTTTATTTACGTCCAGACATGGGATAATTCGTTTTGTAAACATGATTATGCCTCCTCCTTTCCGGTGCCTGCCTCAAGTGCCGCAAAATTCTCAAGGATCTTCAAGCCCCACCGGCTGCTTTTTTCCGGGTGGAACTGGCATGCAAATACATTCCCCTTCTCCACAGATGCGTGAATACATGTACTGTACTGCGTGGTGGCTTTCACGATCTCTTCATCTTCTGCCTGAAGATAATAGGAATGTACAAAGTAAACGTATGTGTTTTCTGGAATATCTTTAAATAATCTTCCGCTGTTCTGAAGATGCAGGGAATTCCATCCCATATGCGGGATCTTCAGTCCCGGGCTTGGCGGGATCCGTAAGATCTTTCCCTTCAGGATTCCAAGGCCTTCCACTCCCTGAGTCTCATCACTGCTCTCAAAAAGCAGCTGCAGTCCAAGACAGATTCCAAGAAACGGAGTTCCTTTTTCCACGATCTCATGTATTACCGGAACAAGTCCGTACTTATTGAGATTCTCCATAGCATCGCCAAAACTTCCAACACCTGGAAGAATTACTTTATCTGCTTTCAGAAGCACCTGGGGATCTCTTGAGACGACAGTCTCCTGTCCCAGATACTGAAGTGCTTTTTCCACACTTTTTATGTTTCCTGCATCGTAGTCAATGATTCCTATCATAATAATGCTTCCTCCTGCTCTTTTGTATCTCGATATTCCTCTCTCACCTTCGATTTACATTGATTTAGTATAACGCAAAAACAGGCGGTTGCAAAGACTTTTCTCTGCTGCCGCCCGTTTTTTCGCATTATCACACTAAAGTTTCATTATTTCCGATCCAGGGTAAACCAGAATTCCACCCCATTGTCAAAGTTCTGCACGCCGTATTCCTGGTTCATGCTTTCCATGATAGCTTTTACAATGGACAGACCGATACCGCTTCCACCGTATTCCCTGGTTCTCGCTTTATCAACTTTATAAAATTTATTCCAGAGATTTGGCACATCTGCCTCAGGGATCGGAGTTCCTGTGTTAAATACACTGATCTTCACACGGTTATCCTCATCCTGAAGTTTGATCTCGATCTCTTTCTCACCATCCAGATGATTCAGGGCATTGCTTACATAGTTTGTCACAACCTCTTCGATCTTAAACTCATCGGCCCATACATAAACCGGCTTCTCCGCCTCAAAGATCACGTTTGCCTCTTTCTGTCCGATCATGATATTCATGGTCTGGAGCACACCCCGGATCAGGGATACGATGTCAAACCTCTCCATCACAACTGCGTCTTTACCAGATTCCAGCTGATTCAGCGTAAGAAGATTTTTTACCAGCTTATTCATCTTGGAGCTTCATCCATAATAACGTCGTAATAGAACTCTCTGCTCTCAGGGTCATCGGAAATGTTTTCTTTTAAACCTTCTGCATAGCCCTGGATCAGCGCGATCGGAGTTTTCAGCTCATGGGATACGTTATCCAGAAATTCTTTTCGCATCTTGTCGATCTTGATCTTATCCTCAATGTCCCGCTGGAGTTCATTGTTTGCGGATTTCAGTTCACTGATGGTTGTTTCAAGCTGTGAAGACATCCGGTTGAAATTATCCCCCAGAACATCGATCTCATTGCCTACTTTGCTCTCATATTTTGCCTCAAAATCAAGATCTGACATTTTTTTTGAAAGATCTGTCAGTTCGCTGATCGGGCGGGTGATCCGTTTCGTCACCAGCATGATCATAAGACCACTCACTACAATAATCGCAAGTCCAACCGCAAAATAAAACTTATTGGAAATGTTTGCGCTCTCACGAATGCTCTCAAGTGGTGTCCTTATAATAAAATAATGTTCATCATCCAGCTGTCCCCAGCATTCCACATAATCCATTCCTGCAAAACGGTCATGAGACTGCTGGATCGTATAATTGTCTCCCTGTTTCAGAGTCCGGCTCTTGTCCCATCCTCATCCAGATCGTAGACATATCCGAACAGTTTGCTTTGAAGCATTTTTTCATTTTCGCCCCAGGAAAGCCAGCTGGTATTGCTGCTGTCAATGATAACCCAGGAAAGATTGTTTCTGGAGCAGGCTCTCTGGATCTCATCAGGGATACTCTCCGAACCTTCGGAGCTGTCACTGTTCATCATCTTGTCAATGTCTGTATTTTCCAGCGTTGTACGGAGATCAAGAAGTACATCGATTTTTTTGTCACATAATATTTTTCAAGGAAAGCTCCGTTGATCACGGTGATAGTCAGAATGGACAAAAACAGCAGTCCGATAAAATATGCGGTGATCTGATGGCGTAGACTGTGGATTTTTTTTAGTTTTTTTTCTGGCTTTTTCATTCTCCTACCTCAAACTTGTAACCCATACCCCAGACTGTCTTGATGTACTCTCCTTTGTCGCCCATTTTACTTCTCAGTTTCTTTACATGGGTATCAATGGTTCTGGCATCACCAAAGTAATCATAATTCCATACAGAATTAAGAATTTTTTCTCTGGAAAGGGCGATTCCCTCGTTTTCCAGAAAATAAGTCAGAAGCTCAAATTCCTTGAAGCTTAAATCCATCGTTTTACCGTCCACTGTTGCCTGATGTGCTGCCTTGTCGATGACAATACCGCCTGCGGAAAGTACCTCATCCGGGTTGCTCTGTCCGGTTCTTCGAAGGATGGCTTCTACACGTGCCACCAGGATCTTTGGACTGAACGGTTTGGAAATATATTCGTCTACGCCAAGTTCAAATCCCAGAAGTTCATCACGTTCATCCCCTCTTGCTGTCAGCATAATGATGGGAACTTTGGAATTCTTACGGATCTCACGACATACTTCCCAGCCGTCCATCTTCGGCATCATCACGTCCAGGATCAGCAGTGCAATGTCTTTTCTTTATAAAAATATCCATGCTTCCTCACCGTCACCGGCTTCCAGTACCTGGAAATTCTTTTTGATAAGGAAATCTTTTACCAGTTTTCTCATTCTGCTCTCGTCATCTACTACAAGAATCTTTAATGCGTCCATTCTATCTTCCTCCGTTTCTCAAGTGCTGTTCCGGACAGTTATTTTCAGTCCGAAATGCTCTGTGTTATCCCACTTTCACAGAAAACAGATTTCTTCTCTGCTTCCCGTTCATTCTAAAGCGGATCTTCCCGTTCCGCTTTGCTATATGCTCATAATATATCACAGGTTTGTGTTGTGTGTGTGAACGTAATTTCATTTTTTAAGAAAATTTTGTGTAAAGCAAATATAAAAAAGAGAACCCTTTCACTTTCAAAAGGATTCTCCGATTTTTTCTCCCATAAGTACTCTTGTTTCCATTCCTGCCTGTGAATTTTTGAGGATATCTTCATCTGGCTTTACCGCATTTTTTTCGGTGATCAGCACAATGGTGGAACCACCGAAAGCAAAATTGCCTTTTTCCTCTCCACGTTTCACAGATGCCCTTCTTGGCCGGTTTTCGATCTTCCCCACAAAGAGAGCGCCTACTTCCATCATCAACATCGTGCGGAAATTTTCTGTTTTCAGAAGGAATATTCCCGGCTGTTTTCTTTATAGATAGGATAGGCATCATTTGCCACAGGGTTGACTGTATGCAGAATCCCGGGGATTCTGATACGCCGGGACTCTGCTGCATTGTCCGGATAAATATATCTGTGATAATCCTGGACACAGAGACGAAGTACCCACACATAGCCACCCTGATATCTTTTCCCAAGGGAAGGGTTCCTTAAAAGTTCCTCCACTGTATATCGGGTCTGTTTGATATGAAGACAGGCTTTTTCATCCACAGGATATACACTGGCCCGGCAGTCACAGGGACTGATAAAATGCCCAGGTTCCATATCGATCCTGCGGGCACCCTCCCGGATCTTTCTCTTGAAAAAATCATTGTAGGAAATATATTTCCGCGTTTCATAATCACTCATATCCAGATGATTGAGCCGGATAAACGGTTCCACTGCTGCTGCCGAAATCCTGGAATCCAGAAGCTTTCCCACAACCGTGGAAACAGCCGGGGTAACCAGCGGCCGGATCATCATACGCCCGGCCACAGAACCGTAGATTTTTTCCAGCAAATTATTCTGAAAAGAATCTTCCTTTTTAATGTTTCCCTTTCGGTCTGCCGTCCGGATCATAAATTACCGCCTCTTTCCATGGAAAGTTTATAGAGATAATTGAATTTCCACCATCCCTCATTATAGAAAAGAACCAGAAGGACTGCCACTGCAACTACCGCAACGATGATCACCAACTCCCGGTTGGTTGGCTTACGGAATTTAAAATCCAGGATAAACAGAAGTCCTACTGCCAGCATTGTGATATGGAGGAGCACCACAAACCATTTATACTCCGGAAAAAGCAGGGAAACCACAAACAGAAGTGGCAGGATCACGGACATGGATGTGATGGGAAGTCCCTGATAATATTTCCGGTTTTCGGAGGTTTCATTCTGGCGTTTTTCTTCCATAACATTGAAATATGCCAGACGGATCAGGCCTGCAAGACCGTAGAACAGAAGAATGGCAATTCCGTAAATATGATACATGCCAAGCTTAAATCCCAGCACAATGGGAAGGATTCCGAAACAGACAATATCCGCAAGAGAATCGATCTGGATCCCGAAGCACTTCTCTTCCTCCGTTCTGTTCTTCTTGGTTCGCGCAATCTTTCCGTCAAACATATCACACAACCCGGAAAATGCCAGACAGCACACTGCTGCTGAAATATGGTCCGTCACAGCGCAGAAGATTCCGATCATGGAAGACACTACGCTTATGTAAGTCATTATTACCGTGTAATCATAAAATCCTATCATTTGCACACCTCATTTTTCTCTTTCAATTACTTTTTTCCAATAGTCAGCTGGGCCACCACTGTAAACGCCGCACTGATCAGAAGCTCCCCATAATATCCAAGCCCTCTGCTAAGTACCATTCCCGGAAGCAGCAGTCCCCCGAACACCGGCTGAAAATATTAAGGAACAGCGTCTCACTGATTCCCATTCCTCCCGGAAGCGGCAGCATATCCACAGATACCGAGATCACGGCCTGGAGAAAAAGGATCTCCCAGAATCCGGTGCCGTGAAGTCCAAAAGCCTGATATACAAACCAGGTCACCGCAAACAGTGCCATACGCTGGATAAAAGTGATTCCAATAACTTTAACGATCACAAAAGGATTATTCTTCAGATATGCCGCAGTATTTCGGTAAGTATCCATGGAATCTTCCAGTTTTTCAGACGCCCATCTTTTTTCTTCACCAGATGAAGTCGTTCCAGAAGTTTCATTCCCTTTACCATGATCGCTTTTGCCAGAAGTGGATGGAACACCAGGATGGTCATAAATGTAACGCAGAAAATATTCAGTGCCAGTCCCAGGTAAAACACCGGCAGGATCCCTTCCAGATATTTATGGAGAAATCCCCTTCCGAAAATTGCGATTCCAATACCGATCACCACAAGTACCAGTTTATAGGTGATGGTTACGATCATCAGAATTACCGTTGACACCGGAATGGAAATCTTTTCTTTTTTCATGTAGTAGATCTGCATGGGCTGTCCGCCACTGGCGGACGGTGTGATACAGCTGAAAAAAAATCCCACGGAAGAGAACAGAAAACAGGTTCTCTTTTTCAGCTGGATTCCACTGGATCTCATCATGTACCAGATGATGATGGATTCTCCCCAGATAAAAAACGCTACCAGTGCAATTCCCGGAATCAGCCACCGTTTGTCAGCCCTGTGTATGGCATTCATCATGGAAGACAGGTCTTCTCCGTGAAAAACGCCGTAGATAGTCAGGGCAAAAACTACTGCCAGGAACACTCCGTTAAATATGATCTTTTTTCTGCTCTTCATCACTTGACACCTTCTGTATAGCTGTTGATCTTCTTTTCAATTTTAGTTCCAAACCGTTCATAAATATGCCAGAGTTTTGTTTTCTGTCCCAGAATAAAGCATACCTGAGCCAGGATCACACCACCTGCCACATCCACAAGTACATGCTGCTTGGTAAAAATGGTAGACAGAAAAACCAGCACAGCCAGTGTAAACGATACCCCCTTATACCATGTCGGAATTCTTTTCTGATCCTTGATCCCCAGAAAACAGAACCAGCTTACCAGACAATGGATAGATGGAAACAGGTTATCTGCCGCATCAATGGAATACAGCCAGCCGGCCAGCAGATCCCAGATTCCGTTTCCTTCGATCACCGGTCTTGTATTGGTAGTGGGATATGCCAGAAATATGATCAGACACACACAACGGGATATAATATCCGCAGTAAAAAAACGGTAAACCTGTTCCCGCTCCTGCCTTGCCGCAAGGATATAATTCACTGCCCAGAATACATAACAGCCAAAATAGATAATCAAAAACTGCGGCACAAATGGGAGCCGCAGATCAAGATTACTTTCTATATTGTGATGATACCAACCGCCTGCGATCGCCCTTGAACCGGAATATACAAGACAGTTAAATACAAATGAAAAAACAAGGGGAAAAAGCCCGTACGCAGGTACGATCCCTGTTACATATTTCCAAAAACATTTCATAAATTCACGCCTCATTATTTTATTAATATCAGGAATAAAACATATTCTTCTCCTGCTAACATCTGCTAGTCACAGTATAACAGTCGGGGCGTATGGTTTCAACTAAATATGGAAAGTTTAAGAATTGTTAAGATTTGAGTTCAGTTATTTTTTCTTTTTTGTTCATACTTTTTTCAGAATGACGTCACAGAATGACCACAAAATATGAGTATATTATTAGATGTGCAAAGGTACTACCTTTGATAACACTTTTTTCTTTTTCATACTGCCGGGGCTACCTCCAAACAAAGCCCCGGCTCCTTCCTTTTTATTTTCCCATTTTTTAATTATGCCATGCAAGACGTACACTGGATGGATGTACTTCTTTTGTCATCCAGTCCACATCGTTGGTGATCCAGTCCATGATCCGAGCTGGCGTGTCTCCCATGCGATGGTTGCCTCTCTTGCTTCCGGTGTTTCTTCCACTTCCATAGTTGTGTCGATCTCATCATATCCAAAAATATATCCGCCTGCACTCCAGATGCTGAAGTTGCTGTCCGGGCCCGATCTATTGTTTCGCCTCTCTGCGCCACAAGTCCGTCATGACGGGCTTATATTCTTCCTCACAGCCGTCTTTTAATTTTGTCATGAACATTCTGTGGCGGATCAGCTCTTTGTTTTCTCTCACAACACCAAAATTATGATACATCAGGCGCATGTCTTTTCCAGGAGTAGAGATCCAGGTAAAGGTATCTCCGATCTTTTCAGTCAATGCTGCCTTTACTTTCTCCTCTTCCGGAGAGATCACCTCTCCGTCTGCATTTTCGTAATATCCGAAGATCAGGTCTGCCGCATTCCAGATGCTGAAATTATGGATGCCGTTACGGTCAAGATATGCAGTAAGCTCCGGCCAGATCTCGCCTAAGGTCTTACGGTAATCATTCATTTTTCCTTCTTTTACTTTCATTGCAAAAGCATGTCGTTCCATTTATGCTATCCTCCTGTTTTGATGATCCTGTGCTATGTTTTCCACTATGAGCAGATATAGTTCTTCTGCCCTCATATGATTTGATTCTATCACTTTTATTTTGTTTTTACAATTATGAGGGCAGGATTTCCGATCACTGTTCACAGGTAATATCCGCAAAGCATGTTGCCTGACACAAAGTTATCCGTAACGATTCCCTGAGATGCTCAGGCAAGATACAACATGACCATCAGTGGCATGGTTATGATACTTACCAGCGTTGTCATTACATTGATGGTGCTGGCATAGACCGGGTCCTGATCGTAGAGCTGTGCCAGCTGTACAATCGTTGTTGCCGACGGTGTGATCACTGCCATCAGACTGATAAGCAGAATGGTTTTCCATCCTTTACCATTGAAGCCAAGCAGATACTTCAAAAACAACAGTATGAGCAGTGGAGTCACCACCATTTTCAAGATCGTGATCAGATAGATCCTGGAATGGCTGAAAATATCTTTCCATTTTACCTCCGTCATGGTCATTCCAAGCATGATCATACATACAGGTCCCAGGGTGGCTGAAATCTGGCTCATGGTGTTTCCAAGGATCACCGGCAGTCTGATCTGCGTGAAGAACAGAACGATTCCAAGGATAATAGCGATCAGATTGATGTTGCAGAGGATTTTTTTCCAGTTGATGCCGACCTTCGCCTCCATCAGCGACTGTCCGTGGGTCCACATCAGGATCATCTGCACACTCAGGAAAGCACTGGCATAGATCACCCATTTTTCACCAAGAACTACCGTTACAAGAGGGATCACCAGATTTCCGGAATTGGAATAGATGATGGATTCTTTTTCTACCACACTTAATTTCAGTGGCTTGCCGATGATCTGTACAAATACCAGAAGAAAAATATGGATCAGGATGGCCGCTGCCACTGCCAGAAGGAAGCCATTCCGGATGCTTCTGGAATATTCGATCTGAAAAGCATTGATCATTACGCAGGGCATGATGATGTAGATACAGATGACTGAAAGTGTCCTGCTGCTTTTTGCATCGATAAGTCCGCATTTTACCACTGTAAATCCACAGGACATCATCAGAAAAAATACGATGATCTGCTGCAATAATTGTAAAGTTATCATTTTTTCTCCCCTCCGAACGCGTCAGCTCTGTCCGATCTCTTTCAGGGCTGTCTGAAGCTGCGTGTCTTCTTTATGTGTAAGTTCTGTCCAGTCTGTGATGTCTCCGGAAAGCTCTGCTTCCACATCCGGAGTGATTCCTTTTTTGTTTGATATCATTGCCCTTTGGCGTAAAATATTTTGCGATGGTGATCTTTACCGCACTGCCATCGGTAAGAGCTGGATGGTCTGCACCACGCCCTTCCCATAGGTAGTTGTTCCTACAATCGTTCCAATCCCGTAGTCCTTTACCGCCCCCGCAAAGATCTCCGATGCACTGGCACTGTTTCCGTTTACCAGAACAGCCAGCGGCATGTCCAGTTCATTTTTTCCGTCGCAGGTTTCCTCTTCCCTTTTTCCGTTTTTGTCCTCTGTATAGACGATCAGTCCTTCCGGAAGTATTTGGCGGAGTACGCCGCAGACTGCAGTAAGAAGGCCTCCCGGATTATCACGGAGATCCACAACCAGCTTCTTCATTCCCTGATCCTTCAGATCTGCAAATGCTTTTTTATACTGATCGCTGGTCACCTCAGAAAATTCGGAGATCCGGATATAGCCGGTGTCTCCGGAAAGCATCTCATGGGAAACCGTCTGAATCTCCACATCCCGGATCTCCACTTTGACATCCCGGGTTTTCTCTTCGTTTTCCCGCTGTATGGTCAGCATTACGGAATCTTTCTCACTGTCACGGACCATGGCAGCAATATCGGAAGTTTCTTTGTCTGTAACATCAGCTCCATCTACTGCCTTGATCACATCTCCCTTTTTCAATCCCGTCTGTTCTCCAGGGCCACCCTCATAAAGCTGTATAATCTTTGCCCCTCCGGTGTCATCCTTCTGAAGAACGGCACCGATCCCTACGTAGGAGCCTTCATTGGAAGTATTCAGCTCTTTATACTGTTCTGCTGTGTAATAGGTGGAGTACGGATCCTTCAGGCCGGCAAGCAGGCCAGCATAAAGCCCCTCACGCAGGCTGCTTTCGTCTTTTTCATCCAGATATTCTTCATCGATCAGTTCTTCCAGGTAATTCAGCTTCTGAACCGTTTTCACATCGGAAAGCGCATTGCCTTTCGGAAACAGTACTTTCTGATAGCTGGTAAAAACAGCGCCTGTCACAACCAGCGTTGCTGCCACTCCAATGGCTATACCTTTTTTGAATTCTTTATTTTTCATATTTTTCCTTTCTTCTGCACAGCCGGCAAAGCCGATAAGATCACAGATTTTCTGTACTCCTCTATGCGCCGTTCGGTTTTTATATACCGAAAACGGCTGCCGATATTCCGACAGCCGCTGTATATCTTATGATCACACATCATGCGGATACATAAGATTCTCTGCTATTTGGTTATACTCTGAGATGTTTTCTTGTTGTGAAAAAGCTTCCCAAAAGACCGATTCCCACACCAAGTCCAAGGCCCATGGAACCAGACCCTCATAAATCTGCCAGATCGGAATGAAATCCACGATTCCTGTCAATACATTGAATTTTGTCAGAATAAACTCTACAGCGGAATTATACAGGAAAAACAGACAGATCAGCGGTATCGCCGCACCGATCACACCGAGGATCATACCTTCCAGAAGGAATGGCAGTCGTACAAAAGCATCTGTAGCTCCTATGTATTTCATAATTCCGATTTCTTCCTTGCGGACAGAAATACCCATAGATACTGTATTGCTGATCAGGAATATGGAAATGATCAAAAGGATTGCGATCACGGCAATCGACACATAAGAAACCAGCTTGTTAATGGAACCAAGTGTCCTGGATGCCTGTTCAGACTGATTTACCTTCCGGACATGTTCCAGTCCCTGGATATAATTCACCAGTTCTGTCTGCTTGGTAATATCATTAAGATATACCTGATAATTGGATGAATTGGCAAGAGGGTTATCATCTTTAAATCCATCTGCCGCATCTTCATCTCCAAAATATTTCTGTTTGTATTCTTCCCATGCCTGATCTGCGGACTGATAGTCCATCCTGGCCACTTCCGGCCTGGACTGAATAGCATCGCCGATCGCCTGGATCTCTTCCTCTGAAGTGCCCTCATCAAAGAATACTGTGATCGGTACTTCTTCTTCCACCTTATGGGCAATATTACCGACGTTGTTCACGATGGAATAGAAAATGCCTACCAGAAAAATGCAGGCTGCCATCGTGATGATACATGCCAGGGAAAACATCCAGTTTCTTTTTATATTCTTAAAGCCCTGCTTCAGGTATACCAGATCGTACTAGGCCTCATGATATCCTCCTCTTTCTCATCGCTGATGATCTTGCCGTTGTGCATGGTGACTACTCGCTTGCGCATGGCATTGACGATGTCCTTATTGTGGGTAACTACCAGAACTGTGGTTCCTCTGTCATTGATCTGCTCCATCAGAGCCATGATCTCTTCAGAGGTTTTCGGATCCAGGTTTCCGGTCGGCTCATCTGCCAGAAGGATGTCTGGGCGGTTTACCAGTGCTCTGGCAAGAGCAACTCTCTGCTGCTCACCACCGGAAAGCTCATCCGGGTATGCCTTATACTTTCCTGCAAGTCCTACCTCCTGGAGAACCTCCGGCACACGTTTGCGTATCACACGGGTAGGTCTTCCTATGACACGCTGCGCAAATGCTACATTCTCATATACATTACGGTCTTTTAAAAGACGGAAATCCTGAAATACTACCCCAAGCTTTCTGCGATACTTGGCAACGCGTCTGTGTTTCATCTTCTCCAGACGTTCCCCGCTGACTGTGATCGTTCCGCTGGTAGAATCCAGTTCTTTCATCAGAAGCTTGATCAGTGTGGATTTACCGGAGCCACTGCTTCCTACTACAAATACGAATTCCCCTTTGTCAACATGTAAGTTCGCATGATTCACAGCCGGAAGACCCGGGCCGTAAGATTTGCTCACATCTACAAGATCGATCATATATATCCTCCTCTATATTATAAAAGCATAATTTTCTTAATTTTTTTGTAACATTATTGTAATATATTTTCTGTTTAAATGCAAGAATAAATTTCCCGGGCCCTACAACTGTTACTGTTCACTCCATTCTCATTAATGCGCTCCGCGGAATATTACCAGTGAACAGTAATCAACAGCCCTCTTCAAATTATTTATTTTAACGTAAAAATACCAAAATTACAATAGAGTCATGGATGTTATCTGTGAAGTTCATGTGAATTCGTTACTGCTCACTCCGTTCTCAGTAACACACTTCGTGAATGCTTCCAAACAGGAGGGACATTTACACAATATTCCATGATGAAAAACGCTCATACAAAAACTGCCGCCTATTCCGGGAAGGAATAAGCGGCAGTTTAAAAGTTCTAATATGTTACCTTAATATAGCAAACTATCATCTTGCATTCCGAATGCTATTAATACTCTAATGTCTCCATATATTTCATATATCGAACAACCATCAGCGCGATCTTAAATGTAATGGCATCCTCAAACACTCTCAAATCAAGGCCTGTACTCTTCTGGAGTTTATCCAGACGATATACCAGCGTATTTCTGTGGATATACAGCTGACGTGAAGTTTCAGATACGTTCAGACTGTTCTCAAAGAATTTATCGATGGTGACAAGTGTCTCCTCATCGAAATCATCCGGAGATTTGTTGTCAAAGATCTCGCGGATAAACATCTTACACAGAGGAATAGGCAGCTGATAGATCAGACGTCCGATTCCAAGTGAGCTGTATGCGATAACTTCCCTGTCTCCGAAGAAGATCTTACCTACATCAAGGGCCATACGCGCTTCCTTGTAGGAACGTGAAACTTCTTTCAACTCATTGACAATGGTACCGTATGCCATGTGGACATCCTCACCATCTTTATTCAGATCCAGAGTATCCATAATCGTATGAGCCAGCTTATCCATCTCCGGATAGCCCTCTCCCTCTTCCAGTTCCTTGACTATAATGATGCTCTTCTCATCAACAGCAGTGATAAAATCTCTGCTCTTTCCGCCAAAAAGGCTTTTCACGCTCTCTACAGAGCTGTGATCTTTCTCCTGGTTCAGTTCCAGGATCATAACTACACGACGGACATCTGCTTCAATATGAAGCTTCTTCGCTCTGTTGTAAATATCCACCAGAAGAAGATTATCAAGAAGAAGATTCTTGATAAAGCTGTCTTTGTCAAAACGCTCCTTGTACGCAACGATCAGATTCTGGATCTGGAAGCTGCAAGCTTGCCTACCATATAAGTATCCTCATCATCTCCGTGGGCTACCAGGACATATTCCAACTGATAATCATCACAGACCTTAAAGTACTGAAATCCCTTGACAAGCTGGCTGTCCGCCTGGGATTCTACAAAAGCCTGGATATCTGCCGGCTGGATCTCAAAATCAGAAAAGGTAGACGCAAGTACCTTGCCGTCTGTGTCAATGACACAAAATTCCGTCCTTGATATTTCTTTAAGTCCCTCGAGCGTATTCTGTAACACCTGATTCGATATCATTCCGTTCAATCCCTTCTCACTTATGTGTATGCTTATCTTCTGTCTTTCCCTCTCTATCTATGGCTATTTTAATACAAAATCACCAAAAATGAAAGAGTAAAACTGAAAAAATTTACAAATTTTTGTTGAAATCCGCCTAATTTTTCTCTATAAAACCTTCTCCATGAACTTCTCTTGCATCGGAAACGATCACAAAAGCGTTGGGATCAATATCATCTACCAGCTCTTTCAGCTTCACAATTTCCTTTTTGTTTACCACACAGAAGATGATCGTCTTCTCCTGACCGGAATACATCCCCTTGCCACAGATCCCTGTCGCTCCGCGATCCAGGTCTTCCATAATGACTCTGGCAACCTCATCCGGCTTCTCCGTGATGATAAATGTCTGTTTGGAAAACTTCAGACCTTCGATCAGACTGTCGGATACTTTTGTTACCAGATAAACCGCAATGATGGCATACAGGGCCCGCTGGATACCGAACACATACATTCCTACGATCACAATAAGTCCATCAATAAACTGCATGATCTGTGCGATGGAATAATGACGCATATACTTCTGGATCAGTGCTGCCATCATATCCGTTCCGCCTGTGGTTCCCTGTCCAAGGAAAACCATTCCAATGCCGATTCCCAGGATCACACCACCGTATACAGCAGCCAGAAGGAGATCATCTCCCGCAATATTCCACACCGGCTGAATGGCAAGCCAGGTTGAGAGGGAGATCTCACCGATCAGAGCTTTTTTTACAAAGGAAAAGCCTTTGATCCGCCATCCCAGAAAAAACAGCGGAATGTTCAGCGTGATATTGGTAAGCCACAGCGGAACCCCGCCATCTATGATCTCACCGGTCCAGTGCTTCACCAGGATCGCTATACCGGAAAAGCCGCCTGTTACCAGCCCGGTTGCATCAAAAACGGAATTGATGGCAAGTGCCATCAGCCCGGTTCCTACTATGATCAGAAGATAATCCAGATACCAGTCCTTTTTTTTCACAAGACTCATAAAGTGCTCCTTTCATTTTTTACAGCAATTCCCGGAATTTTCTTGTCTTGAAGTGTCCTCAATATTTCTATTCCGCTGTGAAAATCCCGGAAATGCTATAGTATCATATGACAACTGCATCAGTTTCCCGCACTGACGTGTCATAAAAAGAACGGGACCGTACACTATTCTGCGTCCGTTCCCGTTCTCCATGCTATTTTTCTGTCTTTTTATTTATAAAATGAACAAATTCATAGCTTTCCATTATCTGAAAGTATTTTACGATTCTCGGATAAAGCGGTTCTGCCTTATCTCCGAAATGCTCTTTCACCAGCAGGGCAAGCTCCTGCACGGTTTTGGCTCCATCGATCTCAGGCCAGATAAAAGTTCCCATTTCATCAAGATGAACCTTGGAAAACCTTGGCTTGCCAAAAACCTTCTGCGCGATGGTATTGAACATACCCTTATTCTCTATCTCAAGAATGATCCGCTGCTTCAGGTCCCGGTGCCACCGGATCGACTGGTTTGTTTCCGGGATCAGATCAAGATAGTTGATATCCTGTTTCTTATCCTTTTTGTTTTTTCTCATCAGGCTTTCTTCTTTCTCCAGATAGAGAATTTAAGCAGTGACAGGATCATGATGATCATCAGCACAACGCCGCCGATATTTCCAAGGTTTACAACGCCGGACATATCAAGGCTGATACCGACAACTGCAAAGATCGCAAGAAGAATTCCAACAAGACCCTCGCCGGCGATCATACCAGCACAGTACAGGGTACCATCTGTGGACTGAGCTGTCTTGGTTTTTTCGTCAACACCTTTTCTGCTGTCAAGTAATCCACGAACGATACCACCGATCATGATGGTTGCGTTCAGGTAGATTGGAAGGTAAAGACCGATTGCGAAAGGCATTACCGGGATACGGAGGATCTCAAGGCAGATTGCAAGGAATACACCTACAAATACAAGTCCCCATGGAAGGTTTCCGCCCATGATTCCCTCAACGATCATCTTCATAAGCTGAGCCTGTGGCGCAGGGATCTCTGCTGTACCGTAGCCCCATGCTGCATCCAGAAGATACAGAACACCGCCGATAGCAAGACCGGAAACAACAACACCGAGCATCTCGCCCATCTGCTGCTTCTTAGGTGTAGCACCGAGAAGGTATCCTGTCTTAAGGTCCTGAGAGGTATCACCGGCGATCGCTGCGATGATACAGATAACAGAACCAACAGCGATCGCTGCTGTCATTCCGTCGATACCTGTTTTACCGGAGCTCTTGATCGCAAATGTAGCAATCAGAAGAGTAGCGATAGCCATACCGGAAACCGGGTTGTTGGAGCTTCCTACAAGACCTACCATACGGGAAGATACTGTTGCAAAGAAGAATCCAAAAACTACGATGATACATGCACCAAGAAGAGTTACCGGGATTGCCGGAACGATCCAGATGATAAATACCATTGCTATAACACCGAGAAGGATGAACTGCATCGGAAGATCCTGTGCGGTTCTCTCTGTGCTTGTGTTCTTGCTTCCCTTCATGCTCTTCATGGAGTCACGGAAGGTTGTAACGATCAGCGGCAGGGATTTGATCAGGGAAATGATACCACCTGTTGCGATAGCACCTGCGCCGATATATTTAACATAAGTAGACCAGATCGCTGATGCTCCGCCGTTTGCGTAAAGCTGGGCAATGGTCGTTCCCTCTGCTGCCGGATACATCCATGTATCAGGTCCGAACAGGCAGATCAGCGGAATGATGACCATCCAGCCGATAAGAGAACCGGTAAACATGTAGGATGCGATCTTCGGTCCTACGATATAACCAACACCGAGAAGTGCCGGATAAACCTCCATACCGATCTCACCCTTGAAGGATTTAAATGCTGCAGAAACATCTGCCGGAAGAAGCTTCAGTCCATCAACAACAAATTTGAAGACAGCTGCAAGTCCCATACCGGAGAATACTGTGGAAGCATTTGCTCCGCCTTCCTCACCGGCAAGAAGAACGTCTGCGCAGGCAGTTCCTTCCGGATAGAGAAGAGTTGCATGCTCTTTAACAATGAGGGCATTACGAAGGGGTACCATGAAAAGTACACCAAGGATACCACCGCAAAGTGCGATCAGAGTGATCTCAACGATGCCTGGTTTGCTTGTAAGTCCTTCCTCTGCCCAGAGGAACAGTGCAGGCATGGTGAAGATAGCACCTGCTGCAAGAGACTCACCGGCTGAACCGATAGTCTGGACCATATTGCTCTCCAGAATGGAGTTTCTGCGAAGAATCACGCGGATAACACCCATGGAGATAACTGCCGCCGGAATGGAGGCAGATACTGTCATACCAACACGAAGACCAAGGTAAGCATTGGCTGCGCCGAAGATGACAGCAAGAATACATCCCATGATCACAGATGTAACTGTGAGCTCCGGAGTGATTTTCTCCGCAGGAATGTAAGGTTTGAACTCTGTGTTTTTGTTCATATTTCCTCTCCCTTTATCTAGTAAATTAGTAACGTTATATAGTATAGCAAATTTCGCAGTATTTTGCAAGAAATTATATCTGAGATATTATATATTATTTACAATTTTCTGTATAATTATAAGCAAATAATTGGTCACTATGCAGCTTTTATGCTAACATAGTGACCTTATTCCTTACAATTGAATATTATACATTTAAAATAAAATACTTTTTTTTTCAGTTGTCCGTTTCCAGCTGTTTTGTCAGATATCGCCCTACGATCTTCGAGAAATTTCCGATATCCCGGATATAGGCAAAATCCTTTCCAAAAATCTTCTTTTCCGCCGGAAGATCCTTCTCTTCACCTGCAAATACCCCCAGAACACTGACGCCCTGGCTCCGAAGACGCCGCACCTCTGTTGCAGTATCTGAAATGGCATATTTTCCCTGATAAGGGGCCGGATTTTTTGCATTGGGGCGGTTTATGATCACATCGTAGGGGCGTCCGTCACTTAAGATGATCAGGATCTTTTTTTCCTCTTCCCTCTGCAAAAGACTGTATCCCGCTGCTTTTATGGCAAGCCCGTCCCGATTATTGGAGGAAGTCACATAATTGAAAATATCCTCATCCGCCGAAACCGGATCATCATATTCCCGGAACCTGTGCAGGATCGTATGATCCAGAATGTGCAGTAGCTCATAACCCGATGAGGAATGTCCACATTACTCAGGGCAGAGCTGATCATATAAGCCTGCAGTGCCACATCTCCCTGTCGGCTCATCTGTGAACCACTGGCATCGATCAGTATATCCACCACAAAATCCGTATTGTCTCCACGAAGAATCCTCTTAAAAAGATTTGCCTCACCGCTTCTGCCTATACGCCACAGCCTGGAAGGAACGATAGTTCCCCGGTCTGATAGGACTTCCTGGTTTTCACTTCGGATCACCAGTGCTTTTTTCAGGAGTTCAGTCAATATGGCAATATTTCGTTTTGCAATTCTGTGCTTGTCATGATAGACCCATATGTTCTTATTACGCAGACGCTTTGCATACTGGTACTGATAATTATCACGAACCGGATTTTTCAGGATTCCTTCTGTAAAATACAGGCTGCAGTCTCCGTGTATTCCCCGGCACATAAGATGGTTCATTCTTTTTTCTTCCGCAGGTGTGAGATAGGTTTTTCCAAAATTCAGTTCCACATAGGTATGAGCTTTCTGAAGAGCTTCCTCTGAAATCACCGTGATCTTGTTTTTCACCTTACGTTTTTCTTCCATATCCTGTGTCAGTGAGGAATCTTCAATATCTGTCATCCGGTCTGTGAGCTTTTCCACGTAATTTTCCAGAGCTTCCTCATACATCTCTTCATTAAGATAGTCTTCCCATCCAAATTCCGTCAGTTCTTCCAGCGTCACCGCCATTACCCGTTCAAGGAACCGTTTTTCTTCTCAAAGTCCGGATCGATGACCGCATTATAGAGGCTGTCGATGATCCGAATCAGTTCCATGGTGTCTCTGCTTTCTGCGCAGGCATAGATCTGATCCCGGAATGCAGACAGTTTTTTCTCCAGAGGCTGTACGCTTCCTGTAAGTACATCACGGAATACTGCAATTTTCAGCCTGTCTAACAGCTTATCGTAGAAAGGCAGGGTTTCATATTCCTGATCCAGGATATCTTCCAGAGCTTTTTTTCTCATGCGGCGAACCCCGGGGCGCTCTTCACAGATCCGCTCTCCCACTGCCGCTTCGATACAGAGCTGTGTCAGCCCGGTCAGCTCCGTCTCAGAGGCATCCAGATAGATTTTTTTTACAAGATAAAGGCCAAGCAGATTTTTGTCAAAATATCTGGCAAAAGCCCCCTGTTTGATCCCATCGTAAAGAGCGATCTCTTTTGAGCGGAGAAACAGCGATACATCCGGCTTCACATCCAGTGTATAGTCGCCGCTTACCGTCCAGAGGAGATTACGGATCCGGTTTTCCAGCTCCATCTTGTAATCTTCTATAGAAAGTTCTTCTGTCAGATCTTTATGCATAGACATCGTCCTTTGTCCACTCTTCCGGGATCCTTGTACGGACTACATCGTCCACGATCTCCTTTTCAAAAATATCGAAGGTTTTGTTCACCACTCCCATCTGCACTGCTGCCAGGGGAGAAAGTCCTGCACGAACAATCTTCATGGCAGCCAGAAGTCCTCGAAGATCCAGCGCTTTTGTGGAGATCTCACTGTTTACGGATTTCTTCTGAAGATCCATAAATACACCGATAAACTGTTCCACTGCCTTTTCCTTTGCCTCCGGGAACATTTTGCGGAAAATAAATCCCAGGGTTTCTTCTGTCTGCGCTGGCATATCGATCACCAGGAAACGAGAAACCAGAGCTTCGTTCAGCTCCTTTGTTCCTGCATATCCGTAGTTCATGGTTCCGATAAAACGTGCCGCAGGATGAAGGTCGATCCGGTCATAGCCCGGAACATCAATGGAGCGGCGATAGTCCAGAGTTGCATGAAGACAGAGACCGCATCGTTCTTTGCCATATTGATCTCATCCAGAATACCGAAGCCACCATACTCGGCACACTGATAGATGCTGCCCTTTCGGAGGCAGACTTCATTGTTTACAAAGGTATCCGTTCCGATCAGGTCTCCGCTGTTTGTATTGACATGGAAAGATACATTATAAACCGGGCGGCCAAAAGCATATGCCAGATTTTCTGCCAGGATATTTTTTCCCGTGGCCTTTGGGCCTGCAAGAAGAAGATTTTCTCCTTCCAAAAGTCCTGCAATGGCCATTTCCAGGATTTCTTTTCCGTAGAACGGTATAGACGGTCTGGTAACTCTGGCTGCAGCCCCCTTATCAACGTTATAATTTTTTCGAAATTCCTCGATGCCGTGGATCAGGCTTTCGGAAACGTTCTGTTCTTTTAAAAATTCTAATTCTATCATATATACTTACTCCTGAATCTGATTGAATACCGCAGATATCCTCATCCGCAGTTATTATATGATCCTATGACGGATAACCGCTTACAGATTTTTTCTCCACCAGGTAAAAAACGGGACAGATCTTACATCTGTCCCGTCATTTGATTTCAAAGATGCCGCTGCACCCAGGGAACATCTCTTATTTCCTGTATTTTATTTAACCGATCATACCTCAAAGATCAGATCACCGTAGGATGGCATCGGCCACATATCTTTATCTACGATCATCTCAAGCTCGTCTACAGGTTTTCTTAAAGCCTGCATTGCCGGTACCACGCTCTCTCTGAAGAATACAGCACGGTCACGTCCCTCTTCATGGGATTCCGACTCAGCGATCAGTCCGGAAAGCTTATCCATAGCTGTCTTGGTCTCAGCAAGAAGTGCGGAGGATTTTTCCAGAAGACTTGTCTGTACACTGACATCAAGCGCTGCGCTCACTGCTTTCACAGAATTGATGGACTCTGCAAGAACCGTTGTATAACGGATCACTGCCGGGATGATCTGCTTGGTAGCTACATCCACCATGGTCTTGGCCTCAATGTTGATAGCCTTTGCATAGCCTTCATACTGGATCTCTGCTCTGGACTCAAGCTCTGCTCTTGTAAATACATTAAAGGATTCAAAAAGCTTCACAGCCTTATCTGTAGTCAGCGCAGGAATGGCATCTACCATGGACGGAAGGATCGGAAGTCCACGTCTCTTTGCCTCTGCCTCCCACTCCGGTGCATATCCGTTTCCGTTGAATACAATACGCTGATGCTGGATCGCATACTCCTTGATCAGGTCATGTACTGCAGTATCAAAATCGTCTGCTGCTTCCAGACGGTCGCATGCATCGCGGAATACTTCTGCTGCGATCGTGTTCAGAACTACGTTGCACTCGGAAATGGAATCACGGGAACCAACCATACGGAACTCAAATTTGTTTCCTGTGAACGCAAACGGTGATGTTCTGTTTCGGTCTGTAGCATCCTTCATAAAATCCGGAAGTGTCTTAACACCGGTATCCAGGATCTCGCCGGTCTTACTGTGTGTGGCGGTACCTGTGCTGATCAGCTGCTCCAGAACATCCTGAAGCTGCTCACCAAGGAATACGGAGATAACTGCCGGCGGTGCCTCGTTTCCTCCGAGACGTTCATCGTTTCCAACGTCTGCTGCAGACTCTCTCAGAAGATCTGCATGCTCATCAACGGCTTTCAGGATACAGGTGAGAACAAGAAGGAACTGGATATTCTCATGAGGAGTTTTTCCCGGCTCAAGAAGGTTGATCCCGTCATCCGTTGTCAGGGACCAGTTGTTGTGCTTACCGGAACCGTTAACTCCTGCAAACGGTTTCTCATGAAGCAGGCAGCGCATACCATGGCGGCTTGCAACTTTTTTGAGGATACGCATCATGATCTGGTTGTGATCTGCTGCAATATTTACCGGTGCGTAGATCGGTGCCAGCTCATGCTGTGCAGGTGCAACCTCATTGTGCTGTGTCTTTGCTGTTACGCCCAGCTTCCAGCACTCCTCGTTGACTTCCTTCATGTATGCGGAGATTCTCTGACGGATGGTTCCGAAATAGTGGTCATCCATCTCCTGTCCCTTCGGCGGCATAGCACCGAAAAGAGTTCTTCCTGTATAGATCAGGTCTTTTCTCTGGAGCCATTTCTCCTTATCAACCAGGAAATACTCCTGCTCAGCTCCAACGGAAGGAGTTACTTTTTTGATGTTGTATTTCCGAAAAGACGAAGAAGTCGAAGCGCCTGTGTATTGACCGCTTCCATGGAACGAAGAAGCGGTGTTTTCTGGTCAAGCGCCTCTCCTGTGTAGGAGCAGAATGCTGTGGGGATACATAAGATCCCGCCGGCTGCGTCATGACGTACAAAGGCAGGTGATGTGCAATCCCATGTTGTATAGCCTCTTGCCTCGAATGTTGCACGAAGTCCTCCGGATGGAAATGAGGATGCATCCGGCTCACCCTTGATCAGCTCCTTGCCAGAAAAGCTTAAGAGTACCTTTCCGTCCTCTCTTGGCGCTGTGACAAATGCGTCATGTTTCTCGGCAGTAACACCTGTCAGCGGCTGAAACCAGTGACAATAATGAGTAGCACCTTTCTCAATAGCCCATTCCTTCATCTCATGTGCAACCACATCAGCGATCTCCATGGACAGCTCCTTACCCTCTTCTATTGTCTTTTTCAGTTCGCGGTATACCTTCTTCGGCAAACGGTCCTGCATAACAGAATCGTTAAATACATCGCAGCCAAAGATTTCCTTTACGTTGATATAATCTCCCATTTCTTCCTCCTTTTCGTTCCTGTATATCCAGTCTTTCTTATGAGGAAAGACATTTTCACCTCTGTATGATCACCTTGTCTTCGGATACTCGGATCATTCTTCGCTCTTCTGGGTAATCTCCTTGATCTCCTGCATTTTCTGGTTCAGCCGGCTTTTTTTCTGTTTCTTACTGCTGGTAAGATAAAGGTTCATGGCCTCATGAAGATTATCGATTTCCACACGGGTCTGATCTCCACCGAACTCTCCATCCAGCGTCCACGGAACAGCCTCCTCTGACTCTATCACAACATGCGCAGACTTAAAAGAATAGATCAGATCTGTATTATCCTCTGCAGTAAGAAGCGCAGTCATGATCTCCTGAAGCTCCAGCGGATTCTTCGGATTGGTGATCAGTGTCACCTCAAACAGTCCGTCATTCATATCCACGTTTTTTCCGGTAAGATTCTTAAATCCGCCTACAGATCTGGAATTGCTGATCATACCGTAGATAAAATCATTCTCCACTGTCAGCTCATCGGAGGTTACCTTCAGATGATAGGATTTCACCTCAAAAAGCTGCTTCATCCCTTCCAGCACATAGGCAACATGTCCCAGGATATTTTTCAGATCCTGGTCTGTCTCATAGGAAACATTGGTAAACAGTCCAAACGCAGCCACATAGGCAAATGTCTGGTTATTAAATTTACCGATGTCACAGTGATAGATCTGCTCCTCCATGATCATGGAGCAGCTGCAGTCATACTCTTCGGCATAAACAGACTGTTGGCAAAATCATTGGTGCTTCCTGCAGGGATATACCGATCGGTGTCTGGCTGCCCACTTCCACGATTCCGGTAACCACCTCATCCAGTGTACCGTCACCTCCACTGCAGGCGATCAGATCTACCTGATCTGCATATTCCTTCACCTGTTCATAAGCATCCTTCGGTCCCTGCGTGGCACGGATGATCACTTCGTACCCACCTTTATTAAAGATATCCACAATGTCCAGCAGATGCATCTTGATTCTTCCTTTTCCTGCTTTGGGGTTGAAAACAAAAAGCATTCTTTTTTTCACTATACAATCCTCATTTCCCGAAATGATTCGTTATGTCTATTCTTTTACTATGATAAAAAAAACGATGTAAAATGTCAATCTTAACTTTTCACATCTGGTCTTACCACAGGCAGCCGGAATTTTATAACAAAAAAAGTCCAAAAACCCAATAAAATTGAATCTTCAGACCTTTTGTTAAGTAGCGAGAGGGGGATTCGAACCCTCGACACCACGGGTATGAACCGTGTGCTCTAGCCAACTGAGCTATCTCGCCATATTCTTTTGTAACATGGGACCTATAGGGCTCGAACCTATGACCCTCTGCTTGTAAGGCAGATGCTCTCCCAGCTGAGCTAAGATCCCATATAAATAGCGAGAGGGGGATTCGAACCCTCGACACCACGGGTATGAACCGTGTGCTCTAGCCAACTGAGCTATCTCGCCATATCTTTTTGTAACATGGGACCTATAGGGCTCGAACCTATGACCCTCTGCTTGTAAGGCAGATGCTCTCCCAGCTGAGCTAAGATCCCATAACAGTTGTTCGTCTTAGGAACTCTTCCGTTCCGCAACTCGCTTTGCTATTATATAATGGTTTGTGACTTGTGTCAACAGTTTTTTTCACTTTTTTTAATTTTT
>ENA-OQDW01000005-OQDW01000005.1-human-gut-metagenome-genome-assembly--contig:-NODE-5-length-82542-cov-7.016150_pt1 | contig 82542 bp, 83 predicted proteins | sample MGYA00242784_ERZ504613 | MGnify/ENA primary metagenome ERZ504613 (study PRJEB26092, sample SAMD00036330) | human gut metagenome | host: Homo sapiens | study: EMG produced TPA metagenomics assembly of the...
CTTGGTAATCTCCATAATGATATCTTTTTATGTTTGTAACTAATTGGATTTCAACTACAAAGATACAAAAAACATCGGAGATTACCAACTTTTTTAGGCACTATTTCTTATCCCGAACTGAGGTAATGAATGTGTTTTGCCCGATGAGGGAAGGATGTATACAATAATTTCAAGGGCTGTCTTTTCTTGAAGAGGACAGCCCTTTTTTAGAAACAAAAACTAATCTTATCTAAAATGAAACAAACAAACTCTACTTTTTCTGCACAGCTTAAGGCTGTTTGTCGTAAAACTCTCTTGGCTTCTGCTTTGCTTTGTAGCTTCTCTATGATGGCAAATGCACAGACCCAGGATGGTCGTGACTTCTCTTTGGATGGCTTCGCTGCCTATGAAGGTACTCCTGGTACCAACTGGTATCGTGTCGGAGGAACTACCGGTGGTGCCGGTGGTAAGGTGGTGAAGGCTGACAACTTCTCTCAATTGCAGGCCTATCTCCAGGCAGCAGACCCATACATTGTTATCGTAGATCATGATATTACTACAGGCATCAAGTGCTATGTGGATGATCTGAGTACCGGTCGTTTGCTTGACGACCAGAGTGGTAAGTCTGGCGTAGAGTCTGTCTATGGCGAGCGCATTATGGTTGCTCCTAACAAGACTTTGATTGGCGTGGTGAACCCAACAACAGGTGAGGCTCCTCTCTTTTCTCATATCACCTTCGTGATGCAGTCGGTTGATAACATTATTATCCGTAACTGCCGTTTCACCATGAAGGGCGTTCCTGTGCTCAGAACAGGTGAGAATAAGATTGTGGCTTGGCGTAATGGAGCACAGGTAGAAGTGGGCGACCCTGACTGCATCGGAATCCAGGCAGATAAGGTGAGTGCCAAGACCGACTGGGGTGGACATATCTGGATAGACCATTGTGAATTCTTCAATGGTGGTGCAGCCAATAAAGACCGCTATGATGGTTTGCTCGACTGCAAGAACAATGTGCAGTGGATGACATTCAGCTATAACTATTTCCACGACCATGACAAGAGCTGCTTGTGGGGTAAGGGTGATTCAGATGTTTATGAGAACTGTCGCACCATCTCTTTCCATCATAATTTCTTTGATCAGATAGAAGGCTCCCGTCTTCCTCTCCAGCGTGGTGGTCATGTACATTATTATAATAACTATATGCGTGGTTGCGAGGATGGTTGGGATATCCGTACAGGAGCTGTGGCATACGAAGAAGGTTGCTATTTCGAAGATACGAAGTCGCCTATCCGCTCAGATAGAGGTGGTAGCTTGAATATCTCTAAGGCTGAAGGCTATGATTGTATCTACAAGGGCTGTAACAACTTGATGGAAGGTTATGCCAATATTGATGGCGCTAAGATTAGCAAGTCTTTTCCTGTAACCAAGACAGATTGGGTTCCTACTCAAACCACATCCTCTTACACCCAGCATTATCTCGACAAGACGGTAGATGTTCCTGCCATCTGCGAGAAGTATTCTGGCGCAGGTAAGGTAGAAATCTGGAAGGCTTATACCTCTGCAATTCCTATGGTGGATGTGTCTGAATTCGATCATGCCATCAAGAATTACAGCACAGCTAAGACCTACGATGCAGAAGGAAAGGAAATGACAGGTGCTACAACCGGTATTTCCCATACCGACATGTTAGCAGAAACCGGCTCCTCTCGCATCGAGTATTATGATTTGGCTGGTTCCCGTCTTTCTGCACCTCAGAAGGGAATCAATATCGTCAGGAAGGTGAGCCTTGATGGACATGTAAGCGTGAAGAAGGTAATTATCAGGTGAGAATCCGATAAAGATTCCTGCCTCTTTAATGACAAAACGGACAAAAGCTAGATAAAGATTTGCTTTTGTCCGTTTTTTCTTTATTTTTGTCTTAAATCTATCTGCTGTTTTCTTCTCTTTTCCCTACTTTTGCAACCGAAAACAATTTTAAACGTAATCGCATTTAAACGTAAAACGTAACCTAAAAGTAAAACAATGAAAGCAATCCAGAAATTAGCAAAGAGAAGTTTGCTTCTCGTGGCATTGTTCGTCATCGGATGTCTGCAACTCATGGCGCAGACTAGAACCATCAAAGGTGAGGTGACTGATGCGCAGAATGGTGAGGCTCTGATTGGCGCCACTGTCATGGTGGAAGGCGAAAAGGGCGGTACAGTTACTGATTTTGACGGTAACTTCAGTCTTCAGGTATCTTCTTCAGCCAAGAAGATCAAGGTATCTTATATCGGTTATATTGATAAGGTACTTTCTATCTCAGACAATATGAAGGTGAAACTCGAATCTGACAGCAAGGCGCTGGCTGATGTCGTGGTCATCGGATATGGTACGGCAAGAAAGAGTGACCTGACTGGTTCCGTAGCTACCGTGAAATCGAAGGACTTTAATAAAGGTCTCGTTTCTTCTCCTGAACAGTTGATCAATGGTAAGGTTTCGGGTGTACAGATTATGTCCAACAGTGGTTCTGCCTCTGCCGGTAGTACCATACGTGTGCGTGGTGGTGCATCTCTGAATGCCAGCAACGACCCTCTTATCGTGCTCGATGGCGTGCCATTGGAGCAGGGTGGTATCTCTGGTAACAGCAGCAACTTCCTCAGTATGATCAACCTTCTGATATCGAGAGCATGACTGTATTGAAGGATGCTTCTTCTACAGCCATCTATGGTTCCCGTGCATCTAACGGTGTCATCATCATTACCACCAAGAAGGGACAGCAGGGTGCTGTAAAGGTGAACTTCAATACCACCAACAGTTTGCAGACCCGTGCGCAGATGGTAGATATGCTGAGCCGTGATGAATTCGTGAATGTCATCAACCAGTTTGGTACAGATAACCAAAAGTCATTGCTCGGTACAGCCAATACCGATTGGAACGATGAGGTTTACCGCACAGCTTTCGGTACAGATAATAACCTCAGCGTGAGCGGCAGCATCGACAAGTGGTTGCCATTCCGCGTGTCTGTAGGCTATTACAACCAGAGCGGTCTGGTTCGCAAAGATAATGTAGAGCGTTGGACAGGTAACGTGGTATTGACTCCTAGTTTCTTCCAGGATCACCTGAAGTTGACCATCAATGCCAAGGGAACCCTCAATAACAACTCATTCAATAATGGTGGTGCCGTATGGGCAGCTGCCACATTCAACCCAACCATCCCGGTTTATTCCGGTAACGACAAGTATGGTGGTTACAACGAGGCACTCGATGCTGACGGCTATCCAGTGAATGCCGGTGTAAGAAACCCTCGCGGTCTGGTTGACCTGTATGATTCAAAGAGTAAGGTAAGCCGCTTCATCGGTTCGATGGATGTAGATTACAAGGTTCATTTCCTGCCAGACCTCAAGCTCCATGCTACCGTGGGTGCTGACTATGCCAAGGGCGATGGAACCATTCATGTCCCTGTCTATGCAGCACAGAGCTACAACAAGGATGAGTCTTTGGGCGGTAGCGATTACAAGTATGGTCCTCAGAAGAACGAGAACCGCTTGCTTACCCTCTATGCCAACTATGCAAAGTATTTCGAAGATATCAAGAGTAATGTAGACCTGACAGCCGGTTACGACTACCAGTACTGGAAGAGTACTACACCTCTTTATTATACCAAAAGTGCGACAGGCACAAACCTGTCAACCGTAAAGGCATCAGATTACCGTCATGTAATGTTGTCATATTACGGACGTATCAACTATTCATTCGATGGAAAGTATCTCCTGACGGCTACCGTTCGTCGTGATGCTTCATCCCGATTCTCTAAGGATACCCGTTGGGGTACTTTCCCATCTGTTGCTTTGGGCTGGACTTTGACAGAAGAGCTTGGTTGAAGAACCAGAAGTACTTTCTAACTTGAAACTCCGTGCCAGTTATGGTGTTACCGGTCAGCAGGAAGGTATCGGCAACTACAACTATCTGCCGGTTTATACATATAGTGTGACAGGTGCCGAAGCATTCATCAACGGACAGTATATCAATACTTACCGTCCTGAGGCATACGTATCAGACTTGAAGTGGGAGACTACAACCTCCTGGAACTTCGGTCTTGATTTCGGATTCCTGGATGGTCGTATCGGTGGTGCCATCGATTTCTATACCCGTAAGACCAAGGACCTGCTGGCTTCTGTTCCTACAGCGGCAGGTACCAACTTCTCAAAGACTATCCTTACCAACGTAGGTAATGTAGATAGTAAGGGTATCGAGATTTCTCTGAATGCAACCCCTATCCAGAACAAGGACTGGGAGTGGAATCTGAGCTACAACTTTACCTGGCAGAACATGAAGGTGAAGAACCTTTCATTGACAAAGGGTGGAAGCCAGACCAACGTGAAGGTAGGTCCATCTATCGATGCTTACCAGTTCCAGGTACTCTCAGAGGGATATGAGCCATACATGTTCTATGTGTATCATCAGCTCTACGACTCTAAGACAGGCAAGCCAATCGAGGTGCTTATGCAGATTTGAACAATGATGGCGAAATCAATGAGTCAGATCTCTACCGCTATCACTCTCCAGCCCCTAAGTACATCATGGGCTTGAGCACATCATTGAGATACAAGCAGTTGACACTCGGTATGAATTTCCGTGCCAATATCGACAACTATGTATACAACGGCATGGGTATGAGTACAGGTGCTTTCGAGACAGTAAGTTACAACAACTCACAGCTCAACAACCTCAACACCAGCTTCCTGAAGACAGGTTTCAAGACCCGCCAGTATCTCTCTGATTACTATGTAGAGAATGCTTCCTTCCTGAAACTCGACAACCTGAGTTTGAGTTACAATGTAGGCAAGATCAACAAGTGGGCTTCGCTCACCGTATCTGCAATGGTACAGAATGTATTCACCATCACCGGTTACTCAGGTACAGACCCTGAGGTGCCAAACGGAATGGACAACTCATTCTATCCACGTCCTCGCACTTACTCAGTAAGCCTCGGACTTCAGTTCTAACAATCAAAACAGATAACAATGAAACTTAAGAATATATTATATAGTATGATGATGGGAACAGCGGTGCTGACAGGCACAACCAGCTGTGTTTCCGATCTCGACCAATATCCTCATACAGAGACAACCTCTAAGGATGTTTATACCTCGCTTGCCAATTACGAGGCAGTGCTGGGCAAGATTTACGCTGCCATGGTGACTAGCGGTCAGGGCAAGGGCGGCGATAATAAGGATATGGAATCCGTATTGAACAATGGTAGTGGTTTCGATTACATGCGTATGTTTATCAATATGCAGGAGTGTGGTACCGATGAATTTGCATCTACCTGGTTGACAGGTGAGCAGACCACCGGACTGACCTATCTTTCCTGGGATGCCAACGATGCCTGGGTATCAGATATGTATTATCGCATCTATTACAACATCGCCCTCTGCAACGAGTTCCTGCGCAATGCCAACGGTGCCAGTTTCTCAGGTGCTGATGCAGAGAAGATGAAGGAGTATAAGGCAGAAGTCCGTTTTATGCGTGCTCTGTTCTATTACCATGCCCTCGATTTCTATCGCAACATTCCGATGGTGACAGAGAACGACCCTGTAGGCAGCTACATTCCTCCTCGTTATACTCCTCAGCAGACATTCGATTATATTGAGAGCGAGTTGAAGGATTGTGTAGGTGATATGCTTCCTGCATCCACCTGTCCTTACGGTCAGGCTTCTCAGGGTGCTGCCTATACCTTGCTTGCCAAGCTTTATCTGAACAGCGAGGTTTATACTGGTGTGCCTAAGTATACTGAGTGCAAGGAGGCTTGTGAGAAGGTGATGGATATGGGCTACTCTTTGGAGTCTGATTACAGCAAGCTCTTCAATGCAGATAACGACAAGCGTACCAACGAAATTATCTTTGCCTTGCCGGTAAGTGCAGAGCATACTGTAAGCTGGGGCTCATCTACTTATCTGGTTTGTGGACAGGTAAGTATGTCGAATGCCAACCAGAATGTAGCCGATTATGGTGTTACTGCCGGCTGGAGCGAATTCCGTCTTCGTCCGGAGTTTGTAGATAAGTTTACCCAGACCGATATTGATGGCAGTGGCGACAAGCGCTGCAAGTTCTTTACCAATGGCCAGAGCAAGGATGTAACCAGCATGACCGATGAAACCGCCGGCTATCTTTCTGAGAAATGGAGTAACCTGAAGGATGATGGAACCACTGCATCCAATACAGGAGATGCAGGTGTGGATACCGATTTCCCTCTCTTCCGTTTGGCAGATGTTTATCTGATGTATGCCGAGTGCGTGGTTCGTCTGCATAATGATTGGGATAACTGGGCTGGTGGTAGTGATGCCACTGATCCAACCGTGATTGCTTCCCGCAAGCAGGGTGCTATCTATTGGATTAACAAGGTACGTGAGCGCTCTAAAGCTTCTGATGTATGGGCAAGCAACTTTGCTGATGACGATGCCTTCCTCCAGTTCATCCTCGATGAGCGTGCCCGTGAGCTCTATAATGAAGGTTATCGCCGTACCGACCTGATTCGCTTCGGCGAGTTTACCACTAGCAAGTATATCTGGCAGTGGAAGGGTGGTGTCCACGACGGACAGGCTGTTGACAGCAAGTACAACATCTATCCAATCCCTAACACCGAGCTTACCGCCAATCCAAATCTTCATAACGACAACTATTAATAGGATAAAAGAATGAAAAAGATATTTAGAAACCTGATGATGCTTCTCTGCGCACTCACCGCCCTGGTGAGTTGCGACGAGAGTGGCGACAAGATATATCTGGATGGCTTCAAGGCATCCGATCTGATGGCATCGGCATCCGATGTGAAGCTGTCTGTAGATAACAGTAAGGACGTTGTCCTCTCGTTGGCTTGGCAGAATCCTACCTTGCTTTCGAGCGATGAAACCAAGCCTGCGGGCAGTGGAGTGCTGAAAACTTATCTGCAGGTATCAGCCTCAGAGAACTTTACTTCAGAAAAGGAATACACCGTAACCGACCTTTCCAAGGCTTTCACCGGTGCAGATCTCAATGCTGCAGCCAAGGATCTCGGCTTGGCTCCTGATGTGAGCTCACCTCTTTATTTCCGTATCAAGAGTCTGATGGGTAGTAATCTTGATGCCGCTTACAGCAATGCCTGCCAGGTAAAGGTTACTCCATACCTCATTGATATGAGTTACATCAATATCTTGGATAAGGATACTAAGGAACAAACCCTTACCTATCTCTATTCTCCTAATTCTGATGGAGTTTATTCCGGCTATATGAATGCTTCTTCTTGGCTCAACTTCTGGGGTAAGGAAAACGATGGTACCATTTGGGGTAATGTAGGACAAGATGGTCATGTGTACGAAATGGATAATACCGAGTCAGCATGGAGTTTCTGGTTCCCTGGTCAGGCTGGTATCTATTATGCAGTTATTGATACAAAGGCTAAGGAATTTAAGCCAACTCTCCTCAAATCTTTCCAACTGAATGGTGAAGATATGACCTACGATGCTCCTAACTATGCTTGGACCAAGGTCATTACAACTACAGCCGATAATACTCCAGTCAGCATCGTAGCTACAGGCGCTGAGTACAGCAAGGCTACAGGTACAGAAGATGCTGCAGCTGTGGTGAAGACAATGAACTATACTTTGGCTGATGGCAAGATGACAGACTCTGAAAGTGCTGGCAGCGTGAATATTGCCAAGGCGGGTACTTATACCATAACCGTGAAGGTTGGTGAGCACAGTCAGTTGGAATATACCATCGTTGAGGGCGACCAGACAACTCCAGAGCCAGAGGTTAGTCATACTCTCTGCATGTTCAGCAAGGATGGCAACAGCTACTTGCCGTGATGAATAAGGTGAGCGATGGTGTTTATACCTGCAAGTACAAGCCAACAGCTTGGGAAGGATTTATGTTTATCTATGTAGGAGCCAACAAGGATGACAAGCAAACATGGTATGGTTGCGAGCCAAGTAAAGATAAGATGTTTAATCTTTCTACGGCAGACGACAAGTGGAATCCTTGGTTCAAGGATGATGTAACTGGTGGTGAAGTTACCGTTACCGCCGACCTCAACACCATGACATGGAAATATGAATAATTAATAAGAAAAATAGCAATGAAGAATATATTTGGAAAAGCCATGTTGCTGGCTACAGCGCTCTTGTTTTCTATTACGGGAACAAGTTGCAGCAATGATGATAATACCACTCCCGAAAAGGAGAAGACATACGATATGAGCGGTTTTGCCAAGGGCGCCGATGTAAGTTGGCTCACAGAGATGGAGAAGGATGGTGTGAAATTCTATAATCAGAATGGCAAGGCAACAGAATGCATGAAGCTCCTTCGCGAAGAGGGAACCAATTCCATCCGTCTGCGTGTCTGGGTAAATCCGGAAGGTGGCTGGTGTGGCAAGAATGATGTCATCGCCAAGGCTTGGCGTGCTCAGCAGCTCGGCTTCCGTCTGATGATTGACTTCCACTATTCTGATACCTGGGCTGACCCGGGCAACCAGAAAGTTCCTGCTGCATGGCAGGGCTATACTGCCGAACAGATGAAACAGGCTGTGGCAGATCATACCAAGGATGTATTGAAAGCCTTGAAGGATAGAGGTGTAACCAACGTAGAGTGGGTGCAGGTGGGTAATGAAACCCGCGACGGTATGCTCTGGAATAGCGATGAGGCTGTAACCGGTGAGGTATCTAAGAATGCAGCCAATTTTGCAGCTTATATCAACGCCGGTTATGATGCTATAAAGGAAGTTTATCCTAAGGCAAAAGTCATCGTGCATGTAGATAAGGGTCAGGACCTCGGTGGACTTACCTGGCTCTACGATAAGTTGAAAGACAATGGTGGAAAATGGGATGTCATCGGACTGTCTCTTTATCCGGAAGATGATAACTGGCAGAGTTATGCAGAGAACTGTCTCGCTAACATCCAGACCCTTTCTTCCAAGTATGGCAAGGACGTCATCATTTCAGAAATCGGTATGTGGTGGGGTTCTGAGCAGGCTGCGCCATTGATGAAGAAGATGGTGGATGGCTGTAAGAAGATTTCTACCTGCGAGGGTATCTTCTATTGGGAACCAGAAGTTTACAACAACTGGAAACCAGCCAACTATATCACTCTGGGTTGGGATCCATATACCAAGGGAGCGTTCGACAACAGCGGCAAACCAACTGCCGTATTCGATGCATATAAATAAGAATATTAAATAGCAATATGATCAAGAGAAGCATTACTTTCATGACTCTTGCCCTGGCACTCACTACGCTGTGCCAGGCGCAGAGCAGAAAGGTTATCAACCTGCCTTCATGGGACTTCTCCCGTGATGGCAAGGCGTGGCAGCAGGTAGCTGTTCCGCACGATTGGGCTATCTCGGGACCTTTTGATAAGAAATGGGACCTGCAGATGGTGGCCATCGAGCAGAATGGCGAAACCGAAAAGACCGAGAAGTCGGGACGTTCTGGTGCGCTGCCTTGGATAGGTGAGGGTATGTATAAGATGAACTGGACGGCTCCTAAGGCTATAAGCGTGCCGTACTCGTCTTCGACGGTGCCATGAGCCAGCCTGTTGTCAGCGTCAATGGCAAGGAGGCAGGCAAGTGGGCTTACGGCTACAATGCCTTCCGCATCGACATCACACCTTTCATCCAGTTTGGTAAGAGTAATCTCATCGAGGTACATCTTAATAATGTAGAGGAAAGCAGCCGATGGTATCCGGGAGGCGGTCTTTACCGTCCGGTTTCCGTAGAACTCTATGGCAACGAAAACTTCTCTACCTGGGATACCTTCGTCCGTACTCTGAAAGTTGATAAGCAGGAAGCTGAAGTAGAAGTAAATGCGCTGCTGGAAGGAAAGACTGGTAAGTCGGGCAAGACCGTCATAGCCCTGTTGGATGAGGCTGGCAAGAAGGTTGCCGAGCAGACCGTCACAGGTGCCAATCCTGAAATCAAGACTACTCTGAAGGTGGCGAATCCTCAGCTCTGGTCTCCGGAATCTCCTTACCTCTATCAGGTAAAGCTTACCCGATATGAAGGAAAGAAGGTGGCTGATGTGCAGACCCTGAAGACCGGTATCCGCACCATTGCCGTATCCAAGAATAATGGTTTCCAGCTCAATGGCGTTACCCGCAAACTGAAGGGTGTCTGCCTGCACCACGACCTCGGTCCGTTGGGTGCAGCAGAAAACAAGGCAGCTCTCATCCGTCAGATTAAGATGATGAAGCAGATGGGTTGCGATGCCATCCGTACAGCCCACAATATGCCTTCTACCATGCAGATGGAAATCTGCGATTCCCTCGGTATGATGGTCATGGCAGAGAGTTTCGATATGTGGATTTATCCTAAATGCAAGAACGGCTATGCCAAGTTCTTCAAGGAGTGGAGCGATAAGGATATCACCAATCTGGTAAAGCACCACCGCAACCATCCTAGCATCGTGATGTGGAGCATCGGTAACGAGATTCCTGAACAGTGGAGCCAGGAGGGTGTGGAGATAGCCAAGCATCTGCAGGATCTCTGTCATCAGTACGACCCTTCCCGTCCTGTTACCCAGGGTATGGATAGGGCAGAAGATGCCTTGAAGAGCGGCTTTGCCCAGACCATGGATGTACCGGGCTTCAACTATCGCGTACATAAATATTATAAGAATATTGAGCAGTTGCCTCAGGCTTCCTCCTCGGTTCTGAAACCGCCTCTACGGTCAGCTCCCGTGGCGTATACAAGTTCCCGGTAGTGGTAAGTGATAAGGCTACCTATCCTGATGGTCAGTGCTCAAGCTATGATACCGAATACTGTTCCTGGAGCAATCTTCCTGATGATGACTGGAAGATGCAGGATGACTACAGTTGGGTAATCGGTGAGTTCGTGTGGACGGGCTATGACTATCTGGGCGAGCCGACTCCATACGATACCTACTGGCCAAGCCGCAGCAGTTACTTCGGCATCTGCGACCTTGCCGGACTTCCAAAGGACCGTTACTATATGTATCGTGCCCGCTGGAACGAGCAGCAGCATACCACCCATCTTCTTCCTCACTGGAACTGGAAGGGCAGGGAAGGACAGGTTACCCCTGTATATTGCTACACCGATGGTGTGGAAGGCGAGCTCTTCGTCAACGGCAAGAGTCAGGGCAGGGTTCGCAAGGACAAGTCAAGCCGCCTCGACCGCTACCGTCTGCGCTGGAACAATGTGAAGTATGAACCGGGTGAGATTCGCGTGGTTACCTACAACCAGTATGGCGATAAGGTTGGCGAGGACGTGAAGCGTACCGCCGGCGAGCTGCACAGATGAAGTTCAGCGTAGAAACACCTGATCATGAGCCTATTGCCTGCATGGTAGAAGGTTGTACCGATGAGCACAATGTGCTTCTGAATGCCGATGGCAACGACCTTGCCTTCATCACCGTGAGTCTGCAGGATAAGGACGGCAATGAATGTCCGCTTGCCGATGACGAACTGACCTTCGAGGTGAGTGGTGCCGGCACTTTCAAGGCAGCCTGCAACGGCGATGCCACATCGCTCGAACCGTTCACCCAGCCACAGATGAAACTCTTCTCCGGCAAACTCGTAGTCATCGTACAGAGCAGCAAGCAGAAGGGCGACATCATCCTGAAGGTAAAAGACAGCAAGCGAAATATCGAAAAGTCGATTACGCTCCAGGCAATATAAGAAGACTGAGACAGATTTCAGTTGGTTATAAAGTATATAGTTTATATCGGATCCTCTGGGAATAGCAGCGGCTATTTTTCCCAGGGGATTCTTTTTTTTATAAATTTTCTCCGATATTTTTTGGCGTTATCATGAATATTGTGTAAATTTGCACACATGAAAAAGTCAAAAGAACCTATAAACCGCATCAGCATGGCAATTGCTATGCTCTTTATTTCGCTCGCCATCCATGCGCAGCGTTTCGTTAACACCTCCCTTGAAGGTGCTCAGTCCGTTTGTGCCATTACCCAGGACAGTGATGGAATGATATGGCTCGGAACCGATAACGGTCTTTACAGCTATGATGGTTATCATGGCTACCGCCATTTTCAGGAACATACATTCAGTAATACGCGTGTCAATGCGCTCGGTTTCGAGGGCAGGATGCTCTATCTGGCTACTGGCAACGGCATCCTGAAATTCGATACGCAATCTTATCAATATGCCGAAACACCAGCCATGAAGGCTTTTGCCGATGAGGCGAAGCGCAAGCAGCTGAAGGAACTCCGTGTGCTCGATATCAAGGGTGGTAAGACTGACTTCGGTGGCGATGTCTATGCCTTGCTCTCTACTCCGCGAGGCTTGCTCGTAGGTTCGCTTGCTGGTCTGCGTCTCGGCAGCAGACTGATTCCGCTCCGTGCCGGAGAACAGCCGCTGGTCAATGCGCTCGCCTATGATGCCAAGCGCCGATGCTACTGGATTGGTACCGAGGGCGCTCTCTATTGTGCCGATTTGCAGCTCAGGAACTTCTCACAGATTCCAGCTCTGAACGGCAATTCCATCAAATGTCTTTCTACAGATGCTGCCGGCAATCTCTATATCGGAACCGATAACGGACTCTATCAGATGGCACTCTCCAATGCCATCACCCATTATATCCACGATTCCCGCGATGATGCTTCTATTCCTAACAACATCGTCTGGGCTTGCTTTGTAGATAAATGGCAGAATGTATGGGTGGGTACTGACAATGGACTCTCCCGTCTCACTACCCATACCTATTACCGCTATGTATCGCTCGATAAGATTACGATGTCGGGTGAGGGCAACTGTCTCCATGCCATGCTCCAGACCCGTAACGGCGAATGGTGGATGGGCGGTACCAACGGTCTGATTCATTTCACCCGGAATGCTGAAGGTTATCAGAATGTGGCATGGTACAAGCAGAACAGCTCTGCCTTCCCGCTGAGTCATAACCGTGTACGCAAGATTTATGAAGACCATGACGGCGATGTATGGATCTGTACCGACCATGGCATCAACTTCTATGACCGCAGTTCCCGTCAGATGCGCAACTTCATCGTCTACGATAAGAGTGGCAAGTATTCTACTGCCTGGGCTTACGATATTCTCCAGGACAAGAAGGGCAGGATATGGATGGGTTCTTATCAGGGCGGTGTCTTCGTGATGGATAAGGCGGCTCTTCTGAGCGGCAAGACCATAGCCGACTGGCATTACTCGGATAAGGGAAAGAATGCGCTCTCTGGTCTGCATGTCGGTCAGATGGTGATGGATGGAAAGGGTAGGATTTGGGTTTCTACCTATACCCGTCTCGACTGCATCAATCCGAACGATATGAAGGTGGTGCAGGTAGCTAACTCTGATGTTGTCAACTATCTGATGGCAGACAGCAAAGGCAATATCTGGATGGGTGATAACAATTCGGTAACCTGTTATTATGCAGCCGGTTCTGTGCTGGGTAACAGCTTCTCTTCCAAGACATGGCAGATTGGTGGCAAGGTAAGTACCATGTGCGATGTGGAAGGCAAGATATGGGTGGTATCGGGCAATGAATGCTGCGTAATCAATCCACAGGGCGAGAGCCAGCGCTTCATGATTCCTTCTGTTGTGCCGCTCAACATCTGTTACAGCAGACAGACTCATGAGGTAATGATGGGCGGCAATGACGGCTATGTGGCAATCAGTTCCGATGTAGCACAGAAGCCTAAGCAGTTTACTCGCCTGATGCTGGCTGGAATCATCGTAAACGGACAGGCTTGTGAGGAGCGTGGAGAAATCCTGAAACTGAAGAGTGATGAGAACAACTTCACCCTGCAGCTCACCGACCTTCCTTTTGCTGATCATCCTTCAGCCGTTTATGCTTACAAACTCGAAGGCAGCGATCACGATTGGCATTATCTGAACTCCGGCAACATCGATATCACCTATAATGGTTTGTCTTATGGCGATTATCATCTTACGGTTCATGCCGTGGATGGTGAAGGCAAGATAGCTGCCGAGGTTTATTCGCTCGACATCTCCGTCCTGCCGCCTTGGTATCTCTCCTTCTGGTGCAAGCTCTTCTATATCACGGCACTCATCGTGTTTGTGGCATGGCTGGTAAGCTGGTATTTCCTGCGCAAGGAACTGGCTGATGCCCAGAAGCAGAAGGCTGAGGTGTTGGAGCAGGTACAGATGCGTATTGACTTCTTCAACCGTTTGACGGAAGATTTGAAGGCTGCCGTAGCTCATCATTCATTTGATGAGGTGACAGCTCTGATGGTCCGCTACCTGAATGTGAAGAAACCTGAGGTGTCATCCTCTGTTGCCACTGGGTTATCCGCTTCGCCTGAATCTGAGCCAGAGTCATCATCCTCAGAACCAGTTCCTGCACGCTCTGAGTCTTCTGAAGAGGAGAAGAAGAAAGTAGATGTCAGCGAGTTGGATGCGTCAGACAAGCGTCTGCTCGAAGAGATTAATGAGGCGATAGAGAAGCACATGATTGATTCTGACTTCAATGTTTCGATGTTGCAGGATGTGATAGGCATAGGTGGCAAACAGCTGTATCGCAAGACGAAGGCGATAACGGGCCGTACGCCTGTAGAGTATATCCGTGAGATGCGTATGAGCCGTGCTGCCGAGCTCTTGAGCCAGGGTAAGTTCAGTGTTTCCGAGGTGATGTATACCGTTGGTTTCTCTAACAGCAGTTATTTCTCCAAATGCTTCTCCAAGGAGTATGGCATGACTCCTACGGAATACATGAAGGTGAAGAGATAAATAAATGATGTGCTTCCGTTTGCCTATAGATATGGCTGCGTGGGGTTAAGAATATGGCTGCGTTGGGTTACGGATACGACTCCGTTGGGTTACGGATACGACTCCGTAGGCTAATGGAGACGTATCCTTCGGCTTGTCGAGATATCTGCGTCAGCTGACTGAGCTACTTGAGTCAGCTGACTGAGCCACTTGAGTCAGCTGATTGATCTACTTGAGTCAGCTGATAAAATACGTTCCGATGCAGTAAAAAATGCGTCCCGATGTAGCATTTGCTACGTCCGACGCAGCAAAAGATACGTCCGGACGTAGTACAAGCTACGTCGGGACGTAATTTCAGCTTTATGAAAACGGCTGCATAGAAACAAAAAAAGGTGTGTATTGAACTTGTTTTTGCAAACTGTAATCGGGTGTGACAAAAAATCGACAATTAACTAAATTTATGAGCAAATATGCTAAAAAACATAGATATTTCATATCAAACATTTAAATTTTAAGCGATTATCTTGGGCAAATAAGAAAATATTCGTAATTTTGCACCGATTTAAGTTAAATAGGTATTTCCATGCGTGCATATTAGTGAAAGAATGTATAAATGGAGGGGCGAAGTGTCGCCCTGAGTGCTTTCGGCTTTTACCAAACGAGAAAAAAATGAGAAAAAAATAATAATTATTAATTAGTAAACTTGAAACAAACAAGGATGAGAAGATTAACTCTTTTACTTGTCTCACTTGTATTGTTGTCTATCCAATCGGTCTTGGCGCAGAGCTTCAGCGTCAAGGGTACAGTCGTGTCTGCTGAAGACAACGAACCGATGATTGGTGTGACCATTATGCAAGAGGGAACATCAAATGGCGTAGTGACCGATATTGACGGTAACTATACCATCGAAATTAAGGGTGCTTCGAAGGCTACGCTTGCCTACTCTTATGTGGGTTGCGTTACGCAGAAGCACGTTGTGAAAGCGCAGACAAATACGCTCAACATCACCCTTGCTTCGGATTCCAAGATGATGGATGAAGTGGTTGTGGTGGCGTATGGCGTGAGAAAGAAGGGAACCATTGCGGGTTCCGTGTCTGCCGTAAAGTCTGAAAAGATAGAAAATGTGCCAGCGGCAAGCTTCGACCAAGCTTTGCAGGGACAGAGTACTGGTTTGCAGGTCATCTCTTCTTCGGGTGAACCTAGCAAGGCGGCTACCTTCCAGATTCGTGGTACCAACTCTATCAACTCCGGCAAGTCGCCACTCTTTATCCTCGACGGCGTGCCAATCTCAAGTTCTGATTTCAATACCTTGAGTCCTAACGACATCGAAAGTATCTCTGTATTGAAGGATGCCTCTTCTACCTCTATCTATGGTGCACGTGCTGCCAATGGTGTGGTTGTCATCACTTCCAAGCGAGGCTTGGCAATGGACAAGGCGAAGATTACGCTCCGTGCACAGTATGGTTTCTCTGAGTTGGCACAGACCAACTGGAAAATGATGAATACCGACGAGCGTATCCAGTTTGAGAAAGAAGTAGGTCTGGATACAGGTAAGGATTACAATCTCCTTTCAAGAGTAAACGTAAACTGGCTGGACGAAGTGTTCAACGACCGCGCTCCGCTGCAGAGCTACGAACTCTCTATCAACCGTGCTACCGACCGCTTGAACTACTATGTTTCTGGTGGTTTCTACGATCAGGACGGTATCGCACAGAATTCAACCTTCCGCCGTTACAACATCCGCACCAATGCTGATGTAAAGGCAGGCAAGTGGTTGAAGGTAGGTACCAACACCATGGCTGCCTATGAGAAGGCTCAGCAGGCTGACGACGGTAGCTATAATACCGTTACTCCTATCTCAGCATGCCGATTCATGCTGCCTTACTGGAATCCTTATGCCAAGGATGGAAGTCTGGCTTCACTTGCTGCAGGCAACTGGGCTGGAACCAGCGAGAACCCTATCGTTTACATGGGCTTGAATCCTATCAAGAACAAGAAATATAAGGTACTCTCTACCATGTATGCTGAAATCTATCCGATAGAGAATCTGACTATCCGTACTCAGTTCGGTGCCGATTTCACCCATTCTACAGCGTTCCTCCAGTCGTTCCCAAGTCTCTCTTCAAATAACGGACAGGGTACTGCGGCACGCCAGAGCAGTGATGCCATCAACCTGACAGAGACCACTACGGCTAACTACCGTTTCACCCTGAACGATATCCATTCGTTCAACGTGATGCTGGGGCAGGAGGCTGTCAATTTCCACTCAGAGGGTTTCCAGGTATATTCCAAGGGTCAGACCAGCGATCTCCTGACCAACGTATCATCAGGTACACGTGCCAGCCGCTGGGCAGATTCATCTTCTGACTACTCTTACCTGTCATTCTTCATGCGTGGCGAGTATAACTATAAGGAGCTCTACTATGCCGACTTCTCTCTGCGTACTGATGCTTCTTCACGTTTCGGTAAGGATCATCGCTGGGGTACATTCTGGTCGCTCGGTTTCATGTACAACGTGAAGTCTACCGACTGGCTGAAGGATATGAAGTGGCTCAGCACTGCCCAGATTGCCGTAAGTACCGGTACATCGGGTAACTCTGAGATTCCTAACTATTATCACCTGGCTCTGGTATCGGGTGGTGCCAACTACGATAATACTGCCGGTTTCTCTCCATCACAGAGTGGTAACGAGGAATTGGGTTGGGAGTCAACATGGGCAAACAACTTCGCCCTCCGTTTGGGCTTCCTCGACAGAATCAACTTCAGTTTCGAGGCTTACTACAAGCGTACCTCCAATATGCTGATGCGCGTTCCTGAGTCTTACACCGTTACCGGCGAGGGCTATCGCTGGAAGAACGTAGGTGTGATGGCTAACAAGGGTATCGAGCTGAGCGCTGACGGTGATGTAATCCGCACACGCGACTTCACCTGGAATGTAAGTGCCAACGTATCTTACAACCAGAACCGATTGAAGGAACTCTATAACGGTGTAACCGAGTATGTAAACTCAACCACCGGTTTAAAGTATGTGGTAGGTCACTCAGTAAGCGAGTTCTTCCTGAACCGTTATGCCGGTGTGAACCCAGCGAATGGTGAGCAGCTCTGGTATGATAAGGATGGCAACGTGACCAACGAGTTCCGTGAGAGCGATAAGGTGATGACAGGTAAGACCTATGATGCACCTTGGATGGGCGGTTTCGGTACAAGCTTCCGTTGGAAGGGCTTGCAGCTTTCTGCCCAGTTCAGCTGGATCGGTACACGCTACGTGATCAACAACGACCGTTACTTCGAGGAGAGCGGTGTAACCTTCGGTACTGCTTACAACCAGTCAAACCGTCTGTTGTACGACCGTTGGAAGCAGCCAGGCGATATTACCGACATCCCACGTTGGGGCGAGGTAACCCAGCTCGACGACCGCTTCTTGGAGAATGCATCGTTCCTCCGTCTGAAGAATCTCAGTCTGTCCTATTCATTGCCACAGAGTCTGTTGCGCAAGACCAACTTCTTCTCTATGGTCAGAATCTACGGTCAGGCACAGAACCTCTTCACCGTAACCGGTTTCAACGGTCTGGATCCTGAGGTTTCATCCAATATTTACCAGGCACAGTATCCGGCATCACGCCAGTTTACTCTGGGTGTTGAATTGCAATTCTAACCAAGAAAGGAGAAAAAAATGAATATCAAAAATATAAAGACATACATCCTGTCGGGAATCCTAGCCCTCTCGATGTCTTCCTGTCTTGATAAGTATCCTGAGGATTCTATCCGCATGGACCAGGCTATCAACACGGTGGGCGACATAGACAAGCTGGTGTACGGTATCTACGACAGTTTCAAGAGCAGCGCCCTCTATTCGGGCAATCTGACAATCCTGCCAGATTTGCAGGCAGACTTCGTGTACTGTGTGAAGGGCTACTCTAATGCCTATGGCGATATCTACCGTTGGAAAGATATCAAGGCTACCAACACCGACATCGAGGCGGTATATGCCGATCTTTATGGTGTTATCAACAATGCCAACTTCCTGCTCGATAATGTAGATAAGGTAAAGGCAAACACCAACAGTGATAAGGAGCTCGACAAGCTGGAGCAGTGTGAGGGCGAGGCTTACTTTGCCCGTGCCCTGGCTTATTCAGAGTTGATCAAGTGCTTCTGCAAGGCTTACGATAGCGATGAGCAGGCAGAGAAGGAACTCGGCGTTGTACTCACAGAGCACTATTACGGCAATGAGCCACAGAAGAGAGCCACTCTGAAGGAATCATACGATTTCGTATTGAGAGACCTTGACAGGGCTACTGAGTATCTGAAGGTAGATGAAGACTTCACAGGAAGTCTCTACAACGAGATTTACTTCAACGAGTATACCTGTCATGCCTTGCGTGCGCGCGTATCCTTATATATGCACAAGTATGATGATGCCATCAAGTATGCATCTAAGGTAATCGGCAGTAAGTATTATACATTGGAGAAGGCTTCTTCCAACACCTATTCAAACCAGGTGAACGATTACAAGTATATCTGGACCTATGGTGATTCGCGTGAGGCTATCTGGAAGGTAGGCTTTACCGTGAACAGCTATGGCGGTGCACTGGTACCATCTTCGATAACTACAACTATGTAACTTATCGTCCAGACTATGTGCCTGAGACATGGGTTATCAACTCATTCGACGCCAATGACCTCCGTGCTGCAGCCATCTTCACAACCCGTGTAACAGGTTATGAGCACGGTTTGCAGTGGCCTTTGCTGAGCAAGTATTTCGGCGATGCAGAATTCCTGAACAACAATATCCTGCATGTTCACCAGCCAATGGTATTCCGTCTGTCAGAGCAGTATCTGATACGTGCTGAGGCTTACGCATGAAGGGGGACTATAGTAAGGCAGGTAAGGACATCTCTACCTTGCGTACAGCCCGTTACTCATCTTATGGTGGTAACACCTCGATGAGCGAGAGCAACGCCATGAAGATAATCGAGGCAGAGCGCGTGAAGGAACTCTATATGGAAGGCTTCCGTCTGAACGACCTCAAGCGCTGGCACAAGGGATTTGAGCGTAAGGCTGCCGACCAGCCTGCTGCCAACTTCGTGCAGAGCAGTCTGAAGGTTGAAAAGGATGACCCTCTCTTTGTCTGGCCAATTCCTCAGCATGAGCTTGAGGCACCAGGTTCTGAGATTCAGCCTAATGAAAGTAACAAATAAAATAAAGAGAAGATCATGAAGAAAATAATGATGGGATGTTTGGCAGCCGTAGCTGCACTCATCGCTCTTGTGAGTTGTTCACAGGATTATACCACTTATGCTGGTCCAAGTCATATCATGTTCTCTGATACGCTCTATCAGTATGCTGTACAGGAAAGCAATGAGGTATTCAATGTGCCTGTATCTGCAACCGAAAAAGCTGACTACGACCGCACCTTCGGCGTGGAGGTAGTAGACAAGCAGAGCAATGCCATCGAGGGTAAGCATTACCGCATCCTCAACAACACCGTTACAATCAAGGCGGGCGAGATGGTAGGAAATGTGAAGGTTCAGGGTATCTATGATAACATCGGCAAGACCGATTCACTCGGCTTCACCCTGAAACTGGTGATTCCGGAGAAGTATAACTGGACAGATCTCTATAAGGACTATGCCACGTGGTAATGCAGAAGGCTTGTCCTTTCGATATCCACAACTTCTCTGGCTGGTGCATGGTAAAATCTACCTTCTACAGCCAGTATCTGAACAATGTAACCAAACGTCTGATCAAGACCGAGGTAGTGGAAGGCGAGGAGAATACCGTTCTGCTGAAGGATGTTTACTATAAGGGCTACAACCTGAAGTTGAAGTTCAATACCAAGAACATTCTTGAGCCAAAGGTAGAGATGGACGACCAGATAGCCGGTGAGACCGGCGAGGCGTTCGGTACCATCTATGGAGACGGCAAGTTGCGCATCAGCCAGCCTTCTCTCTATACCTCTTATTATAACACCTGCCAGAACTATGTATTGCAGTATGTCACCATGAGTGTTGACAACAAGGATGGTTCAACCTTCGGCAACGTAGGAACCTTCATCACCATGTTTGAATGGATCAGCGATGCAGAGGCAGAGAAATTGAAAGAACAAGGATATTAATCGTAGAATAAAAAGAAAATGAAAACATTGATTTCAAAATATTGGCTCGTATTGATGGCGCTGGTATCAGTGACTCTGTTCACAGCTTGTTCCAGCGATGACGACGATGCCGTAACTCCTGTGTTCCCACAGGTACAGACTATCGGCGGTGCAGCTGGCGCTGAGTTGGACTTCACCTTCGATGCCAACGAGAGCTGGAGCCTTTCTTCAGACAAAATCTGGTGTAAACTGGTGCAGGGCGAGAAAACAGACGCTTCGTACTCAATGGTACTGCAGGCAAGCAGACCATCAAGGTTAAGATTACTGCTGATGATGCCAGCGATGATATGAGCGTGGCTCAGCTCTTCCTGAATATGGGTGGTCAGAAGGTTGCCATCGCTGAGGTTAAGCGTTCGGCTGCCGACCATATACTGACGGTTTACGATGCGGATGGCAATGATATCACCAAGACTGGTATCACTGTAGGTTACAATGTATACACCAAGTTTACCGTAAAGTCAAACTTCCGTTTTGCTGTTACCAACACTCCAGCTTGGGTAGACTTGGAAGGCGGCTTCCTGGTAGGTACACCTAACAAGGATGCTGTAGGCGGTGTTGCCTTCAAGGAGAATCAGGCGTAAGTGCTAAGTATGCCATCGCTAAGGACGGCAACTACACCATCACCTTCACTTCTGAGGATGGCAAGGCTGCTGTAACCATACCTGTTATCTATAATGGTATGACCACCAGCACCATGGATGTTACTTATCCAACCTCTTCACAGTGGGCAGTATGGAATGTATCTCTTGATGGTAAGGTGTTCACTCAGAATGGTTCTAGCCTGAATGGCGGTGATACCAACGATTTCACCTTCTACAACTTCGTTCCTTTCACCCTCAAGACCTTGGGTGATGCTTACCAGCTGGTAGTCTTCGATAAAAAGGAAGATGGTCTGCGCGAGGAAACATCCGGTGCTGTGAAGTTGCAGGGTGAGAAGGGTGACGTTAAGCTCACTATTGATGCCTTGAGCAGCGGAAGCCGTGAGTTCCTGGTTTATGCATTGCCACAGAGCGTTTACGCAACTTTCGATAACGGTCTCGATGAAATGCTGGAGGAAGACTTCATGACAGTGAAGAGCGATTATGACCGCTACTTCCTAATGGATGTTGTACAGAAGGAAGAAAAGAAGGGCGATTCTGAGGTTACTGCTCCTATTGTTACCAGCATGGGTATGAATGTAGATTGTGCCTTGACAACCAATGAGGACTTTAAGTCATATGCTGAGGGCATCTTCAGTTATACTGGTAAAGATGTATTTGAATCAACAGTTTATGGTGGTTATGTAGCCATTTATCCTCAGATTGACGGATGGGATCCTTCAGCTGGAGCAAACGTAGTCATTTACGACGGTACAGGAAACCCTGTTCCTGATGAAAACTACGAGGTAGGACAGGACGATAAGGGTATCTATGTTGCTTGAATGCCGATAAGCTCACTTATCCTATCCTTGCTGGTTTCAACGACATGCAGAGAGTATGCCAGCGAGTAGTCATTATCAATAATATGGGATTTAGAAGCAAGAGAAAGTAATGAACAGAATGAAAATATTTTCAAAGGCACTCTTGTTGCTCTTGGTCTCTTTCCTGACCTTTGCAGCAACAAGTTGCTCGGATGATGAGACCGGAGGCTGGGACGGCACATACGGATATGTGCAGTTCAAGCTCAGCAAGAAGGTTTCTTCAAGAGCTACCCGTGCTGCTGCCCTTGACAAACTTGAGAAACTGGATGATGCCAAGAAAATCAAGGTGGTCATGGAGCACAACGGTACAACTGTCTCTCAGACACTGGTGCTCAATTCTTATAATTCAGAGAATGCAGAGTATGGTCTGAGAAGTGAAAAACTGCAACTCGCTTCGGGTACTTACACCGTCATCGGTTTCTATCTCTATGATGCGGTAGACGAGGAGTTGCTGGCTTCTTCTGCCGGCGAAACATTCACTGTAGTAGGTGGCGGTCTGGAAGTACAGAACCTCATGGTGGAGACTGTGGAGCGTGGTAAGGTGAAGTTCAATCTCGTCAAGGAGTGGGAGAAGACCCGTGCCGGTGGTACAGAGTATCTCTTCTCTAACATCCGTCTCGTTGACGTCAGCGTAACCAACCTCTTTACTCGTGAGACCTATACCTTCCCTGAACTGAAGGTGAAATATAAGGAGTCTAGCGTAGAGCATCAGAATCCTGACAATGAGAACGATAAGTATATGGACACAGGTACTGCTTACTGCGATACTACCGTATGGTTGCCTGCCGGTACTTATCAGGTTACCTCATATACCACCTACGGCAAGACAGGTGCGGTGAAGACCAAGTATGAGACCCAGCCTGTAAAGGGTGAGGCTTTCGTTATAGAGGACAATCAGCTCAATGATAAAGCCCAGGTGCCTATCCTCCTTTCCAAGACTAAGGAGTATATCAAGGACTATGAGGCTTTGAAGGCTATCTGGGAATCTCTCCAGGGTAAGGAGTGGAGCTTCTATGGCGATGCTACCTTCAAGGGAGCTAACTGGAACTTCAATAAGGAACTCGATATGTGGGGCGACCAGCCGGGCGTAACGCTCAACAGCAACGGCCGTGTCATCGGTCTTATCATCGCCGGTTTCGGTGCAAAGGGAATCGTACCTGATGCCATCGGACAGCTGACAGAACTCCAGGTGCTCAACCTCGGTTCTCACGATGAGAAGATTGGTGCCAACATCTTCAATAATTATGATGCAAACAGTCTGACTGCAGCAAAGAAGAGCAGCATGCGTCACGACTATGAGAATAAGTTCCTGAAGTATGACCCACGTGCAACATGTCGGAGATGATTGTAAAAAGCTACAACTCTGATCCTAAGGTGGCACCGAAGAACAGAATCAAGAAGGACAGCCGCATCAACCTGAAGGATGCGCAGATCGGTACATTGACCAACCGTATCAGCGGTATTTCAAAGGCTATCTACCGTCTGACCAAGTTGCAGCAGTTCTACATCGGTAACTCTTCTATCACAGCCGATGAGGTTTGTGCGAAGTTCTACAATGCTAACGATCCTGTTTATGGTAAGTTGCGCAGGAGTTTAAGGATGAGGATTGGGACAAGATGGAAAACCTGACCGATATCGAACTTTACAACTGTCCGAAGATCAGTCGCATTCCAGACTTCTACTATAATCTCCCTAAATTGCAGGCGATGAACCTGGCACGATGCAAGGGAATCTCAGCCAACCAGTTGAGAAACGACTGGACCCGTCTGGCTAACGAGAAGACCGGTAAGACACTCCAGATTCTCTATATGAGCTACAACAACCTGGAGGAGTTCCCTGAGTCATCTGCCTTGAGCAAGATGGTGAACCTCGGTCTGCTCGACCTGGCTTACAACAACATCAGGAAGTTGTATCCGTTCGGTTCTGAGGTAGCGCTTTCTTCACTCTATCTGAACAACAACCAGATTGAGGAGGTTCCTGCTAATCTCTGTGCCTTTACAGATGATGTAGAGAGTCTGACCTTCGCCCACAACAAACTGAAGAAGATTCCGAATATCTTCGATGCAAGTTCGGTTCGCGAGATGGGTTCTGTAGACTTCTCTTACAACGAGATTACAGGTGTAGATAAGAGTCAAGGAACCTACAAGGGTATCAATGCTGCAACCGTTACTCTCTCGAACAACAAGATCGAGAAGTTCCCTTCAGAGTTGTTTACAGCCGGTTCGCCAATCACAACCATCGATTTGAGCGGCAACCAGATGCGCACCATCCCTAAGGGTTCCATCAAGGGCAAGAAGGCTTATCTGCTGCAGGTCATCGACCTCCGATTCAACAAGTTGACATCCCTCTCTGATGACTTCCGCTCAACCACATTGCCATACATTACCAATATGGACTTGAGCTACAACTGCTTCACCGAGGTGCCAACCCAACCATTGAACAGTGCCGTGCTCCGTGCCTTTGCCATCAACCACCAGCGTGATGAGAATACCGACCAGCGTTGCCTGCGTACATGGCCTACAGGAATCACAACCTGTCCGAGTCTGATCCAGTTCCAGATTGGTTCCAACGATATCCGTAAGGTAGAAGAGACACTGACCTCTCACCTTTATATCCTGAATATCGCAGACAACCCTAACATCTCTATCGATGTAACCAGCGTCTGCCCATACATCAAGGCAGGTATGTACAAGCTGTTCTACGACAAGAATCAGGACATCCGCGGTTGCGATGCTTTGGATCTCGAAAATTAAACCCTATAAGAAAGTAGTAATATGAAATATATGAATAAACTGACATTAGGTATCGTTCTCGCTGCCGGGCTTTTCACAGCCTGCAGCGATAAGGATGATGTCGATATCCCAGGAGGACTGGCGCTCGATAAAGAAGAGATAGCCATAGGGCCTCAGGGTGGAACAGAGCAGATTGCCATCGCTGCCTCACAGGACTGGGTAGCAAATACCTCTGAGCCTTGGCTGATGCTTTCGCCTGCCAACGGCGTGGGTTCTGTTGAGGGTACCATCAAGGTGGATTCTACTCTTTCCAACACGCTCCGCAGCACAGAACTCAGTTTCCAGGGTGCAAACGGACAGAGTCGCAAGCTTACCATCACCCAGTTCGGTTATGGCAAGCAGATCTTCCTGAAGGATCCTGTTGTAGAAATCGAAAACTCCGATTCTTACGATAAACGTGCTTTCGAGAGTCTGATTTCTGCCAACGTAGAATGCAAGATTGGTAAGATTGAGTATTCTTTCGAGGGTGATTTGACCGATGCTGAGAAAGCAGAGAACGAGAGCGAGCGTGAGGGCTGGCTCCTGAACAGCAAGGATGAAGATAAGCTGAAAGGTACTAACCTGGGTATCGTGCTGGACAGAAAGTACCGTCCTCGCAGCGTGAAGTTCAAGTTCCGCTGGGCGATGAACGTGGTTCCTGCCGTTCGTGTGGCTAAGGTTCATCTCGTGCCAGTCAAGGCTGAAGACCAGCTGGTAGATGCAGATGGCAAACCTACAGATGATGTTATCTTGACCGTTCGCCAGAAGGCAGCACCAAAGATTGAGGACAACCGTGCCGGTGACTCTCTCTCTGTCATCATGATCAACCAGAAACTGGGTAGCATTGCTACCTTCGATTCCAGCGATAACATGCGCAACTGGAGCGGCGTAACGCTCTGGGAAGCTACTGATGCTTTTGTGAAGGATCATCCTGAGGCTTTAGGACGTGTACGTTCTGTCAAGTTCAGCATGTTCAACCTCAAGAGTGGCGAAACTCTTCCTAAGGAAGTGGGCAACCTCAAGTTCCTGGAGTCATTCTCTGTTGTAGCTAACGAGAACAACCAGATTCGTGAGGTGAACCTCGGTGATGAAATCTGCTCGCTGAAGTATCTGAAGAATCTTACCGTTCAGGCTTACGGTCTGACTCAGTTGCCTGCTAACTTTGTTAATCTGGGCAAGAGTCTTGAAACGCTCAATCTGGTAAGTAACAACTTCAACAAGTTGTCGGATATCACCGATATCGTCAACGAGAAGAACTTCCCTAAGTTGCGTAACCTCATTCTCTATGCACAGCGCCGTACGGATGTTGTCACCAACATCGCTTCGCTGGGAGAAAAGAACGCATCAGGCGTCTATGTTTATAATAACTATCCTATCGGACTGTATGGTAAGGTAAATGCCGGATCCGCAGACCGTCAGGCGCTTCTCAAGCTCCTGACATGGGATAAGTTGAATACACTGGAGTTGTCTTACTGCTTCCTGGAGGGTGAACTTCCTACCGATGAAGAGATGACTGAAGCTTTAGAGACTGCTGGCAAGGCTACCCGCTACAGCAGGGCAGACTTCTCTACCAATAAGGCTGATTATCTCGACAAACTGGTAGGTGATACCTGTAAATGGTTGCTCTCTGGCTGGGATAATCCAGTAACTTGCAAGCACAAGGATGGTTCTGTAGTTTATGAGAATGTTTATCCTCTTCAGGTGCACGTGTATTGCCTAACTGCCGTCAGTTGTCGCTCAACCTTAACTTCCTGACAGGTGCGGTGCCAAAGTGGATTCTTTATCATCCACATCTGGTAGAATGGACTCCTTCTATCATGATCTTCAACCAGCAGCCTAAGGGTAAGAACAGCGATGGCGCTGCCGTTGGTTTCTCTAATATGACAGAGGATAGCTTCAGTTTCGATTACTTCTACGGAACCAGCGACCCAGGCAGCAAGTGGGAGCTTCCGGGTGTAGCTTATCCGCTCTACTACCGCAAATACGTGGCAGCAGGCGATATTAATGAAGCTGCGCTGATGGCTAAGTACAGGAGAACTAAGAAAAAGTAAGATAAACATAAAAACAATATAGAAGCAAACAATGAAGAAAAAGTTTTTCTATATAGCAATGGTCGCATTGGCATTGACGGGCTGTTCTGACAGCCTGTCAACCATCGGCTCTTCTGACGGCAATTCAGAAATCACCATCTGCAGATGCTGAGGCGGGTGAACTGCTGATTAAGTTCAGTCCGGAAATGAGCGATATCCTCGACCAGGCACAACTGAGCAAGACCCGCTCCGGAAAGGCTACCCGTTCGGGTATTCCTTCTACCGACGAGGTGCTCGACATCCTGGGAAGCTACAGCTTTGAGCGTGTGTTCCCGGTAGATGCAAATACTGAGGCAAAAACCCGCGAGGCGGGACTCCACCTCTGGTATACGGTGAAGTTTAATAAGGGAACCGACCTGAAGGCGGCTGCCGAGCGCCTGAAGCAGTTGGGTGAAATCTCAAAGGTTCAGACCAACGGCCGCATCAAGCGTGCTTACAAGACAGACAGCAAGCGCATCTATCTCAGCGATAAGGCACTTCAGCAGAAGGCTACCCGCGCAGCAGCCGAGGGCGAGCCAAACGACCCAGGCTTTGCCAGCCAGTGCACTACCGTAACCTGGGTGAGGGCCACTATGGCTTTGAGAACCTCAACAATAATCACGTAGGCGCTAAGGCAGGATGTGACGTGAATGCACTTGAGGCATGGAAGACCTGTAAAGGTGATCCTTCTATCATCGTGGCTATTCTCGATGAGGGTGTGATGTATACGCACCCTGATTTGGCAGCCAACATGTGGTGCAACCCGGGCGAAAGTGTTCAGGGTGCCCAGACAGACGGCGACGGAAACGGTTATGAGGGCGACCTTCATGGCTACAACTTCGTTACTGAGAGTGGCGATATTACCTGGACTGATGCCAATGACACCGGTCATGGTACTCACGTAGCTGGTACCATTGCAGCCGTAAATAATAATGGTAGAGGTGTTTGTGGTATAGCTGGTGGTGACGGAACTCCTAACTCTGGTGTTAAGATTATGTCTTGCCAGGTATTCTCCGGTCAGAACAGTGTAACCTTGGCAGGCGAGGCGAGAGCCATCAAGTATGCTGCCGATAATGGTGCAGTCATCCTGCAGTGCAGTTGGGGTTACAACTCTTCAGAGTCTAGCATCATCAACGGTTATACTCCGGGTCCTGCTACCGAGAAGGAATGGGCTGAGACCTATCCGCTGGAGAAGGAAGCTCTGGATTACTTTATCAACAATGCCGGTTCGCCTAATGGTGTCATCGACGGCGGTATTCCAGTCTTCGCAGCCGGTAACGAGTATGCTGGCAATCCTGCTTTCCCAGGTGCTTACTCTAAGTGTGTCAGCGTATCTTCATTAGCTGCCGACTTATACTCCAGCCTGCTACACCGATTTCGGTTCGCTCGTAACCCTGAGTGCTCCTGGTGGCGACTTGGAATATTACAGCAAGATTGGCGAGCAGGAAGATGAATACTGGGCAGAGACAGAGACAACCAAGCAGAAAGGTGCTGTGCTCTCTACGATGATTAAGAACGGTCGGCCTGCTTACGGCTACATGGAGGGAACCTCTATGGCTTGTCCTCACGTTTCTGGTGTGGCTGCCTTGGGGCTCGCTTATGCTGCCAAGACGAACCGTCATTATCGTGCTGCCGACTTCGTTGCCCTGATGAAGAAATCTGTGAAGGAACTGGATAGCCATTACGGAAATGGTGCAACCAAGACCTACTACATGAACCATACTACCGTAGGTGCTTCGCCTGAGATTGTACAGCTCTCTAAGTACATCGGCAAGATGGGTGCTGGTCTGATTGATGCTGCTCAGCTCTTGAATAAAATCAAGAACAAGAAACTCAGTTCTGATATGAAGTTGCCTAACGTGTATGTGGGCATCGAGAAGACTGTTTCTCTCAACCTCGCTGCATATTTCGTAGGTCAGACAGAGGGCTTCTCTTGCTTAGTAGCGAATGGTAGCGTAGCTTCTGCTTCGGTAGATGGCAAGACGCTCACCGTGAAGGGACTCGCTGCCGGAAGCACATCGCTCACCGTAACAGCTGCCGATGGTACCAGCCAGACCGTAGTTGTGACCGTTAGAAAGAGTGCCGGTAACAATGGTTGGATGTAATTGGATGTAATATGAAGATATTTGCTTTCCTATCGCTTTTCTTCCTGGCTTTGCCTGTTACGGTGAATGCGCAGAAGGAACTGCTGAAGTTTGAGCATCCGCTTCTCGATGCGGGTACGATGACCGAGGACGATGCGCCTCGCACCTTCACCTTCGTGGGTAAGAATGTGAGCAAGAAGATACTGCACATCACACAGGTGAGAACCACCTGTGGATGTACCAGTTCTTATGTCAAGGGCGATGTGATGAAGCCTGGCGATACCTGTCAGGTGCAGCTCACCTTCACGCCTAACCGCTATCCGGGCACCATCAATACGGGTGCTTATCTCTATCTGAAAGAGGTAGAGGGACAGCCTGCCGTTAAGCTTGCCTTAACGGGAAAGGTGCTGCCGGGTGCTGACCAGTGGGCACGCTATCCGCACAAGATGGGCGCACTCAGACTGAAACAGGCGAAGGCAAGTATCACAGAGGTAAAGCCGGGCACAGAGCCTGAGGCACGTATCCTCTGCGGAAACAGCGGCGACAAGCCTCTCCGTATATCCAGCCTCCTTCTTCCTCCTTATGCCCGTCTTACGACAGAACCTGAGGTGATAGAACCGGGTGATGAGGCTGACCTCGTCATCACCATCATAGCCGATAAGATTCCGGCTACGATGCCCGAATCCTTCACCTTCCCTGTTATTCTGGAGGCTTGGACGCCCGCCCGTCTGACAGAACGATACAGGTCGTTGTAAAGGTAAAAAAGTAAAAGGGTAAAAGGTAAAAAACTTTTAAAGGGTAAAAAGTAAAGAGTAAAAAACAAAAGCGATAATTAGAAATTAAAACAAGATAGTTATGGAAGTAAATGAATTATTTAAGCACCGAAGTATAACTTCCTGCATGAGAGCATCATACGATACCATAACAAGTGACTTCAGATCACTCGTAAAACAGACATGGACTACCCATGTTCCATTTGCTGTATTGCTGGCTATCGTACTCTATTTCCTCCTCCCCAACAAACCACTTCACGATTGGGGAGCCGTGAATCCGATGGCTTCGTTCATTCTGCAAACCATCATTTACGGAGCCACTATCGTGATGGCTATCGTATCATTCTGGCATCTTCTGCCAAGAAAACAACTGTGTCCTAAGGGCGAAAAGCGCAAAATAGGAAAATCTCTCCTCCGCATTCTCCGCCACTTCGGAGGTTTCTTTCTGACCAGTTTTCTCGGCATGATTATCGTAGGCATCGCTACCTTTATCGCAGCCCTACCTTCCATCATCCTCATCATCGCACAGATCTATTCACAGCTCGGTGCACTTGATGGCGACCCGCTCGGTGTGCCGGGTTATTTCACCCCACTCCTCTTCCTAGTGTTCACCATCACCTTCCTGCTCATCATATACGCCTTGAGCTGGCTTGGCATTTCGCTTGCCTATCAATCGGCTCTTACAAGGTACAAGACGAAGAGAAACAGAGAATGAAGGAAAGTCAGAAAATGGCAACTACAGAGATAGAAAAATATTAATCGTATTAACATAATATATAAGAGAAATGAAACAGACAAGATTACTCTTCATCGACCGCGATGGAACTCTGATTCAGGAACCAGAGGACGAACAGATTGACAGCTTCGAGAAGCTGGTATTCACCAAGGGCGTGTTCCGCAATCTCGCCTTCATTGCCCAGCACACCGACTACGAGCTGGTGATGGTGAGCAACCAGGACGGCTTGGGTACCGACTCCTTTCCGGAAAATACCTTCTGGCCAGTCCACAACTTCATCATCCAGACCCTGGAGAGCGAAGGCATCCACTTCAGCAAACAGCACATCGACCGCCACTTCCCTGAGGATAACTCGCCGATGAGAAAGCCGGGCACAGGCATGCTGACCGAATACATCGATAATCCTGCCTACGATATGGCAAACAGTTATGTAATCGGTGACCGTGAAACCGATGCCCAGCTTGCAGAAAACCTGGGTTGCAAGAGTCTGATTCTTGGAAAGGATGGCATGGACTGGGACAAGATAGCCGAGATTCTCTTTGCCGGCGACCGCATCGCAGAGGTGAAGCGCACCACCAAGGAAACGGATATCTACATCAAGGTAAATCTCGATGGTTCAGGAAAATGCGACATTTCTACCGGTCTCGGTTTCTTCGACCACATGCTGGAACAGATAGGCAAGCACGGCATGATGGATCTCACCATCCATACCAAGGGCGACCTCTATGTGGATGAGCATCATACCATTGAGGATACGGGTATTGCACTGGGCGAATGCCTGCTGCAGGCTTTAGGTGACAAGCGCGGAATAGAAAGATACGGCTATAGTCTGCCGATGGACGACTGTCTCTGTCAGGTGGCATTGGATTTCGGTGGCCGTCCATGGCTGATCTGGGATGCCGAATTTCACAGAGAAAAGGTGGGCGAAATGCCAACCGAGATGTTCAAGCATTTCTTCAAGAGTCTGAGTGATGCGGCAAAGATGAACCTCAACATCAAGGCTGAGGGCGAGAACGAGCATCATAAGATAGAAGGCATCTTCAAGGCGCTTGCCCGTTCGCTGAAAATGGCGGTAAAGAGAGACATCTACCACTTCGAACTTCCTAGCTCTAAGGGAATGCTGTAACTTCTAGGCACGGATTACACGGAGGCTGGCGTTATGAGTTTTTTTAAAGTTACGCAAGTCAAAAAATCCGTGTAATCCGTGCCTAAAAAAATTAGAACTTTGTCATGAACTCCACAACAATCTTATCTTTTTCTGAAACTTTAGCTATACCACCTTTACGATAGAAATATTTCTCGTAGTTGATACGGATATCAGAGATGAATGGCTTGGCAAGACTCAGGGTTACACCGCCCGTAACACGATGGCGCTTATAATCATTAATCTTCAAGCACCAAGCTCTGTATCAGAACCGCCATATCTTGTACCATCACTGTGGTCGCTCATGAAATCATATCTTGCCAAAGGAGAAACCTTCCTGATGATGCTCTTGGGATTAGCCACCGGAATATCATAGCATACGAATCCATCGAAAGCATGCACATCGTGAAAGGCATTCTTGCTGTAATGCTTGTAAAGATACTCAGCCTCAGCAATGAAACCGCCCTTGTGGAAGGTGATACCACCATCATACATCGTTACCGTAACATCAGATGGCTTGATCTTCTGGGTACTCAACACCAGGTTCACATTCGGAAAGAGGAACTGAGCCTTGGCTGAATAGTTAACGCCCTTGGTCCAGTAATCCTTCTGGTTGGTCAAGCCCGAACCGTTGAAGATACCGGCATTCACCACGATAGGGAAACCTACATTCCAGGTGTATCCGATTTCAGCACCCACGTCACGCACGTTGCCCACCTGCTTGGCGATGAACGAACGGTTGGCGAAGTACTGCTGATGAGGAGAACGGTGAGCATCAATAGTGAATGGCACACGCTCCTGACCGATGGTAAGCTGCAGTGTCTTCCAAGGCTTGATGCGGGTATAAGCATCAAGCATCTTGATCTTACCCTCATCACAGAGATCAATCTCAGCCTTATAACTAACCTCCTTTGTTACATTTCCTGCTACATTGATACGGGCCGTACGCACCTCAAATCGTCCCTCCCCCTCTTCGGTCTGGTACTCATACTTAGAGCGGATGGTTCCACCAAAGGTCATCGACTTGGCGAAATTCTCAATGCCCTTCTCTACAGAGCTTTTTTCTGTATTCTGAGCATTCATTCCCATCGACACCATCGTGAGTGCCATCAACAAATACGTTTTCTTCTTCATTTCTTACCTTAATTATATATACACGTAAATCTGATTTTCTTTATTCCGAATGAAATCTTTTCCGATGATGCGGAAAGACATCTTCTTCATTTCGACTGCAAAGGTAAGGAGAAGATATTTCTACCGTAAAACATAAGTATTACAAAGCTGTTACATCACTGATTTTCTGCACCTGTAATATCATTGTAATGATGGCAAAAACAGAGGAATAAGCCACTTCATCCACAAATAAAATAAAAGAGATGTCTATATCTCAAATTTTATGCTATCTTTGCACGGAAATGTGCGAAGGTAGCATTTTTTTGTTTACCTTTCGCCTCTTCTTGCGTCATACACATAAAAAGGAACAAATGGAAGAAACAGAATTTGAACATATCGCCCAGAAAATGCGCCCCAGGTTGACGGCACATTGTCAACGCTATCTCTCGGCAGGAACCCTTGCCGAAGAAGCTGATGACATCGTGCAGGAAACCCTGGTGAAGCTCTGGAAGATGCACGAAAGGCTCTCGGAATACCAGAGCATCGAGCCTTAGGTATGACGATAGCCAGGAATCTCTGCATCGACCATCTGAGACGCAACAAAGCCCAGACGGCATCGCTGGAACAGATGAAGCATCCCGCAGAAATCTGTACGGCAACAGAGCGTACCGACCAGACCATCATCGGCGAGGATACGCAAAGGCGACTCAACAGGGCGATGGACAGGCTTCCGGATACGCAGAGAAGAATGCTGCTATTGAGAAGCGAGGGAAAGAGCCTCGATGAGATTGCCGAAATCTGCGGAGCCAACAAGACGAGCACCAAGACGATGATTTCTGCAGCAAGAAGATCATTGCTGAAAATGATGAAGTCATAAAAGGTTGGTGCTCAAATTGAGCTCTAAATTAAACTTCAAATTGAATTCTAAAAAAGGAACTCTAAAAAGGAAAGAAATGAAGAAACTAGAAGATATAACCTATCGCCACGAGCTGATAGAGCGCTACCTCGATGCTGATACCAGCGTGGAGGAAGAACAGGCATTGGCTGATTTCTATCGCCATTGCGAGAATAAGGATTTAACGGATGAGGATCTCGACATCAGAAACCTGATGCTGGGAATGGAGAACTATACTCCGAATATTCTTCAACCAACTTCTAAGAAGCACGAAACAAGATGGGTACGCCTCTCAGCCATTCTTCTCGCTACGGCGATGCTGGCAGGACTCATCTTCCTGCTCTTCCCTATCAAGGATTATTTCTCATCCTCTTCTGAACAACAACCTGGCCTTGCCAACCTGGTTCCTACAGAACAGGTGGTTCGCTCGCAGCCTTCTTCCGAGGATGAAGACGGGAACCTGAACGCATACGAAAAGATGGAACGTGCCGACTCCCTCTTCCTGGCTGCAACCCAGGATATCGTGACCCAGCAGGAAATGAAGTCAAGCAAGATGGCCCTTGCCAAAAGAAAGAATATCGCAGAAAGAAGCGAGAAAGATGCTGGGAAGACTGCAGAAAATACAGAAGAAACCTCTTCCGGCAATGCCGGGAAGACTTCATCTGAAGCAGAAAGAAGCATTCATGAAGATTTCAATCAGATTTATGAAGTAGCCTCTGCCGCCCTGCCTTCTGCCGAGCAGCTGACCATCAACCGCCAAGGCGATAACATCGTTATCTCAACCCTGGACAACGACGGCAACATGCAGCATTACACCATCAATATCGCAGAAACGCAAGATGGTAGCTATCAGCTACTTCCTTTGGCACAGTTAAACGAATAATAAAACATTTCACGCTGAATTATAAACATTTCACGCTTATGAAAAAGTATATTTTCACCATTGCATTTGCCCTGCTGGGCATAACCAGCAGTATGGCATCCAAGGCAGATACCCTGCGTATCTACAGCATCGACGGCGAGCGCATTCCGAACTTCACCGGCAAGGAACTCATCGGTAAAACCATCAAGAATTACCAGGTAAACACCAACGTCCTGCCGGCACCCAAAAGAGATGTGATAGAGATTCATATCATCACCACTACCACACCTCCTGCCGCCAAGCCAGCCCCTCACTATCTGATCAAGGGCAGAGAGCAGGAGCTGACTAAAGAGGAATTCTACAAGATTTCTCCCAGCAAAATCAAAGCCATCGAGGTCTTGAAAGAGGCACCAAAGCCATTCAGGAAAGAGGTCTGAAAGAGGATGGCAGAAGCTACATCATCGTTACTCTGGAGAAATAACAGATAAGACGTATCCCTTTTTCTTCAGCGACTCAATCTTAACGGTCGCATCATGCTGAAGAGCATGGCGAAGATACGTCATCTGCACATTCACAGCCAGGGAGTTGGCATAGCTCACGGTACCCCACACCGCCTCCTGTATCATCTCCTTGCTTACTACATTGCCGATATTCTTCGCCAGCAGACGGAGGATGTCGGCTTGTCGGCTGGTAATGAGCACACGAGAGGAACGGGTACGAAGCTCATTGTTATTATAGCAGAAGGTGGTTTCACCGAAATGATACACCTCCTCTTCTATCGTCTCACTCTCATTCATAGAGAACCGCTCCTCTATTCTTGCCAGCAACTCTTCCGGATAGAAGGGTTTGGCAAGATAATCGTTTGCCTTCAGGGAGAAACCTTTCAGTCGATCGTTCTTCTCCGTACGGTCGGTGAGAAAGAAGATAAGCACCTTCGGGTCGATGGCTCTGATGCGTTCTGCCACCTCATAGCCATCCATCTCCGGCATATTGATGTCGAGCAATACCAGGTCGGGCTTCACTTCCGGGAACTGCTCCCATGCCTTCTTGCCATTGCCGGCATAAGTCACATCGTAGCCATGCTGCTGCAGGAAACTCTTCAGCAACATGGAATACTTCAAGTCATCGTCTGCAAATAATATCTTGATCATTTTTTCTATTGTTTATAGCGTTAAACCGGATGCATCAGGAATGCTGCGGGATGACGATTGAAATTCTGGTTCCCTTGCCCACTTCGCTCTGCATCATTTTTCTGCCCCCATGGGCCTTCACAATCATATCCACAAAACTCAAGCCCAAGCCGATGCCCGGCTGCATCATATCCGGGTAAGCATTGCTGCGATAGAACTTCGTCCAGACTCTCTGCTGCTCGTCGGGCGAAATTCCGATACCATTATCTGATACAGAAATCATGACTTCCTCCTTCTCGGTATCTCGGCAGGCAACATGGATATTGACAATGTCGCCGGAATACTTCACCGAGTTCTCCATCAGGTTGCTGACCACATTCAGAAGCTGGTCTCTATCTCCCATCAGCCGGTCGGAAGTGCGTTGGTAATCGAGCGAAACATTCACCTCCTTCTGTCTGTTCTTTCGATACATAGCCACCAGATTCAGCAAAGCGGCATGGATATCGAAAGAAGTTATCTGGAGCGGGATATGTTCCTCTGCCCTGATTACTTCACGAAGTTTGGCGAGATAGGCGGTCAGGTTATCGCTCTCCTCTCTTACGGTCTCCATGATGAGGGCATTCTCATCCTTCTCATCTGTCTTTTGAGCAGAGAATACAGATACACACATCTTCAGCGTCTGCACGGGGCGCTTCAACTCGTGAATCATCGTATGCACAAAGTCGCTTCGCATCTTATCCACCTTCTTCTGCAGGAGCATCACCTTGATGAGATAAGCTATGCTCAGGAGAAGCATGATGGTAACCAACAGACTTCCTATCATCTGCACATCATTCCCTTCAGGATGGGCAGCATCAGCACCTGCATCCTCATCTGCATCGACTGATACTGGATAGGATTGAAAGGCACTTCTACCAGCATTTCGTGATGAAACAAGGTAGGAGGCTCTACGATTCTTGTCTGCCACAGACGATGCTTTCCCGTCTTCATCTCTGCCCCGATGAAATCATTGCCCAGTTTCCTACTGATGAAACGGTCAAAATGCGCCTTGTCAAAGTGGGTAAGCTGGTAAGTGATGTAAGTATTCAGGCAATCAAAAGAATTGTTGGAATCCGTCTCACGCAAATCGAAAGTATCTCTCTTCTCCATCACGTTACCGAATCCCGGCTTGCGATACACCACTCCACCAATGATTGTATCCGTATCCAGCGGAGAGCAAACCGTAGTACAGGGACCCTTGAAGTCTGAAAAATATGCCGAGACGACATAACCGATATGTGATTTTTCTTTTACCGCCGCTCCGATATTTGTCAGATAGGCAATAATCGCCTGTTCCGCCTTTTCGGCGTTTTTCTTCCCCATCTCTCCCATCGAATAGGTCACGCTATTGTAGAGCCAATAGGTCTGCAAGCCTATCAGCAGGAAAGAGGAAAGGATGGCGAGCAGCCAGACTTGTTTGATTCTTCTATTCATATCATTTTTTCTTTTTTCGATGCAAAGGTACGAAGATTTCACTATATATAATAAGGTGAAGTCCAATTATTTTGCCAGCGTAATGTTTCAGTAATGATTATTTGCGATTTTAAGCCCGAAAAGCTGTTCCTTTGCAGACGAAAACAAAAAGCAAGGAAGAAAATGAAGAAAGAAACAGTTATATGTGCGATGCTAGCCACCGCCACCTGTGCAACAGCACAAAACGGGAAATTCCCGACATCCGGAGTTTCCGCGGACTCGGTACAGACTGAAAAAGATTCGATCAAAGCTAACCAAGAAGCTGAGATCAAAGCAGACAAGGAAGCCGAGATTCAAGCCGTAACCGTAACAGGTCATCGCCCGATGTACAAGATGAGAAACGATGCCTTGGTTACCCGTGTCCGTAATACTCCTTTAGCAAAGGAGCCAACGCTGGATGATGTATTGAAGCACATACCCGGCATGAAACAAACCGCCGATGGAACTCTGGAAGTAAACGGACTGGGAGCACCCATCATCTATCTCAACGACAAGAAGGCGACTTCTGCCGAACTCTCTCATCTCGATGTGAAGCTGATAGATGAAATAGAACTCATTACCACTCCTGGTGCAAAATTTGATGCAACGACGGGAGCCGTACTGAGAATCCTGACGAGAAGAACAGACGAGGGTATATTCGGCAAGATGCAGGTGTATGATAAGTTGAGCGAGGTGAACACCAACCACGAGGAATTGACTCTGGGTTGGGTAACGAAGAAGATTTCGCTCACAGGATTTTACGGCTACACAGACAACCGATACAATGTGCATCAGCCACAGGAAGCGCTCGTAAGAGCCAAAGATGGCGAATATCTCTTCGGAACCGACCGCCATGGCAAGAACAAGGCAAATTATAACGCTACAGAACTCAACTTCGACTGGTTGCTCAGCAAGCAACACGAAGTGGGAATACAATGGGAAGGGCTTTGGCTGAATGGCGGCAGAAGCGAGAAACAGCAGCAGTACTATCGCTATCCTAACCCAGCAGGAGAAGATACAAATAGAGAGATGAAGCTTTCTGATGCGGATGGCGAGATGAAGTATTTTGATGCGGAGAGCCAGCAATGGGGACACCAGCGCAGTCACCACTTCAACCTCTTCCATCTGGCTAAATGGTCGAAGCATTTCTCATCACAGATTTATCTGGACTATGCAAGGAACAAGAATTCTGACAGCCAGCCTATCACGGAGAAAGAAGGTAGCGAGATGCAGGAAACCCTCAACCGTTCCAATTCCAACTACGATATCTATAGTGGAAGATTCGAAGTCAAGCAACTCATCTCTGACAAACATTCCATCAACTTCGGTGGCGAATGGAGCCTGATGGAAGGCAAGGGAAAAACCGAAAGTTCTGCCGATATGCTTGGAACTACGGAATACAAAAACCACGATACCAAGACGGCAGCTTACCTGCAATATCAGGGTGAAGCTGGCAGATGGAGCTGGTGGGCAGGCATCCGATACGAGCATCTCACCTCCCGATACACCAATCTGTCGGAGAAATCTCCCGACAATATGGAGCGTCATTACGACCAATGGTTTCCATCGTTCGGTATCACTATCAAAGAACCATCATGGCATCACTCGCTCAGCTTCCGCACTACCACCGCCCGACCTTCTTTCAGTCAGCTCAGTGGGAACATCTACTATACCTCGCGCTTTCAGTATCAGATCAGCAATCCGAAGCTACAGCCTGTCAACACCTATCGTCTGACCTACTCGGTGCAGTGGAAAGATTTCATGGGAATGCTGAGATACACCCGTACCGACCACTCCATCATGTACATTCATGAAGTGCCGGAAGACAAGCCCGTAAGATACGTGAGTACATTCATGAACTTCAACAAGATTCAGAAATACATGGCATATCTCAACTGGGGTCACGTCTTCGGCTGCTGGCGCCCAAATGTAAATGCAAGCATCACTTACCAGCGCTTCTCCGTAAATGATCATGGAGAGCTAATCAGCTATAACGGAGCAACTTGGAATGCATCGTTTGACAATTACTTCACGCTACCAAACGACTATCAGCTGTCGCTCTCCTACAGTTTTGACAACGGAGGACAAGTGGGCAAAATGAAGTTCAGCCCCACTCAGAACTGGAGTCTTGGTGCCAACAAATCGTGGATGGACGGCAGATTACAGGTTGCCTTCAGTGCCAACGACCTCTTCCATCAGCAGCTCTTCAAGGAGCGAACCCACGAGCATGCCGTTGACTTCTCCCAGACTGAGGATTACAAGCTATGGAGCTACAAGTTGACCGTAACCTGGAAATTCAACAAGCGCAAGGGAAGATACAACGGCATGAACAGTGCGGAAGATGAATTGAACCGACTATAGCCGGACAAGACTCTCTTATCTTAATGATCTTTATAATTTCAAGTATCCGGGTTATCCCACTCCCAGCAGTTCTACTTCGAATATCAGGGTAGAACCGCCTGGGATGCCCGGCTGCGAGAACTTGCCGTAGCCCATCTCGGCTGGGATGTAAAGTTCCCACTGGTCGCCCACGTGCATCTGCTGCATAGCCACAATCCAGCCGTCAATCAGGTCGCTCAATCGCATAGCGAACGGCGTACCGCCACGGCTGGAATCAAACTTCTTGCCGTTGATGGTCCAACCGGTATAATGAGCCGTCACGATGCTGCGTCGGCTAGGCTGTGCTCCCTTCGGGTCGCCCTGCTTCAACACCTTATAATATATACCACGAGGCAGCGCCATAACGCCCTCCTCCTTTGCCTTTTCCTCCAGCCAACGCTTGTTGGCCTCAACATATTCTCTTTTTGCCATAAATCTATTTGGATTCTTGATATACTATGATTTTTGCGCAAAGTTACAAAAATCTATCGTATCTGCAAAAGAAAAAGGAGAACTTTTCTTCTTTTATCAAAGAAAAGCAGTACCTTTGCACCCTAATCAACCCAAAATACGATATGCCACAATCACTACATATTGCAATTATTGGTGGGGGTGCCGCAGGATTCTTTGCGGCGAAGTGCTCGACATCGATGCCATCACCGGCGGTTTCAATCTGCAGGCCGCCTGGACCACGGGGTATGTGGTGGGACAACATATAGGAGAATAGCCTATTCTTCTTTAGAAACAAAATCTTTCACGATGCGGGTGTATTCCTCATGATGGTCGCGATACGCCATGGCATGAACGGAGCCCTTGGCGATGAAGATGGCTTTTCTGCCTTCGTCTTTGCCTCGTAAAGCGGATGAAGCATAGCGTAGGGCACGAAGGCATCCTTGTCGCCATGGATAAAGAGCATCGGTTTGGTGCTCTTGCGAACCTGCTCTATCTGCTGAGCCTCGGCAAACGACCAGCCGTAACGATACCGGCAAAGGGCGGAAGTGGTATTCATCAGCGGGAAGGCAGGCAAGCCAAACTGGTCTTTGAGCTGAGCAGCAAACTCATCCCATACGCTGGTATAGCCGCAGTCCTCCACAAAGCACTTCACGTAATCGGGAGTCTTCTCTCCCGATACTGCCATCGTGGTTGCCGCACCCATCGAAATACCGTGAATCACCTGACGGGTATTCTTCACTCTTCGTTCTTCACTCTTCACTTTTCCTCCTTCACCCTTCACTCCTCGTCCTTCACTCTTCACTTTAAAAATCTCATTGGCTACTTCCGACCATCTGATGACATCCCATCTATCCTTCCATCCCATCTGGATATGGTCGCCCTCACTCTCTCCATGTCCATACAAATCTGGCAGGAGCACATTATACCCCATATCGTGATTATAGAGATAGGCGATGTGCAGCATTCCCTCGGAGCGCACCTGATAGCCATGCACCACCACGGCAGTCTTTTCCGTAGTCTTCGGTGCATAGAGATAGATGGCATGGGCCTTGTAGCCCGACGGCATCACGACAAAGGTATCCTTCACGCAATGGTGCTGATACACGGAGTCCATCCAGCCAATCATCCAGGGACACTCGTTCTTCATTCTGTTCTTCCAATGCTCAGCCGTCATTCTCTCCTCCTTCGGATAGTTGAGCGAATAATTGAGCATATAGTTGCTGGCACCATACAAGCCCAGCACCACAAGCACCACCAAGCCCAGAGCCGAAGCGATGCCTATCTTTCTCATCCTTTTCTGTTTCATCTTCATTCTTTTTGCTATTAAAAATATCTATTATAGAGTTTCCGCTGCAAAATTAAGGAAAAAGATGGAAATGGCAAAGAAACGGAGGAAAAAATCCAGTTAAATTGAAGCATAAAGCTGCATTTATATGGGTATATGAACTACGACAAACTATCGATAAGCATATCCCAGAATGGATAGAGTTTAAACAGTTACAATCTATCCATTTCCTTTTTCCCTGCCCCTTTACCTTTATATTTTGTTTTAACTGTATTAAACTTATATCTTACGTTACATTCCACTGCCCTTACAGACGCAGCCTTTTCAATATAGACATCATTCATTCCGCTGAAAATGGTAAAAGTATTTTTGCGGGCAGTATTAAAGATGTCATTTGCAGACAACTTGACATTCCATTTTTTAGATAAGTCCTTAGCCAAAGAAAGATTTATCTGTCCAATACTCCCCATCTTAATATTCTCACTATTTCCCTCACTACGCCAACTGTAATTTACTGTCGCCATATAGTTGTTATGGAATTTGAAAATATTATTGAACTTAACTACAACCAAAGGATTGTCCACGTGCTTTATATTTCCTCTGTAATCAATCTTGTAAAATTGCGAGACAACACCACATGCCAATACGGGATAATAGCATTTCCAAAGGAATCCGGCATAAAAGAAGCCATTATCTGTAAGTTAGACAGACTGTTTCTAGAATTTTCCTTTTTGAGCAAAGCTATAGTCTTCGCATCATCATAATATGTATATGATGTTATTATTTGGTTTTGCACCTTTTTATAATTAGCAGTTAATGCCAGCCAGCGATACCTCAAATTCAAAGAGATGTTGTCGCTATAGGATGGTTGCAAATACGGATTTCCACTTTGATAGAGATATTTGTTAACATAGTGAACCGTGTTGCTCAACTGAGAGTACAATGGACGATAGCATTGCTTAGAATAGCTCAGCTGCACCATAGTTTTTCCAATGGGCAGAGACAATGAAGCAGTCGGGAAAAACTTATCATAAACATGTGACTGTTCGTGATTTTTTCTGCCACCTATAAAATATTCACTGTTCACATGCTCATACCTGCCACCGATACGGAATGTTACATTGCCTAGATGCTGCATAGTCTCAACGTAATATGCCATGTTAAGCTCCTGTATTTTATTGTTCTCGCCTGCCATAATGCTATTTTCACTTTCTGAATTTTCCTCACGGCTACTATTGGTGAAATCTACTCCAAAGCTAAAATTACCTTTAAGAAATGGGTGTGACGCATATAATTCCGTTGCCATTAACCTAGCATGCCCAACATCTTTTATTCCGAAATCCTGATTGATGCCAGTTTGCTCTATAACATTTTGATTTTCACGTGTTTTTTTCCACATTAAATCAAAAGTCATTTCCAAATTCCATTTTCCCCAAACCCCATGGCAATATCCATCTAACAAATGTTCCAAATCTCTTAATTTGATATCCTTGTATGCAGAAGTTTCACTTTCAATTACATCATCAGAATATAATGATGACATAATGCTAGAATTGGTCTTTATTGGAGCATAAGACACTTGGTAAAATGCGCCAAATGAGAGTTTTGGAGATGAGGAAAAATCAAATCCCCATTTACCATCAATCAAGTTTGAGTGCTGTGTCGATTTCATAGTCGTATTCTGCTGATGATGTGACGAGAGCCATGAATTCTGAACATTTTTGCTAGAGTTCGTATCCTTGCCTTTCTCAAATCCCAACGTTCCAAAAACATCCAAATTGTCAATTCTATAGTTCAAGTCCAAATTGTCTTTGCCATACAGATAATTACGATAACCAATAGTAGCGATGTTATCAAAGGAGAAACCATCCCCAACCTTTTTAATGGTTGTTATCTTTATGATGGAACCTACGGTTGAGGCATAACGTGAACTTGGATTCGTTATAACTGTTATCTTATCTATTTGGTTAGCCTTCAATTGCTCAACTTCTATATTATTGCGGACAATATGTCCATTGATATAGAAGACTGGTTTTCCCTTGCCAAAAACTTCAATGGAACCATTATTATTCAGTACACCAGGCAACATACCCATAACGTCTTTTGCAAAACCAAGTTTTTCCAAAACGGTACCTTTGACTTCTGTCACAAAGCCTTCGCTGTTCAACTTTGCCAAAGGGCGGGTTGCTCTAACAACAACCTCCCTTAATTGCAGAGTATCCTTTCCAAAATTTTGGTTAGCGATACCAGTCTGTGCCAAACAAATTTGAGCTAAAATCAAATGAAATATAATACCAACAAATCTTTTTACCTTAAAATCTAACATTTTCATCCGTTCCTATATCTTTTGTTTTATAAAACTCTACTCCACTCTTAACAAAGAGCTGTTTATATTCTTATTAACATCCTTCTCTACTTTTTGGGTTTTCCTGCCAAAGTCGAAGGAGTAAGCAACCTTGATGCTGGCATATTGCGAAGCCGTCTGGTCTTTGATGCTCTTACTGTAACTGTAGATAGGCAAATCCAACCAATATTGCTTCTCCTGCTTTTTGAAAGGCGATACTGCCTGAAGTTCTACATAGAGGTTGCCCCTGCTGTAAGAACACGACATTCCATAGTCGATAGGAGTCTTGTTTATCACCAAAGCAGCTTCATCCAAAGACTTCTTGCCAAAATGCAGGTAAGGCTTCAAGGCAAAATCACCCATGAACATATTCAACCCAAGATTACCCGTCAAATTGTTGTTATGCTTCGACCAGGTTGTCTTCACCTCCGCATGGTTATATCTGATATCTCCCGACAGATTGGCAAACTTACACAGTTTGTACTGCAAGGCGAGGATAGCAGAATAATATTGAGCATTTCCACCGTTCGAGTAAGTCTTCACTATTTTCCTGTTTGCCTCATCCAGGTAATAATCATCAGTTACAGGATGATGATTGTAACGGAATTGTCCGATGGCAGAAACACTCAACCTGTTGAAACGCCCCATATAATACAAATAGGTGTTGATGTCATGCGATTTCTTCAGTTCGGGCATTCCCTTTTCCATCATGTGGGAATTGACTGAATCATAGCCCGGTTGATGACATCCATACCATGATTGGAGTTCACAAAGTTGAATGACCACAAGAGCATTCCCTTATTCAGCTGGTATTGCACATTCGTATTGATGCGAGGAGACAGCTGGCTAAAACTGTTGTCTCCATGCAGATGATATTGAAGCCAATCCAATCCGATGCGGGTTTTCAGGCTCAAGCGCCTGCTAGCCTGGAAATTATAGGAGAAGAAAGCCAACGACTCCCCTTTCCACAGATGCTGCCAAAGTTCGCAATTGCCGGAATAATCGGCATTCCAGACATCGTGGTAATGAAACAGTTCCACAGATAAGGAATGCTTTTGAGAGAAATAATTATAGATGGCAGACAGCCGGAACGACAGCGCATTCTCGTCTTCATCGGTCATTGCTCGAAAGGCTGTTCCTGATAAAGACGATGATAGGAGTTGGCAGAATACTTGCCATGTACTCCCAAAGTAAGCGTCTGATTCTTGCTTAATGGTAAGTTGGCGTTCAGGTCAATCTTAGGAGACAGACTCTTCTTCCGGATATTTGAGAAGATGTCCGTCTCTGTGCTTTCCTTCGCAAAACCAGAAGATACATTTCTTGGAGTAGAGAGGTTGACGAGCGTAAACTTGCCCACCCAATATCTCTTTCCCTTCTGGTTCTGATAGCGGAACTGCATATATTCCTGATGATTCCGGTAAGAATTCTTACTATAGCTCTCCCTATCAAATAGGGATTGCGGAAACTGATAGTTCTCATTGTTCCAGGTCTCAGTACCATCCACATGACTATAGTTTGCACCAGCAAACACAGTATAGGAATTGTTACCTTTTACATAATTGGTGGCAACGTTATAGTCGCCATGGTCATATCCTATCATCTGCAGTCCGTCAGCCTGCACATATCCTCCATATCGGTATTGTTTGGTGATGAAGTTGACGACAAACTTATCCTTGGCGTATTTTCCAGATGGAGCATCATGATATTCTATTTTCTCGATGTCACGAGGACGGAGCATCTGTATTTCCCGGATGTCGCATTCCTGCCCATTCAGATACAAGGTGGCTTGCAGTCCCATCACATCCACCTGATTCGATTTTGCATCGATGATGAGTCCTGGGATATTCAGGTTTTCCAACACCCCGAATCCATTGACCGCATGTTTTCGTTGCTGGCTGTTGGGATAGATAACGAGATGATCACCCACACGACTGATATTGGAGGCTGATACCACCACATCATCCAAAGCTTTAGTAAAGACAATAGAGTCCTTCCCAGTGTTCTGAGCGAACACGTACAGCAGCCATCAGCAGTCCAAAAGAGCAAAAAGCCGTCTTCATTCTTACAATATGTTTTTATTTCATCATTATCTAGTACAAAAGTACACATTATTATCCAAAGTCATTACATCTCTTCCGTTAAATTTGTATAACTGCATCAAATTACCAATTCCATCCAGTTCTTCATCCCTCCTAGTCTGAATGTATTCCCGTTTTTTGTCATACATCATCTCTTAAAAAAACTAACTCATAGAGTTAACATCCAAAAGTCATAGAGTTACGGGGAGAAAAGCTATAGGGAACAAAGCTGAAAAAGCCTGATTTTGACTCCAAAACCACAGAAAAAAATAACACGGACAAATTCAATTTGTCCGGTCTCTTTGTCCGTCGGTTTATAATATTCTAAATATCAACTACTTAGAATCAACCGGACAAATTGTCCGGACAAATTCAATTTGTCCGTGTTTTAAAAAATAGCTATAATCTGCTCTTTTCTGCATTACCAGCACCCGTACCCTTATACTTGCTCTTGGTGGCATTGAAGTTATAAGTTACATTGACCAAGAACATGCGGGTATTATCTATACCGGTTCTGGTGAAGTGCGCATACGAATTATTATATTTCCAACTCTCGTTCTGACCATGAAGCAAATCCTCTGCTTCCAGTCTCACAACCAGTCGGTTGTTCAGGAATGACTTTGAAATAGACGCATCCAGGGAATTCCATGCATAGTTGACACCCAATTCACGATAATTACGCGACTGGTAAGAGTATTCCAATCGAGCCTTCCAATGATGTGGCAATACCCAGGTATTCTCCAAATCCAGATAGAGAGAAGGACGGTTGGCATTATAGTCGCTGACATATTTGCTGGCATCAAAGAACTGATTGACCAGACCTACCGTATAGTCAAGATGCCATAAGCCTATCACCGGAGTAGCCTCAAGATAGAACTTCAGGTTCTGAATCTTATCTACATTCTCGTAATATGACAGGGCTATATCCTTATTGCCCTGGAATGGCTTCATCATATATACCGAAGCATTCTTGTTGTAAATATATTCAGCAGAGAAACTCAGCCAGGAATATTGCGCATCCCATTCCAGATGATAGGCATCCGTTGGTCGCAAGTTCGGATTACCGCTTTCATAGGAATGACGACTCGTATATCGGGTATAACCGGAAAGACGGAAGTAACTTGGTCGATAGGTCTTCGCCGTGAAACTCAACGAAGAATGCCACTTGCCCTTGTCATATCCCAAGGATACATTAGGAAATACATTATCATACTTCTGCTCATATCCGGATTGAGCACTCCTTCGGCATAATAGTCTGATTTTACATGCTCATATCTCACACCGGCATTCAGAGAATAATCTCCCAACGACCATGCAGCCTCAGCAAAAGCGGCTATGTTCTGTTCCTTGATTCTGGAATCATTGGATGCAGCCACACCACCCTCGTTCTGGTTGTTGGTATGACTATCAGAATTTGTGTATTCCGAACCAAAGTCTATGTTCAACTGGTCGGTCAAAGGATAAGAAACAACCAATTTACCAGCAAGCAACTTTCCTTTGGTATGACTATCTGAACATACAATCTGGTCGCCCAACTCAGTACTGGTTTCTGTGGCTTTCTGTATCTGGTCTTTCGTCCGCCACATAGCAGATGCATTCAGGTCTATACTCCACTTGCCTATCTTACCATCATAATAAAAGTCAGCCTGATGAATAGGAGTCTGCTTGGAATCTGACTCATCGTTGAGATAATTTACATCTCCCTGGTGAACTCCATCCTGAAAGATGGAATAGTTATTCTGATCAGTAAAATACTTGGTATAGCCAGAACCAAACTTATACTTCAGACCGATGGTATGATTTTCGTTGAATTCATAATTGAAACCCAGATTGGCATCAGGTCCATAATTTCTAGCATCTATGCGCCCTGCAGATTTTTGATATATCTGATGCTGATTTCCATTGATATATTCATCCAATCCCAACTTATCATAGAAATACGAATCTGACCACATCAATCCACCGAATACATCCAGTCCACCCACACGGTAATTGAGATTAGCCTGCTCTTGCCAGGCATTCTTCATGGCAAAGCCATATTTTGCCTGGAAATTACCACTCCATCCATAACCTTGCTTCTTGACCGTAGTAATACGAATCACCGAATTGACCTGGGCATCATACTGAGCACCGGGAGTCGTGATAACCGTCACGTTCTTCACATCCTTTGAAGATATGGTTTGCAATTCATTTTTGTCGGTCAGCTTTCTGCCATTGACATAAATCTCCGGTGTGCCTTTTCCGAACACCGAACAGTTTCCATCCTTATCTACACGCACTCTTGGAACCTGCTTCAACAAGTCGGCAACCATACCCGCATCACTCAGTATCGTACCCTGCACCTGGGTTTGGAATCCCTCGCGAGTCAGTTTTGTCTTGGGGCGAACCGCCTTTACTATCACCTTCTGCAGGTTCAACGTAGCCTCCTTCAGGGTAATTGAACCAATCTTACCTGTATTATATGTATTGCTTGTCGTAATATAGCCCACGCAACTTACTCTTACTATCGCCTTTCTCGCTCCGCAGGGAATCACGAACTGGCCGTTCTCATTCGTCACACCGCCATTAATCAATGAAGAGTCACGAACATTCAGCAGGGCTACATTGGCGAAATCTACAGGGCGATGATGCGTATCCACAATGCGACCTATCATCTTGGTGGGAGTCTTCTGCGTACACTCCACAAAGATGTTTTCGCCATCTATCGTCATCTTCATCGGATAGAAGCCCATAATCTGGCGGATGGCATCCGGAGCAGTTCGCTTCACGATACTCGTGGTAACCGTGAAATCCTCCAGTTCATCATACATAAAGTTGATACGATAATCCTTGGTGCTCTTGGCAAGGATGGTGAGCGCTTCTGACATAGAACTGTTGCGGAAGCTGCGGGTGATGCGTTGGGCATAGATGGTCTGAAGAGAAAGGCTCATCAGACCTGCCAGCAGCATGATATATCTTAATCTTTTCATCTTATTCCACGATTAAAGTTTGACCTTCATGACGAATATTCACTTTCTCGAAATGATTCAACAGTTCGATGATATCATCCAGACTCATGTTCTTCTCCAGTTGCAGGAAGAGACGGATGTGGCGAGCCGACTCATTCTGATAAGTTACCTGGAGATGAAAATGCCCGGCAATAGGAGTCAGGATATTCTGAAGCTCAGCGTTTTCGTAAACCAATGGGAGCTGGGCAAGACTTGCAGAATCTGTCTTTTCTTCTATGTTGGATTTCTGAGGAGCAGAAACCTGCTGGATAGAATCCTTTCGGGATGCCACGAGTTCGGTATTGTTCTTATCAGATGGCTGATGAGAACGGGTTACCAGATGAATGGCAGCAAAGGTGATACCGGAGACGACAAGGACGGCTGCAACGGCAGCCACCTTTCTCATCGGACTCCAGAGAGGAAACAGCTTGGCAGTTTGCTGGGTTTCTGCATTCTGATTCATCTCTTCTTTCTGCTGCTTTTCTTCTTTCAGCTTCATCTCGTCTTTCAGCTTCTCCCATTCTGCATCAATCGAAGGCATCTTCATCCCTTCCTTCGACTTGCCGAAATCCAGAGACTGTCGGGTCTCTATCAGCTGCTGATAGAGTTCGTTCACTTCCTCATCGCCCAGAAGTTCATCCTTTTGGGTTTCGGAATACTTTTCGGGATGCTCCAGGAGATTGAGGAGCAAATCCCATTTCTGAGAATCCATCTTCTGAGGATTTATGTCAGATAATTCATGTTTCATTTTCTTTTCCTTTCTTCATTTTAGGGTTATTGTTTTCCTTTCAACTTTTCTCTGAGCGTTCGCAAACCTTTCACGATATGCTTGTTCACTGCCGAGACGCTGATGCCCAGTTCCTCCGCCGTATCCTTATACGACATTCCTTCCCGATAGCACAATCGGATGACGGAAGCAGTCTGGTCGGTCAGGTCATGGTCGATGCAATCCACGGCAGCCTGCCATCGCTCTTCCAGACGAGAAGGTTCTTCCTCCGTCAATTTCTCTTCCGAGAGAGGGAGAAGCCGTTTCAGTCTTTCATCTCTCTTCTTTCTGGCTATAAGATTGATGCAGGCATTCTTCACGCTCCGCATCAGGTAAGCCCGGTCTGGAAGCAGCTGTTTATCCCACAATCTGGAGAACACATCACTCACCACATCCCTCGCCTCCTCATTATCATGAAGCAAGGCAAAGGCGAAGCGATACATCTGCTCGTAATGGTCGTGGAACAGCCGTTCCATCCGCTGTTCATTTTCTTCTGTCATCACGTCATTTTCTTCTTGTTTCTACTCTTATATACAAGCTTTCCGGAAATCAATTACCCCTAAAATGAAGAAATCTTCTATTTTCTTTGGAAAAACCGATGCAAAGGTAATAAAAAACACCATAAAACCAAGTATTTTGAACTATTATTGCAAGAAAACCCTGCAAAAACTTGGAACATAAAAAATAAAATCGTATATTTGTGGCAAAAATGGAAAGATAATGAAAACGACAAACGATTATATTACCATACTTCGCAAATACCTGAGCACCAAAGCTGATGCTTATGGTATTACAAAGATTGGAATCTTTGGATCTGTTGCTAGAAACGAACAGACCGAAGACAGCGATGTTGATGTTTGTGTGGAAATGAAAAAGCCAGACTTATTTACAATGGTTCACATCAAGGAAGAACTGCAAGAGCTCTTTGGTAAGCCTGTAGATATTGTCCGACTTCGCAATAACATGAATCCGATGCTTTTGAAGCAAATTAAAAGAGATGGAATCTATGCATGACGAAGAACTAATCATCACTATTTTGACATAGATGAATCTATTGTCTTTGATGTAGTCAAGAACAAACTCCCTGGAATGTTAGAAACAATCAATAAGATGATAGAAGAATTATAAGAAACATCGGTCAAGCAAAGAGCAAACCAATATGGTTTTGCCTTCGCTTGACCGATTGTCATATATTCATTGTTTTAAGAGAGTTTCTTTCTGGAAAAAGCTACATGAAGCGATTATAATCTCATAAAGAATCCGTGTAATCTCTCCCGATGTCCTTGAAATTACATGGCGACGCAGGAATATCTGTGTCGTGATGTAGGAAAGATTACGTCGCAATGTGGTAAAGTCTACATCGGGACGTAATTTTTGGGGGTATCTATAAGGTTTCATATCAGATTCTTTTTTGATTTAACATCGAGCTTATACGCACACGAAAAAGTTTTTTTCATATACATCAGTTTTTCTTTTTTCTGTTTCTAATTCTCTATACAGTTGAGCCAAGCGAAAAACTAAGCAAAACATAGATTATTTTCGAAAAACCTATGCAAAGGTAATAAAAAACTAGAAAAAAGCTTGCTCTTTCGAATAAAAAGTGTATCTTTGCACCAAGAAACAACATCATTATATTATGGGTAAACGAGCCATCATAGAAGCTTTACGCCATTATTTCAGCACCCAACCCGTACTGAAAGCCTGGCTGTTCGGTTCTTTCTCCAGAGGGGAAGAAACGAAGGATAGCGATGTCGATATTATGGTTTCTTTGGACAAGAGCAAACCTATTGGTTTAAAATTCTTCGGCATGTGGAGTGATTTGGAAGAACTCTTAGGTAGAAAAGTTGATTTGGTATCAGAAGGAACCTTACTCCCTTTTGCACAGGAATCAGTAGAACGTGATAAAATCTTAGTTTATGAGAGAACGAAGTAGAGATAAAAACCGCTTAGAGCATATGCTCCAGGCGATAGAAAGAATCTGCCGATATACAAAAGGTAAAAACTTTGAGGATTTTATCGCAGACGACATGATGTATTACGCAGTAGTCAAGAACATCGAAATTCTTGGAGAAGCTTCGAATATGCTTACCGAAGAATTTCGACAAGCACATCCTAAGACTCCTTGGAAACAAGTGAACGGCATGAGGAACTATATCGTTCATGAATATTTTCAAGTTGATAACAACGTTGTTTGGGACGTGATTACAAACGACCTTCCGATATTAGAGCAACAAATAAAGGAGTATCTAACTGAAGAAAAATAAAAACATCGGCCAAGCAAAGAGCAAACCAACATGGTTTTGCCTTCGCTTGACCGATTGTCATATATTCATTGTTTATTAAGAGAGTTTCTTCCTAACAAGAACTACAAGCGGCTCTTTTCTTCATTGCCGGCTCCTGTGCCTTTGTACTTGCTGTTAACAGAGTTGAAACGATAGCTTATAGTTAGCTTAACAGCTTGCGAATCGCTATAGTTCCATTTATCGAGCAACATACTTGTACCATAGGTAAACATAGAGTTACGGGCTGTACGAAAGACATCCGTTGCCTGAAATTGAAAAGTCCATTGTTTAAACTTCTTTGTTATTCCCAAATTCAACTGAAAACTCGGCTTCAGGGTTGCTATCGTATTATCACCAGAAGTATGCCCTATCATATCAGCCGTCAGTATATAACCTTTTGAAATAGAGAAAGAATTAAACCAATTGGTCATCAACAACGGATTGTTCAACTTAAGCATTTGCCCATAATGAACCATTTCAAAATTCTGTCCCATCAATACCAAAGACAAGCGAGGAGACCAAATCCCTATACTTGGCGACAATGATAGAACTGCCGTATATGTATTCATGTGGGAACGATTGACATTCGTTAGAATGTTGAGCGGTTTACCTTCACCCGGCTGCAAATCTATCGTATTCACTATGAAGTCATTGATATGTTGAAAACTGAAATTTAAATATACCCATTTGTATAATCCTGCGAAGGTTATGTCATGGATAATTTCAGGCTTCAGAAGAGGATTTCCCTTTTCATAAGTGAAGACGTCATCATATTGCATATTGCTGCTCAATTCCTGATAAGACGGACGACGAGTCTTCATCGTATAATCCAACGAGAAATTGGCTTTGCCTATCGGAAATGATAAACTTGCATTCGGAAACAATTTATCATACCGACGACTTTGTCCATCAATCCAGATTCCTTTCTCATAATAATCAGAAACGGTATGTTCATACCTCAGACCTGCTTCTAAATCAATTTTTCCCAATGGAAGATAACAGGTCAAGAATCCAGCCAACTTATTTTCCCTGATATGGTCATCTGTAGAAGCTATTATCTGTTCCACATTGTTGTACGTTTCCTTGCGGTCTGTATAGATAAACTCACCACCACCTTCTAGCTTTCCTTTCCCAACAGGATAAGACAGCGCCAATTTAGAAGCAGCCATTACATTGTCCGCCTTGTTTGTGCTGTTAACATTACTTTCACCAGAAGCACTACTCTGCTCCTTAATATTCTGCACAGCCTTGTTCTGGCTAACAACCAAGTCATTATCAAAAACGACATTCCATTTTCCGAATTCTCCCCGATAATAAGCATTCACATAATGAGCAGGAGGCGTCTTGCGATTCCATTTCATATCATAGGATATGGATTCCAACTCTGTCCCATTCTTCATTACACGTTGATATGTAGGCCATGAAGCAGTACTATTTGGTAAAAAGTTTACATTATAAGTAGCACCTATGGAATGTTTCTCATTGAAGACATAATTGAAACCTATCTTTGTGGCAATTTGGGCTTTGCTTTTGGGGAATATCCCGATGTCGCTATGCATTTGCCACATATCTCCATCTTTAATGACAGTCTTTTTATCTATCTGATGCTGATACCTTTGCGTCAAATCATAATAAAGACTTCCGAATATATCTAGTCCTCCTCTACGCCAGTTTAAATTACCACCCTCAGACAAAGATGTAGAATGTCCCTGCCGAGCCATAGAAGTAAACCCACCGCTCAGTCCATCACCTTGTTTCTTATTCGTTCTGATCACAATGACAGCCTTTACCGTAGCATCATATTTTGCTCCAGGATTGTTGTTGAGAGTTACGGAGGCGATGTCTTTGGAACTTATTCTATCCAGTTCCCCCTCATCCGTCAACTTCCTTCCATTCACATATACCAATGCTTCACCCTTGCCATAAACACGATATTTTCCATCACTGCCATAAACACTCGGCACTTGCGCCATAACATCGTTGGCAGTACCAGCTTCGCTCAAAGGTGTTCCTTTCACCTGAGTAACAAGTCCTTCATTCGTCATCTCAAAGGTTTTACGATGTCCTTTTACAACCACCTTCTGCAGGTTCATTGTTGCCTCCTTCAGAGTTATTGTCCCTATCTTGCCTATATTATATGTATTGCTTGTCGTAATATAGCCCACGCAACTTACTCTAACTATCGCCTTTGTGGCTCCGCAGGGAATCACGAACTGGCCGTTCTCATTCGTCACGCCACCATTAATCAAAGAAGAGTCACGAACATTCAGCAGGGCTACATTGGCGAAATCTATAGGGCGATGATGCGTATCAACAATGCGACCTATCATCTTGGTGGGAGTTTTCTGCGCACACTCCACCATGATATTATCCTCCACCTGCGTCATCCTGATGGGATAGAATCCTATCAGCTGCATAATGGCATCGGGAACACTCTGGTTTCTGATGCTCTTGGTCACCCTGAAATCCTCCAGTTCATCATACACGAAGTTGATGGTGTACTTATGCTGGCGGGCATTCAAATCCTTCAACGCCGCAGAGAACGACACATTATTATATTGTCGGGTGATGCGCTGGGCATAAGACTGCTGAACCCCAAACAGCAGGAAGAGAAGAAGAAGCTCTCTGATAAGCTTGCCGCTAACGGGCATTGGTTTCCAAAAATCTCTCATAAATATATCCTCCTATCTTATTTCACCAACAATGTACCGTCAATATACTCTATCTGTATGCGGTCGAAAGCATTCAAAATCTCCAGGTTCTGCTCCAAAGTCTTCGTCTTGTTCCAGTTGAAGAAGAGACGGATGTGCTGGGCACCTGCATCCACATACTCCACCTTGACATGATAGAAACCGGATAGCTGAGCCAGGATGGTTCCCAATTCAGCATCATCAAACACCACGGGTTTCATATCAAGCGAATCCTTACTCTCTACTGTTGCAGCACGAAGACTTTCATTCGGCAGCGCCTGGGTTGTTGCCAGCTGTTCTGTCGCAGCCTTGTTATCCGCTGTCTGATCAGAAGCCGGGAACCCCAACCAACCATTGTGAATCGCAGCCAAGGCTACACCCGAAAGGAAGATGATGCCAACGATGGATGCAGCAATCTTCATCCGGTTGCGATAAGCACCCTTGGATTTGCCGGCATCTATCTCCATCTTACCCTCGTGATGTGCCTGAACAAACTCCTTCCAAGCCCCATCCACATCCACCGCCTTCGGATTGGCTTTCTTGCCAGCCATTCTCGCCATCGCCAGTTCATGGAAGAACTCCTTCACTTCCTCATCGGCAAGCAGGCGCTCCACCTGCTCGTCGGTATATTTCTCGGGATGCTCCTGCATGTCAAAGAGCATCATCTGCTTTTCTTCTTTACTCATGTTTGTCATTGTCTTGCTCATTTAAATTGTTTCTTAATCCAGTCCATCGCCTTCGAGAGATGATTGAACACCGTCACCTTGCTCACTCCCACTTCATCAGCCACCTCCTGATAAGATTTCTCCTGAAGATAGCGCAGACGGAAAATAAGTTGCCGGATAGGCGGTTCCAGGTCTTCGATGAGAAGCATAAGCCGATCGAGTCGCTCGTCGGTCTCTTCCGAGAGAATCACGTCGGCATCATCCAGCAGCAGCTTCGCCACCCTTTCCTTCACGCTCTTATGAGCTATCAGGTTGAGACAGCGGTTGCGTACGCTCCGCATCAAGTAACCGTCCTCACTCCCAGGCACCAGAACCACATCATCGGCAAGAATCTGGGCGAATACTTCGCTCACCACATCCTTGCTCTCGTCATCATCCGAAAGAATGCATCTGGCCAGATTGTACATCTTCGCGTAATGCTGACGGAATAACTGTTCTATGTCCTTTTTTCTGTTCATATACTATCTATACAGTTGAGCCAAGCGAAAAACTAAGCAAAACATCAACTTTTTTGTTTTTTCCTTTAAATCCGAATCGAAATCACCAAGATTCTCCCCGGATTTGAATGCAAAAGTACACAATCTATCGGAGATAGAAGACAAATGGTAAGGATAAATCGATTTTCAGTTGATTTATTTGTTCATTCCAACATTTTTTAGTACTTTTGCCCACCAAATTACAAACAAGTAAATAAGATTGGTATAAAAATAGGTATTACCAAGATAAAATAAAGAATAGATTAGATAAAGGAGAATAAGATTATGTCAACGATTATTTATCCATCACCGATATTCGGTCCGGTAAACTCCCGCCGTCTGGGAGTTTCACTGGGCATCAACCTCATGCCATCTGATGGCAAGGTCTGTTCATTCGACTGCGTTTATTGCGAATGCGGATTCAACGCGGACTTCCGTCCTAAGAAGAAGCGCCCTACCCGCGAGGAGGTAAGAGAAGGATTGGAGAAGGTTCTGAAAGAGCGCCACGACAACAACCAGCCTCTGGATGACATCACCTTCGCAGGAAACGGTGAACCTACGGGACACCCAGACTTTAAGGGAATCGTGGAAGATACGATGGAACTCTGCAAGAAATATTTCCCTGAAGCACAAGTATCCGTACTCAGCAACGCCACCTATATATATAAGGAGGAAGTGAGAGAGGCGCTGATGCTCGTGGATAACAACATCCTGAAACTGGATACCGTGGATATGGATTACATCAAGAAGCTGGACCGCCCTCAGCAGCCTAACTACGACGTGAAGGATGTGATCAAATATCTGAAGATGTTTAAGGGGCACGTCATCATCCAGACCATGTTCCTGAGAGGTGACGGTTTGGACAATACCAGCGAGCATTTCGTAGCTCCTTGGCTGGAGGCTGTGAAAGACATCCAGCCTCAGCAGGTAATGGTTTATACCATCGCCCGTGAAACACCAGACAAGTTGCTGGAAAAGGCGCCAAAGGAAGTACTCGATGCCATCAAGGACCGTGTAGAGGCACTGGGCATCAAGTGTACAGCCAGCTATTAAGAGATAATCAGGATAAAAAAGAAAAGCAAGTAGAAAAAAGAAAGAATGAAAGCGAAAAGTAATATCCTTATTATCAGCGACATGTGTGGCTACGGAAAGGTATCTGCCGCAGTTCAGATGCCAATCCTCTCTTATATGGGACTCGACGTGTTCAATCTGCCCACCATGCTCATCAGCAACACCTTCCCATACGGCAAGTACGCCATTCTGGAATGCACTTCGTATATCGAGGAAGCCTTGCAGAAGTGGAACGAACTGGGCATTCACTTCGATGCCATCACCACGGGTTTCATGGCTTCGGAGCGTCAGGCAAAGCTGGTGGCACGCTATTGCAGGGAACAGGCTGCGCTGGGCACCGACATCTATGTGGATCCCGTGATGGGCGATTACGGCAAGCTCTATGGTGGAGCCAGTGAGAGTACCGTGAGATGCATGAAGGAGATGCTGAGCGTATCACATCTCTGTTTTCCCAACTATACCGAGGCTTGCCTGCTGACGGATTCGGAATACAAGGAAGAGGGAATCTCGGAGAAGGAAGCCTATGAACTGATAGATAAACTGAGAGCCATCGGTTCCCACTCCGTGCTCATCACCTCATGCATCGTAGAGGGCAGCATGCCGTGGTAGGTTTCAATCATCTTACAGAAGAGTATTTCCTCCTGCCCTACGAAGAAATCCCCGTTCAGTTCCCGGGCACCGGCGACATCTTCTCCAGCATCATCGTGGGCAGACTGAAGGATGGCGATCATCTCCGCCATGCCACCCGCATCGCCATGGATACCCTGCGCAACTGGATAGACATCAACAAGGATGACAAGGACAAGAACCGAGGAATTCCGATAGAAAGGCATCTGGGGGACTTGTAGATTGCCATTTAGCAAACACAGAAGCAAGGGAATACCAATTAAGTTATAATGGAAAAGAAAGAAACAAATACACTCAGTATATTTCAGCGCCCGGTATGGGTAAGCCTGTTCGCCCTTACGGCTGCTATCTCGTGGGGATGGGCTTACCCATTGATCAAAATGGGAATGGAGGAATATCAGATTACAGCAGACATGACCGGAAGCAAGATGCTTTTTGCCGGCATCCGCTTCTTCATCTCCGGCATCATCATCCTTGCCATCGCCAGAAGCTCGCATCGTAAATTCGGATTCAAGAAGAAAGCTGTTCAAGAGAATGTCCGGTTCCTTCTCCTCTATGCACTCCTCAACACCACCCTTCATTATGCCTTCTTCTATTTCGGACTCTCGCATAATGCAGGAGCACGTTCGGCGATACTCAATTCGATGAGCGTCTTCACGGTGGTTATCTTTGCCTGCATCTTCTTCAAGAGCGACAGGATGACGTGGCGAAAGGCTTTAGGCTGCATCATTGGCTTCCTGGGCATCCTTGCCTTGAACCTTGGCGGAAAGGAAAGCGGAAGTTTCACCTTCCTGGGCGATGGTATGATTATCCTCAATGCCCTGTGTGGAGCCAGTGCTTCCCTGCTGACCCGAGGCTTGAGCAAGAGGGTGGATGTTTTCGTAGGAACCGGTTATTCGCTGAGCATCGGTGGAGCCTTGCTGGTGATTCCTGCATTGTTAATGGGTGGCTGTCTGCCAGTCATCAGTCTCTGGGGCATCACTATCCTTCTGCTGCTCATCGCCATCTCAACCATCAGTTTCGCTCTCTACAACAAGCTATTGAGCTGCAATCCCGTAGGAAAGGTAGCGATATACAATTCGCTCATCCCCGTAGTAGGAGCCATCACCTCCTGCCTCTGTCTTGGCGAAACCTTCTACTGGAAGTATCTGATAGCAGGCGCATTGGCTACTGCCGGAATTTATATCATCAATAAAGGGAAGAAATAAATTCCGGCTGTTGCCCATACGACCCAAATAGAAAGCAAAGCCACCTATTTCAAGATACCCGTTTCGCGCTCCTCATTGTTGATATTCCGCTGTATCTTACGGTATTCCTTTCCCCGATTGATATTCCAGGCAACACCGATACGGAACAAATTACCTCCCGAATTGTCATAACCACGAACCTGCTTACGGAGTAATGCGTTGACGATTTCTGCTGAATAGGATTTCGGATGAGCCATAAACGGATTATGCATATAGAGCGTAAAATCGAAATCACCTATATGATAACTGGCTGAGGCTGCCAATGAAGGAGGATTATGCCCGATTTTCTCTCCCTCCATAAAGTTCCAACCGTTATCAGCATACAGCATCACAGTCCATTTTCCCCAATATCCCTGTAATGTTCCACTATAATTATAAGCGGTATAACAATGACTGTACTCATCGCCCTTATTGAAAAAACGGTAAATACCTGCGTTCACAGATAATATAAGGTGGTCGGGAATAATGTCAAAACGGGTATCATTCGTAAGATACAACATATTACAATGAGGCTGATTCTCCTGGGTATAAAGAAACTGATCATCTTCCGTACGGGTGTATTTCGCCAAATTACAATGACGATTGATACGATACTCTAAGGTAAAATCAGTATTTATCCTTGGTTTACTGAAAGAGAATACCACCCAGTTCTCATATATACTATTAGGCTTAAGCGAAGGATTACCCACAGTCCATTCCATACTGTTCTTTCGAATACGGGTATCCGAAATCATAGCTATCTGCGAAATATGCTGTGATAATTCACTTCCCAAGCGAATCTGGAACAAAGAAGAAAGGGAATAAGCCAATGTGAGTTTCGGACGACAAAGCCAAAAACTAAAATCCTCATCTCCCTGTCGATAAGTCTGATTACTCAACCCGAAGCCAGCCACATAAGTTAAACGGGATGTTCCTTCCTTGAATTGTCCCAAACTTCCCTTGATTTGTGCAAAACCATAAATACCCAATGAACGGATACCATTCTCGCTAACCACATCACCCAAATACTGATTATCCATATATTTCCAGTTCAAGTTGGTTCCTGCAGAAAAAGTAAAGGGTTTCAACCGGTTTTCATAGATAGCCTCGGCTATGAGCGAATAGGTCTTTCCATCTACCTGATATTGATAGGGTTCGCCCTCACCTTCATAATAGGCTCCTTTGGTGTGGATATAAGTACCCAAAACATCTGCCGACAAAGACTGATGCTTGCCCAATTGATGATAGAAATACAAATCGAGAGCAGGAGTAAAATCCCTACCCTTGCTGGTTCTGTAAACAGGATACGCAGGCTTTCCAGATTCAGAAAACCACATCTCATTCGATGTATAAGGCTGATTGCTGAAATCCGTGGTAAGCGTTGTCTGGAATACATATAATGCAGAATCAGCCAGATTATACTTCAACTGCAATGTATTACCATAATTTTGAGTTGCCACATTCATGATTTTTCGAGATATCTGATACTCAGAACCATCATGTAAAAGATATTGAGCATTCTCATTATATTCGGATGCCTTATTATCCACATAAGTCTGCTCATATAAAATATTCAATTGGCTCTTGCCCCTATTGACAGATGCATAGACATCGTTCGAACCGAGCTTGGTAGTTAGCGCATTAGTAAGGTTGAAGCCCAAACTGCCACCCGATGAAGCCCTGCGGGTATGAATATCTATCACATATGCAATATTCTTTCCATATCTTACGCCAGGGCTATCGATATAATCTACACTCATAATAGAAGCTACATCCAGCATCTGCACATCATGCATATTGCAAGAATGCCATTGATACGAATCTGCACTTCTCCTTTATTATCGGTAGCAGAAATGGAACGGCCAGCCTCATCAACCCTGATATGAGGCAAAGCTAACTTTCCCAAAAGCGAAAAACCAGAAAAAGAACGCTGCTTCTGAATATCGCTTGGGAATATCAACTTGCCATCTTCCTTGTTGACTACTCGTGCCGCCTTCACAACAACCTCTTGCAAGGCTATAGAATCATTCGATACCTTCTGGATCTCCTGGGCACTTATTTCTGCACAAGAGATCAATGCCCACAGCATCACCATAGCTGTTAACAATTTACTTTTCTTCATTGTCATCATATACTTTTCTAAAACTTGTTTTCTGCTGCAAAGGTATCAAAAAGAGAAGACCGAAGCGAAAAATATGGCTGACATGAGTCTGACATTTATCAATTAACGAATATTATATCTAGTTTTATACCATCTTTCATAGAATTTCTGTACTTTTGCATTTGAATCTTTAAACAGTATATCATTTAAACAGAATAGATAATATGAAACTGAAAGCATATCATTCCATCCTCATCTTCGCCATCCTTGTGATGTCTGCGGCATTCTCCAGCGTAAGCAACTACCGCAAGGCACAGTATGCCATTGTACAAGATATGAACAAAGCTTTGGCTCTGACTCTTCAGGAAAATAAATATCAATGGATTACGCCTGATACCATCCAGAGCTACCGCTCACATCTCAGCATCGACCTGCTGAAATCGACCAGTAATCTCTGCTATGTGATAGAAGACAGAAGAAGAGGCAAGAACAATTCCCAGTTGGTAAATAGCGCCAACCTGCTCAGCAGCAAAGAGATGCTTCTCAACGAGCATTCTATCCAAAGTTATGCTAACTGTTCGATGGCAGATGTTTTGAGTATGAGCAACCAGCGGACATCTTTGACGCTTACCCTCATGGCTATGATTTGGGCAATTGCATCGCTATACTATCATCGCAGAAAACAACCCTGGAATCATGAGGCCGATATGTTCGGCACCATGTGCTATTCTCAAGACGAGGATTCCTTCTACAATCAGGAAAGCGGACAGGCTATCAAGTTTACTCCGATGCAGCACCAGCTGATGCAACTCTTCTTCAACAATACGCATCATCAACTCTCCAAACAGGAGATTTGTGATGCTCTTTGGCCCAAGAAACCGGATGCCAGCGAAACGCTCTATACCTTGATTCGCCGTATCAAACCGGTGATTGAACAGAATAGCAACCTCATGATTGAGTCGGAAAGAGGCAAGTCTTACCGACTGATAATCAGATAAGTTCAGAAATGTCAGCCAAATGTCATACTTGTTATTTGGCTTTTTCCCATCTTCTTCATACCTTTGCAGCTAAAATACAAAAGAAGCAAAGATATGAAGAAGATTTTTTTGATAGCAGTTGTCTTGCTGATGATGATAAACTTCATCATCAACTATCATCATGAGGTTACGAAAGAGCAGCATACACCGATGGCGGATTTCAAGACCAAGGTAGAGATGGCGCCCATGAAGGAATACAATGATCCGGACTTCGGCTACGTTATCAAATATCCTTGCTTCTTCCAGCAGGAGGATACTTCGGTATCGGGATACCAGGGCTATGCACGGTTCTCATTCACCAATCATGCCAACATCATCCTGGAGAGTTACGTTACCCCCAACTATAGCAACACCCTTCAGGCTTGTGCCGATTCTCTAGCCCAGAAGCTTCATTCGGAGCGGACGATGCAGGCATCGAATAAGGCAGTCATCCTCTCCGGTCCTGTCTATGAAAACGGAGTAAGAGTAGATGGCTACAGTCATTACGATAAATTCATCAAGAGTGGCAGAATACTCTTCGTTTATTCCCTCACCTATCCCGACAGTTACAAGCCAGCCATGCCCCGCCTGTTCAAACTCATAGACGACTGGAAGGTTTTAGGTGCATATTAATCTGCCTTGAAGATATCCTCGTAAGCCTCTTGGAATTGTATAAAAACAGCTTTCAAAGAAGATAAAAGCACTTGATTATTTGCATATATCAAATAATAATTGTACATTTGCGGTGGAAATATAAACATCGAAGATTATGTCAATATTCAGTCACCTCTTTGGAAGGAAAAACAATCTCACCGTAAGTTCTGACATCAAGAAGAAAGATGCCAGAAGCAGGAACATTGCCTTCGTGGATACCGAAGTGGGACTGAAAGACCATAAAATACACGACATCGGAGCATTGCGTTATGACGGAGCCAACTTTCACCAAGCATCGCAGACGGCACTGAACAAGTTCCTGCAAGAAGGAAAGGTTGACTATATCTGCGGGCATAACCTCATTCATCACGATGCCCGCTATCTCCAACTCAACGGCATACTGATAGATACCCTCTATCTCTCCCCGCTCCTCTTCCCCAAGCGCCCTTACCATCATCTGGTAAAGGACGACAAACTGATGAGCGAGCAGATGAATAATCCTGTCAATGACTGCGAGAAAGCCAAGGAGCTTTTGATGGATGAAATCGCTGCATGGAATCAATTATCAGAAAGGAAGAGGAAAATCTTCACCTTGCTGCTACAGCATGAAGAGGAATTCAGAGGATTTCTGATGTATGTGGGAGCCATCGAAAAGGATGATGCAATCATAGAAGTTTCAGAATTCATTCTTTCTGAATACAAGAATCATATTTGTGCCCATGCCGACATTCCGGCTCTTGCAGCCCAATCGCCTTGCGGCTTGGCATACGCCTTGGCCTCATAGGCACAGACGATTACCAATCTGTAACCCCAGGTTGGGTACTCTTCCATTATCCCGAAGTAGAACATATCATCTATATGCTCTGCCATACTCAATGCACCGATGGCTGCGAGTATTGCAACCGCATGCTCGACATTCATTACAACCTGAAACAACTCTTCGGCTATGATGCCTTCCGTACCTATGACGGCGAACCGCTGCAGGAACAGGCATCGCAGGCAGCAGTAGATGGCAAGTCATTATTGGCTATATTTCCTACGGGTGGCGGCAAGTCGCTCACCTTCCAGTTGCCAGCCTGATGGATGGCAGAACCGTGCATGGACTCACTGTGGTTATCTCGCCTCTGCAATCATTGATGAAAGACCAGGTAGATAACCTCGCAGACCGCGGCTTCACCGATGCCGTAACCATCAACGGTCTCCTCGACCCTATCTCCCGCTCCCTAGCCATCGAACGAGTACAGAGCGGAGATGCCACCTTATTATATATAGCACCAGAGATGTTGCGCTCCAAAACTATCGAGCGCATCCTGATGGCACGGCATGTGGTGAGATTCGTCATTGATGAAGCTCACTGCTTCTCTGCATGGGGACAAGACTTCCGGGTGGATTACCTATATATCGGCAAGTTTATCAAGGAATATCAGGAACGCAAGTTTGGCAAGGATGCTATGGCCCGCAACCATGGTCAAACCCTGATACCCGTATCTTGCTTCACCGCCACTGCAAAACAGAAGGTGGTACAGGACATCTGCGACTATTTCAAGCATTGGCTGGGCACCGACCTCCAGCTCTTCGCCTCATCAGCCTCACGTACCAACCTGCACTATTCCGTTATCCACGTAGATAGTGACGGCAACAAATACAATCTCCTGCGTTCACTGGTAGAGCAGGCAGATTGCCCTACCATCATCTACGTATCCCGCACCAAGCAACCCGGGAACTCGCCCAAAAGCTGACACGTGACGGCATATCCGCCCTGCCCTATAATGGAAGATGGATGCTGATGAGAAGATACACAATCAGGATGCCTTCATGAGCGATAAGGTTAGAATCATCGTTGCCACCTCCGCCTTCGGCATGGGAGTAGATAAGAGCGATGTGGGGCTGGTTATCCACTACGACATCTCCGACTCTCTGGAGAACTATGTACAAGAGGCAGGACGTGCAGGAAGAGACCCACACCTCAATGCCAAATGCTATGTACTCTATAGCGACGAGGACTTAGATAAGCACTTCATTCTGCTCAACCAAACCAAACTGAGCATCAGCGAGATACAACAGGTATGGAAAGCCATTAAGGATTTTACCAAGCAGCGTCCACATGTAAGTTGTTCGGCACTGGAGATAGCCCGCCAAGCCGGTTGGGATGACTCGGTATCCGACATAGAAACCCGTGTTCGCACCGCCCTATCTGCTCTAGAACAGAGCGGATACATAGAGCGTGGCAACAATATTCCGCACGTCTATGCCACAGGTATCACTGTCAAGAACATGGACGAGGCAAGACTGCGCCTCACCGAATCACCCCTGTTCTCGGAAGATGAGATGAAGAATGCCATCCGCATCATCAAGTCGCTCATCACCCAGAAGCATATACCAAGGCACAGGATAGCGAGGCAGAATCCCGCATCGATTACCTCGCCGACATCTTAGGACTCAGCAAGCGAGACGTCATCTCCTCCGTTGACCGAATGCGTCAGGAAGGCATCCTTGCCGATACCCGTGATATCTCAGCCTATCTGCAAGACATCAGCGACAAGCAGCGCAAGCCTCAGCAGATGCTGGAGAACTTCGCCAAACTGGAAAGATACATCCTGGAACATATCCCGGATGAATCGCTGCACATCACATACAAGCAACTCAATGACAATGCCGTACATGACGGTATCAACACTTCAACCGAAAAGAAAATCCGCACACTGCTATACTTCCTGGCAGTGAAGGGATATGCGCACAAGAAGGAAGATGGCGTCCGCAATCTCATCGTGACAAGAGACAAGGACATAGAGACCATCATCAAGCGATTCGAAAGACGAATTGAGGTTTGCCGATTCATTATCGAAAGACTATATAGCCTGGCTGAAGAAAACAGTAAAACTATAACAGAAGAGAGCAACAATAGCTCTTCTGTAGATTCAAGAGAGAAGCCTCTTCAATTCTCGGTAGTCGAACTTCTGAACGATCTGAAATCCAGCAACCAGTCACTCTTTTCCGACTTCTCTTCCCTACAGTTGGAAGACGTGGAGGAAGCCTTGCTCTATCTCTCCAAGATAGGAGCCATGAAGCTGGAAGGAGGATTCCTGGTACTCTACAATGCAATGGCAATTAAACGCATCAAGGAACCTCGCCTCCACTATAAGCAGGAGGATTACCGCATGCTCAATGAATTCTACAAGCAGAAGATTCAGCAGATTCACATCGTGGGCGAATATGCAAACCTGATGGTAAGGGATTATGACGCCGCCCTGCAATATGTGCAGGATTATTTCCAGATGGACTACCAACGCTTCATCTCAAAGTACTTCAAGGGCAACCGGGAGACTGAGATAGAGCGCAACGTAACACCTTCGAAGTACAAACAACTCTTCGGAATGCTCTCCAAGCGACAGAAGGAAATCATCGACGACCACGAGTCTCGCTGCATCGTAGTCGCTGCCGGTCCTGGCAGCGGCAAGACACGTGTGCTCGTACATAAGCTTGCCTCTCTCCTGCTGCTGGAAGATGTAAAGCACGAACAACTCCTGATGCTCACTTTCTCTCGTGCAGCCGCTACCGAGTTCAAGCAGCGACTGATGCAACTCATCGGCAATGCTGCCCATTTCGTAGAAATCAAGACCTTCCATTCCTACTGCTTCGACCTGCTGGGCAGGGTTGGCAATCTGGATGAGGCAGGAGATGTGGTTAAGCAAGCCGCCGAAATGATCAACAATGGAGAAGTGGAACCCAATCGCATCAGCAAGACCGTGCTCGTTATTGACGAGGCACAAGACATGAGCAAGGATGACTATGCCTTGTCTCTGCTCTGATGAAAGCCAACGAAGAGATGAGGGTGATTGCCGTAGGAGATGATGACCAGAACATCTATGAGTTTAGAGGTTCCAACTCGCGGTATCTCTATGAACTGACCCAGACAGAGCACAGCCGTTTCATCGAGATGACCGAGAATTACCGCAGTCTTCGCCATATCGTGGATGCTGCCAACGACTTCGCCCGCAACATCCGTCAGCGAATCAAATCTACCCCTATCATCTCCATGAGTCAAGAAGATGGAGAAGTAAGAATCGTGAAGCATCCATACGAGATTCAGGAGAAAAAGGTTTATATGTATCAGCCTATCCTAGAAGATGTTACGCGATTACTGGAAAGTAACGCTTCAAAAGAAGCCGATGCATCTTCCCGCAAGAAGAACGAAACCATCAGCATCCTTACGCAGACCAATGAGGAGGCTGTCATCATGCTGGCTTTTCTTCACTGTCATGGCATCAAGGCCAAGCTGGTGCAATCAATGGACGGCTTGCGCTTCTGGAATCTGGCAGAGGTAAGATACTTTCTGAAGAAGATAGACCAAGGCATCAAGGAGACGAAATCCCCTATCATCCCTGATGATATTTGGGAAACAACCAAGCAGCAGACATTCCAAAAGTATGCCACCAGCCAGGCATTGCCATATCTGCGCCGCAGTCTCCAGGTATTTGAGCAGACCAATCGTGCCAAGTACTACAGCGACCTGAGGGAGTTCGTTTTCGAATCATCAGTAGAAGACTTCTGTGACATCTCGAAATCAGACATTGTGGTCAGCACCATCCACAAGTCAAAAGGCCATGAATTCGACCATGTACTGATGCTCATTACCCATCCCGAACATCCTACTGATGACATACTGCGCCGATACTATGTGGGCATGACCCGTGCCAAGCGTACGCTTGCCATCCACACCAACGGCAATCTCTTCGACAGCCTGAAAAGTGCCCAGCATCTCTATGATGCCCGTGCCTACGATGAGCCCAACGAAATAGTGCTTCAGCTCTCACACAAGGATGTAAACCTAGGCTTCTCCAAGCCTCACAAGGACGCTATTCTTTCCTTGAGAAGCGGTATGCCGCTAACCTATCACGACCATTGCCTCTGTCTCCCATCAACAGGCAGAGACATAGCCCAGCTCTCCATCAAGATGAAAGAGAAACTAGGCAAATGGGAGATGAAAGGTTACAAGGTAACTGCTGCCCGAATCCGCTTCATCGTGGCATGGAAGTCAAAGGATGCACCGAGGGATGAGAAGGAATCCGCCATCGTGCTCGCTGATTTGGTGATGGAAAAATAAGGTAAATTCATCAAAAATCTATCACAAAACGCTATTTATCCTTTCTTTTTATACACAAAAGTGTAATTCTTAAGCCGCACTCTTGAGAAATACACTTTTGTGTCAAAGGCTTTTCCTTAAAAGCTATACTTTTGCAGCAGAAAATAAAAGAATCAAGCAAAACTGTAGCAATATGAAGGAAAAAGTAATTTTTACCACAGTGTTGTGCCTCTCGGCTATGACTCCGATGATGGCGCAGAATATCACCGGCAAGGTGATGAATACCAAGGGAGAACCTTTGGCGTTTGCCAATGTAGTATTATTGAATAGAACAGACTCGGCTTTCGTCAAGGGCGCAGTGAGTGGAGAGGATGGCAGCTTTGTCATCGACTCTTCCTGCAACGGCGGAATCATCAAGGTGACATCCGTAGGCTATAAGACTATCTGTAAGGATTGCGAGGGCGAGAATGTGGGCATTATAAAGATGGAAGAGGATAGTGAGACGCTTGGTGAAGTAGTCGTGAAATCATCTATGCCTAAGACTATCCTGAAGAATGGCGGAATGACGACAACCATTGCCGGATCCGTACTTGAAAAGGCAGGTACCATGGAGAACCTGCTCGACCGCATCCCTAACGTTTCTGCCCAGAATGGCAGCATCAAGGTCTTCGGACGCGGTGAGCCTGTTATCTATATCAATGGACGACAGATGAGAGACAAGAGCGAGCTGGACCGTTTGCATTCCGACAACATCAAGTCGGTGGAAGTCATCACTAACCCGGGTGCTCGTTACGCAGCCAGCACCAAGGCGGTCATCCGTATCACAACGAAGAAGATACAGGGCGAGGGCTTCGGATTTGATGCCTCAACCACAGGTGAATATGATGAGAAGAAAAACTTCGGTGGATTTGGCCAATTGAATATGAGCTATCGCAAGAATGGCTTGGAGCTGGGCGCATACGCCTTTGGAGCAAGACAATACCAGCCAGACAATAAAGATTTACAGCAGAAGACTTATCTTGACAAGACTTGGAACCAGAAAAGTGAGATAAGACAAGTAGGTATTATCGAAGCCATGAACTTTCGCCTGGATGCCAGCTACCAGTTGGATGCCAACAACTCTATAGGTGCCAACTTTGGTTTTCTTAGAAATCCTAAGCAAACATGGAACGGCGATATGAGTTCTTCTATATTGCAAGACGAAGAATTGTCTGAAAATTCTGATAGTCATGCTGATTTCTTTTGGCAGAAGAATAATCTTTCAAGCAATATTTACTATGTAGGAAAGATTGGTAAGCTCAGCATCGATTTCAATACAGATTGGCTATGGTCGAAGGAATACCAGAACGATGTTACCAAAGAGCAATACCAGGAAGTGGGAATGGATGCGCAAAGCCAGACGGCTCATAGTTTGACTAACAAGGACTATCATCTGCTCGCTTCCAAACTGGTGCTTTCTTATCCATTATTAGGTGGTAATTTGTCTTTGGGTGGTGAATATTCCAACACCCATCGTACCTCAAAGTATCAAGTGGTGCCAACTAACTTGGTATCGGATGACGACAGCCGTATTACAGAAAGTATGACATCTTCATTCTTGACCTATTCAAGAGATTTCGGTAATCTGAGTTTGGAGGCAGGTATGAGATACGAGTACATCGACTTCAATTACTATGAATATGGCAAGTATGTGCCTGGGCAAAGCAAGTCGTACGGCAATTGGTTCCCATCGCTTAGCTTATCGATGCCTGTAGGCAAGATACAGATGCAATTGAGCTATGCACCGACATTAATCGTCCTTCCTATCATAATTTGCGCAGTGGCATTCAGTATGACAACCGATACACGTATGAAACGGGAAATCCATTTCTGGTATCTCAGATAAGCAGAAATCTCAACTACGAGTTGGCTTACAAATGGTTGACATTCGATATGACCTACAGCCATACTTCCAATCCGATTATATCCACAGTGGAGACTTATAAGGATAATCCTGCAATAGGCTTGATGAAGCCAGTAAATGGGAATTCGTATAATGACGTAGCTGCATCCATCAACTTGCGCCCTTCGTTTGGCATCTGGTATCCTTCGCTTACAGCATCCGTTGACAAGCAATGGTTTGATATGGAGACGCACGATGGGAAATCGCTCAATAAACCAATGGCTTCATTCCGTTTTGACAATACGCTCAACACCAAATTAGGAATGTTTACGTTGATGATGTCGTATATCACGAAAGGCCATGAAGAGAATCAGTATCTGTACAAGCCAATGTTTTGCACGAATATTTCCGCGTATAAGGCTTTCTTGAAGGATCGTTTGTCGTTTCAGCTCTTCATCTATGATTTGTTCGGGACAAACGATAGCCATATGATTGCTCATTTTGGCAAAATAAAGGAAATGGTGTATGATGGACTGTCAACAAGCAAAGTGTCGCTTACTGTACGGTATAAGTTCAACACTGCAAGAAGCAAGTATAAGGGTACAGGTGCAGGAGAAAGCCAGAAGAACAGAATGTAATCTGTCTATCTGCAGAATCCGGTAATGGTGTAATGACAATAAATCTCTCTATAAATGAACAACCCAATAAAATTGTTGATTAGCGGCGCAGACATGGGAAGCTTGATAGCTTCCTGTGCCTTGCGCCATGACTTCCATGAAAGCTCTTGGCAGGAAGATAGATTTCAAATCTATCGCATAGAAAAGGATACGCTGACGGTGGAAGATGTGGATGCATGCGACTTGTCGGGCATCCGGTATGCGGTGAATGCAACCTTACATGACAACGAAGCCTCTTTCGCTTTTGATGAGAAATGCAAGGAGCAGGCCATCACCGTTATCCATGCCGTCAATCTTGGCAAGGCTGCCTTTCTCGCTGTAGAGAAACCGAAAGGCTATCCATTCAGCGAAGTCGTGAAAAAAGGAACGGATGATTTCCGCTGCTCACTGGGCAAGTATATCTCGCAGTACGGTATGTTCTGGCAGATGCCTGTGCCTTGGATAGATGAAGCCATCAGGCATTATTCCAATGAGTCTTTCCCGCAACTGGGCATCGGGCATATATTGCCGCCGGCTATTGTGCCAACATTCTCGCAAACCTTGCGGAAGGCAAGGAGGTGAAATACTTCCCCAAGTTCTATCTCTCGCCATTGTTGGAAGAGATATGATTATTATATCATCTGATAGTTCGTGGCATGAAACAGCGCTTCGGCAATGTTCTTCACGCCTATCTTGGCGAAAAGGTTGCGCTTGCAAGCTTTATCGTATCCACCGACTTGCATAGTCGGTCGGCAATATCATTCATCGTATAGCCTTGGGCAGACAATCTCAAAACATCTCTCTCAGTCTCGCTCAAGGTTATGCCTTCTTTCTTTTCCCACTTGTGGCGCAATGTGGAATATTCAAAATAGCTACGCTCACCAGTCTTCTGCATGATGATATGTCCCGGTTCATCGGTTGCTGCCAATGATACGGTGCAGAGGGCAAGCCAGATTCTTCCATCATCAGAAAGAAGTATCGGAGTGAGGTGATGATGAATCAATCGGCTATGCCTGCCATTGGTAAGATGAAAGTCGTACGAGATGGTATAGTCCAGGCGGTCGCCCACAGGCAATTCATTGAAAAGATCAAAACCTTTCTTGTTCACTTCGAGCAGCATCTGCAGGTCAGCATCCGGAACATGGTCGATATACATCTGATAACCAGCCTCCATCAACTGCTCCGGTTCCAATCCGCAGAGATAAGCGAGGTTGTCTGATGCATAGATGAAGTCCTGATGAAAATAGTCGATGATATAGACGCACTGGTAGGTGCTGCGGGCAAAGGCCTTTGCCGCATTCACCAATAATTCAATCTTATCGTAATCTTCTCTGTTGATATGATTCACCTCGTTGGAATGGAGGAAGAAATCGTCTTTTTCTTTATTCATAAGCTATTCTGAATATTACTCTTTCTATCTGTTCTCCGATTCAGCAAGCCATCGGATCTCTTTTTAAATACGCTATTCGGATACAAAAATACATATTTTTATTTGATTACAATTCTATTGGATTGTTTATTTACAGATAATTAACCGTAAAAGACGCTTAATCATTACTTACTGCACAACAACTGTTTTACGCTCGCACAACACGTGTTGTGCGAGCGCATAACAGCTGATATGCAAGCGCACAACAGCTGTTGTGCGACTGACGGAAGTGACTTTTCCGGCAACAGATACTTACTGTTCCAACAACTTATCCTACTTCTTCCGACAACTTATAAAGGCTTCTTACGATGCTTATTCCTATTGATAAGCAGTTCTAACCCACATCAATAGCACCGCTCATTCGTATCAATCAAACCGCTCATCCATATTAGTGCCATTTTTATTTGGTAGTTTAAGAATAAAAGATTACCTTTGTATCGCTAAACAGAAAGAAGAATACGATGGCTATTAAATATGAAATCCATTATCTTCCCAATGCAGGAGGAAATGAAGAGACTCGCCGATTCGCCCATATCTTTGAGCAAACAGCTATGACTGACAAGGAGATGATCAGCCGAATCGCCAGACATAGCTGTCTGGGAGAAGGAGAAGTTTCGTCCGTACTTATGAAACTACGTGATATCATAGAAGAAGACCTGCAGGATGGAAAACGTGTCAACATTCCGGAAATAGGTTATCTCTCGCTCTCGGTAGATCTGGATATGGATGAACTGAAGCCAGACAATAAAGTGAGAGCTGAATATGTAAGCGTAAGAGGCATCAAGTTTCGCCCCAATGCAGACCTGCTGAAACAGGTGAAATATAATACCCATTTCGAGAAATCACAATATACTTCCCGCTCCTACCCTTTCTCTGAAGATGCATTGAAGGAGAAAATAAGAGAGTATCTGAAGCATAACCGTTCCATTAACAGAAAAGTACTGGAAGCGGAATTTCATATCCGTAAACAGACTGCACTCAACTGGCTGAAGAAACTGGAAAAATCCGGATTTCTGATAAAAGAAGGTTCCCGAAATGCGCCGGTTTATTTCCTGGCTGAAGAATAGGAGCCCATCGGATGATAGGTCTCATCATGATAGAACTCTCTAGATGACTGCAAGCCATAGCCTCCGCGACCATCTAGGCTTCATTACATTAAATCTACCCCCTAAAGATAAAGTAATATGCCAAATAAAGAAGAAAAAGAGAATAACAGAGCAGAGCTCGCTCTACGAACATCTGGAAAAGATGAACGTGGATGAACTCACCGCTCATATCAATGCAGAAAACAAGAAGGTGGCTGTGGCAATAGAACAAGCATTGCCTGCCATTAACCAACTGATTTCCGCCATCGAAGTGCAGCTGAAGAAGGGTGGAAGACTCTTCTATGCCGGTTGCGGAACGGGCGGAAGACTGGCTACGCTCGATACCATCGAGGTGCAGAACACCTATGGCATCGACGGTTCACAGATACAAGCCATCTTCCCCGGAGGCATCGGCTGCCTTACGCAAACCAGGGAATCAAGAGAAGACGACCTGGAGAATGGCTGGCACCAGCTCTGCGATAAACATATCTCAAAGCTGGATTTCGTGCTGGGTTTCTCGGCAAGCGGCACTACTCCCTTCGTGCTTTCCATCTTGCAGCATTGCAAGGAGGCAGGCATTCCTACGGGATGCATCGTCAACAATCCCCACGCTCCCATCGCCCAGGCTGCCGATTATCCTGTAGAGGTAATCACGGGGCCGGAATTCGTGACGGGAAGTACCCGCATGAAAGCCGGATCTTCGCAGAAGATGATTCTGGATATGATCAGTACTTCTCTTCAGATAAGACAAGGACGGGTAGAAGGCAACAAGATGGTGAATGCCAAGCTTATCAATCATAAACTCATCGACCGCGCCTGCCGCATCTTCATGGAACGCAATCCGGAATACACGGATTACGAAGAAATGAAACAGCTAATACTGAAAGCTGGAAGCGTGAAGAAGGCGGAAGACCTGCTGAAGAGTAAAAGCGATTTAGATATTTAGATAAATTTAGACCAAACTTCACCTTATTTAAATAGAACTATCAAGATTTCACCTTATATAATAGGACTATATGGCAAAGAAAGCAATTGTAATGGGTGCCACATCGGGCATCGGAATGGAAGTGGCAAAACTGCTTGCTGCAAAAGGATGGCAGGTCGGAATTGCCGGAAGAAGAATTGAAAGATTGCAGGCTCTGATTTCGCAGAGCGGCATTACCTGCTACCAGCAAATAGACGTGACTTCTCCCGATGCTCCTGCCCAACTTCTCGAACTCATCGATAAGTTGGGAGGCATGGACCTCTACTTCCATAGTTCCGGCATTGGCTGGCAGAATAATACGCTGGATATAGAAAAGGAGTTGAAGACCCTGGAAACCAACGGCTTGGGATTCACAAGAATGGTGGATACGGCATTCAACTGGTTTGCTACTCATCATCAGAGCAATTCAAAAGCCCGCATTGCCTGCATCACTTCCATTGCCGGAACCAAAGGTCTCGGTGCTGCCCCAGCCTACTCTGCCACCAAGCGATTCCAGAACCATTATCTGGAATGCCTGTCGCAGCAGGCACGGATGCGTCATCTCCCCATCGCCATCACAGATATCCGACCAGGCTTCGTAAAGACCGACCTTATCGCAGGCAGCAGCTATCCGCTGCAGCTCAAACCAGAAGATGTGGCGAAACATATCGTAAGTGCCATCGAAAACGGAAAGGAAGTTAAGGTAATAGACTGGAGATATGATATCCTCGTCTTCCTCTGGCGACTCATTCCTAGATGGTTATGGACGAGATTGAAGATTACAACATAACAACTTTATTCCTTTCTGATGACAATCGTCTTGAACCAGTCTTTCAATACTCCCGCATATTGATCCTGAGAATCAGACAGCAGGATGACAACCTGGGAACCATCTTCTAACTTGGGTCCCAGACACATACCTTCGTAATTGGCAAAGGAACGCTTGGAAAGTGACAAGCCGGTTTTCCATTCCGCGAGCAATCTCTTCTTCAAGAAGGAGTATCTGATGAAAACTTCTCTTTCAAAGCAAACTCCTCAGAATTCAAAGGATTAATCTGATAGAGTTTACACTTGCAGAAAGCCCCAATCTTAATCTTCGGGATAAAGGCCTCACGCTCCAGAACCAGAAGCTGACCATCGGGCAAGGCGCAAAGCTCACTCACCCCCATCACATAGATATCTGCTTTCTTATGGGTAGAAGGTTGATCCATCTGATAGGCATAGGCTGTCATGTAACGAGAGGCTTTCTTGCTACTCTCTTGCTCGCTACAGTCTTCCTTGCCATTATTTTCCTTGTTACGATTTTCCTTTATCTTTCCCCAATCATACCTCATCAAACGAAGCTGGTTGGCCAATCCGTTTTGAGGAGTAGCAGGCTGTCCGTCTTTGCGGAGCGTGCTCTCAGGAATCGTCCAGAGATACTGACGGACGGAATCAAAAGCCAGAGACTCAAAATTATAATTTGGATAAAAATCAGAAGAAGGCCATCTGCTCTCCCAAAGGTTCTGCTGATAGCTAATCTTGGGAGCATTAGCCGAAATAGGCAGAACAGGATACTCCTTTAAACGGCAATATCCTTCGCTTGTTATCACCAAGGTAGAATCAGAAGCCTTCACGATGGCTTCGTGGTCAAAGCCTTTCTCCTGCCCCTGCCAAGGCTTTCCGTCGTTCAGCGTTCCATCTGTTCTCTCGGTAAACCCAAGGTTCTCAACCTGTTCCAATTCGCCGGTCTTGGGATTCACCTGAATTCGGAAGTTGAAGTACAGGGCACTATCCGACTTGTCGCTTACCACCGCATAGATATCATCATGCAGATGAGCAATGCCACTGTAGTTGCCCGCAGCCACGGTTTTCGGAAAAGCTTTCTGAGGATTCTCTCTCACTACTTTCCAATCCTGTGCCCCAGCCAGCAAGCAGAATGCCAGGAAGATGGACAGGATATTACAGCGCAGCATAAGTCAGCACAAACTCCATGGTTAACTCGAAATCTACATGCGCCATCTTTCCGCTCTTGAGATTCTCCACATCACACGACCAGTCTGCCATCGTATCAAACGGCTTCACCCGCATATCCTCAAACATTAGATTTTCTTCAGAGAATAACTTGAAGACCGTTTCCTTGGCACACCAATGCACCAGCTTGGCATCCAGATCTTCCGCCTTCTCATCCTTGCGCAGGAATTTGGATGCGATGCGCTCTACCCTATCGCTGAAGTATTCGATATCCACCGCCACTTCCTGATTTTTGGAAAGGATAAGCGCAGCATACCCCTTGGTATGCGAAACGCTGATATGATAACCACGGAACAATGGCTTGCCAGCCTCGTTGTGGGTAATGTCACCTGCATGAGAAAGCAAGCCTTTGGAAGCCCCGTTCGTCTTGAGCATCTCATACATTAATGCACGAATGGCAAGAAACTCCAGTTTCCTGCCATCGTTCTTATATTTCTCTTCCACCTGAGAGCGGTAAGCCTGCAGATGAGGATACTGCTCGAACAACTGTTCTACAGTTTCATCCATCTGCCATAAACCAAGACTCACTCCCGGATAAACTTCTCGTATATTGACAACTGCCATATTTTTTATATTCTGATATTGATGAATACTGATGATTACTTTGAAGAAGCACTACCCTCGATATCTTTCAAAGGATGTACCGTCACCTTAATCTTGCTGATGCGACGCTCCTCTATCTGCATAACCTCGAAAGTATAGTTCTTATAATCTATCTTCTCGTGCATACTTGGGAAATCGCCTTTGATTTCCAAGAGCAGACCAGCCAGAGAATCAGCATCACCCTCAACCTCCTCGAACTCTTCGTCATCTACATTCAGGATTTTGCAGAAATCAGAAAGAAGCGTTTTACCTTCAAAAACAAAGGTATTGTAATTTAATTTCGAGTAGAACTTCTCCTCCTCATCGTATTCATCATTGATTTCACCTACAATTTCCTCCAGAATATCTTCGAGAGTAACAATACCCGATGTTCCTCCGAACTCATCTACCACAATGGCGATATGAACCTTGTTGTCCTGGAACTCGCGAAGCAGATCATCTATCTTCTTGGTTTCAGGAACAAAGTAAGGAGGACGAATCAGGCTCTGCCAACGGAAGTTGGAAGACTTCGTAAGATGAGGCAATAAGTCCTTGATATACAGCACACCACGAATATTATCTGTATTATCCTGATAAACAGGAATACGACTGTAATTATTCTCTTCAATGCACTTTAATACTTCTGGATAAGAACTACGGATATCCAGGTCAACAATATTCTGTCGGCTGGTCATCACCTCCTTGGCTGTTTCATCGCCAAAGCGGATGATACCCTTCAGCATGCTCTGCTCGTCCTTGATATCATTCTTATCAGTCAGTTCCAGAGCTTGTTCCAAGTCATCAACACTCAGCACATGATTTTCCTTCTGTATAATCTTTTCTGCAAGAATTCCACTTTTCAGCAAGATAGTTTCTAAAGGCCAAAACAACTTTCTGGCAAACAGAATTCCCCCTACGCACCGGCGACAGAACTTCAGAGGATCCTGGCGGGCATACACTTTCGGCATAATCTCACCAAAAAGCAAAAGCAAGAAAGTAAGAATAACCGTAATAATCAGGAACTGAAGCCAATAAGCTTTAGGACCAAACTCTACGATTCCTGCGAATACATAATTAAGGAGCATGATGATTGTGACATTCACAAAATTATTGGTTATCAAAATAGTAGCCAACGTACGTTCAGAATCATCACGCAACATCTGTATTTTCTTATCGGCATCAGTCTTTTCATCCTCAAGTTCCGCAACATCAGTTGGTGATAAACTGAAAAAAGCAATTTCGGAACCACTGGCAAAAGCAGACATGCCTAACAATATAGCTGCAAGTACAGCAGCTACAATAACCCCGGCGGAAGGCTGCATCAGCATCACATCACCGAAGGCATCAGTTATGGTGGATATATCCAATTTCTGAGCTAAAAATTAATAATTATTGTTCTTTAGTAGCAGGGCGAGTACTCAACATCTCCATATTATCTACATAGATTTCTGTAATATATTGTCTTCTACCTGCTTGTCATCATAGGAGCGGTAGCGGATTCTTCCTTCCACATAAAGGCGGTCACCCTTATGCACATACTTCTCTACTACCTTTGCAAGCCCACGATAAAAAACAAGATTGTGCCAATCTGTATGGTCTGGCACTTGGGTACCATTAGGCAAAGTATATCCTTTCTCTGTAGTTGCGAGAGAGACCTGAGCTACTGCCTGATCTGCTTCGAAATAATGAATGTCAGGATCTTTACCTACATTACCAATTAGCATAACCTTGTTCATGACACGAATCTTTTAAATTTCTGAATATTTTATTTCCACATTCCCAGATAGCGGAAATGGAAATTCTTACCTTTTGCAGATGGGAACTGGCTGCGTGAATCTACACAATCGCGCAAATAATCTACGATGCGATTGTAACAATCCAAACCTGATTCAGCTTTAACATCCGCAACGAAATGAGTATCACGGTACTCAAACTTTCCTGTAGCCGGTACCATCACAACACGCTTGAAATCAAGTGATCCTTCATACCAGCCTGGAGCCTCTTGAGCCAAACTGGCAACAACAGGATTCTCCATTCTCTCTGCAGGAGTAGGAGTACGCAATGCTTTCTTATCCTTAAAATCCTGCATAGTTTGCGCCGTAGTCTTTATCACAATAAAATAAACACGTGGGCGTACCTTATATCTTTTTGGATACGTCAAATCGCTAGCGGCATATTCACGAACATCTGCCTCTAGCTCTGCATCCATCTCAATCTCAGGAATACTCTTTAAAAAACCAATAGCATCATCAACACTAGTAACTAATGTCTCCTGATCAAAATATCTTAAATATAAATTCATAAATGGGTATGTTTCTCGAGTTCAAAAAAAGAGCGGAAAACGGGACTCGGACCCGCGACCCCAACCTTGGCAAGGTTGTGCTCTACCAACTGAGCTATTTCCGCTTGTAAAACAACAATAAAAGTGAAGAGGAGGAGACTCGAACTCCCACGACACAATTGTCACTACCCCCTCAAAGTAGCGCGTCTACCAATTCCGCCACCTCTCCAACACTAAGCTAATTTAAACATTGTGCCCAAGACAGGACTCGAACCTGCACGTTGTGAAACACACGCACCTGAAACGTGCGCGTCTACCAATTCCGCCACTTGGGCCCTAAACTTAAACCTATCTTGGTTTAATACAAAAATGATCGAGCGGAAAACGGGACTCGGACCCGCGACCCCAACCTTGGCAAGGTTGTGCTCTACCAACTGAGCTATTTCCGCCTGTAAGATAACAATACCAGTGAAGAGGAGGAGACTCGAACTCCCACGACACAATTGTCACTACCCCCTCAAAGTAGCGCGTCTACCAATTCCGCCACCTCTCCAAGTATATTGTCATCAATTATCTAACCAAGATAAAACTTGATGTTGTTTTCAAAAAAAATGAGCGGAAAACGGGACTCGGACCCGCGACCCCAACCTTGGCAAGGTTGTGCTCTACCAACTGAGCTATTTCCGCAGTTTTTCCTATTACTTAGGAGCGTTCCTCTGAATGCGAGTGCAAAGGTACTACTTTTTTCTGAATTACCAAACTTTTCTTCGATTTTTTTGAAAAAAATGTGCATTTTGCCCTTTTTAGTGAGCAAAACACACATTTTAAGCCTTATTTTGCCGATTTTTAAACTCATCCGGCAGAAAAATCGGGAAAATGGAAATTATACTAATCCATCCTACTGCGATAATCTTCGTAGCTGAAATCTCTTAGAATTTCCAATTTTCCATCTAAATGTACGATACCTATTGATGGATGAGTGATTCCATTAAAGGTATTTGTCTTTACCGTAGTGTAATGCAGCATATCTTCGAAAATAACATTCTCGCCTATTTGCAATTCATGGTCAAATTTCCAGAAGCCCATAAAATCTCCACTCAGACAACTGTTGCCACCTATTCTATATATATGTGCGCCCTCAGGAGCCTTCGTCGGATCATCAACCTCCAGGGTTTCTGCATTTCTGACAGCTGGCATATACGGCATCTCCAGACAGTCGGGCATATGACAGGTAAAACTGGCATTTATGATAGCTGTCCTGATACCTTTATCTTCAACCACATCTACTACTTGAGTTACAAGCGGCCCGGTCTGCCACCCAAAGGCACTACCAGGTTCCATGATAATTTTAAGATGAGGATAACGCTGATGAAATCCCTTTATTATATTAATAAGGTGTTCCACATCATAATCCTTCCTGGTCATCAGATGCCCTCCACCGAAATTGATCCATTTCAGCTGCGGAAACCAAGGAGAGAATTTCTCTTCGATATGAGCTAACGTACGCTCAAAGACATCCGCCCCACTCTCGCAGTGACAATGACAATGGAATCCTTCTATATCTGAAGGCAAAGTTTGAGGCAATTTATCTGCCGAGACACCGAATCGGGTTCCAGGTGCACACGGATTATACAGCAATGTTCCGACTTCAGAATATTCAGGATTTACTCTCAATCCCAGTCTGATGTCAGAATTTACCCTACGAGCCCGTTCATGATATCGCTCATATTGCGTAAGCGAGTTGAAAGTAAGATGACTTGAGCATTGTGCTATCTCATCAATCTCATAATCGGTATAAGCCGGCGAAAAAGTATGCGCCTTACTGCCAAATTCATGATACGCCAGTTTTGCCTCGCTAAGAGAGCTGGCCGTGGTCGAAGAAATATACTCTCTGAAAATCGGAAATGTCTTCCAAAGAGCATAAGCCTTAAAAGCTAGAATAATTTCCATATCAGCACGCTCAGCCACACTCTTGATGAGCGACAGATTGTGTCGCAAACGTTCTTCCTCTAAAACGTAAATTGGTCGATGAATCTCATTAAAATTCGCTAAATTTACTTGCATAACTTGATAAATATTAATTTTATGGTGCAAAGATAGCTTTTTATCCCGAATATAATTGCTAGTTTGCGTTTTTTTTAATACTTTTGCATCATAAAAATCATTTTGACGATGAAATTAGCGATAATGACCAAGTCCACATTCTTTGTGGAAGAAGATAAAATACTATCCTCGCTGTTCGACGAGGGCATGGACAACCTGCATCTTTTCAAGCCAGGTTCGTCACCAATGTATGCTGAGCGACTGCTCACGTTACTGCCTGAAGACTATCTTCGCAAGATTACTGTTCATGATCATTATTACCTCAAACAGGAGTATGATTTAGCAGGAATCCATATAGACGATCCGCTAGCACCGGTACCGGATGGATACAAAGGCAAGTTCAGTCGCACCTGCACAGATCTCTCGATGCTGAAAGAGATGAAGAAGAAATCAAACTATGTGTTTCTGAAAAACATCTTCGACTGTATTGAGTTTAAAGATGAAAAGTCTTCCTTCAATCTGCAGCAACTTGAGAATGCAGCCAAGGCAGGACTCATAGACAAGAAGGTATACGCCTTGGGAGGCATGAGTCTGGAAAATCTCAAGATTGCCAAGGAACTCGGATTTGGAGGAGTAGTTATCTGTGGAGATCTCTGGAACCGTTTCGATATTCACAACGAGCGCGATTTCAAAGAGCTGATTCTTCACTTCGAGAAATTGAGAAAGGCTATCAGCTAATACTGAGGTTCCCGAAAAAAGATTCATCCCCCTACATGAAAATAGATAAAAATAACTATTAATACACATAAACACTAATAGAAATGAGTGACAAAAACTCTTTTTTGGTATTCTCTGGTACTAACTCGAGATACCTTGCAGAAAAAATCTGCGCTAGTTTAGGTTGCCCACTGGGTAATTTGGTTGTAACCAAGTTCTCTGATGGTGAATTTGGCGTATCTTTCGAGGAGTCTATCCGCGGACGCGATGTTTTCCTCGTACAGAGCACATTCCCTAATTCAGACAACTTGATGGAGTTGCTCCTGATGATTGACGCAGCAAAGCGTGCTTCTGCCCGCAATATTATTGCTGTTGTTCCTTACTTCGGATGGGCTCGTCAGGATCGCAAGGACAAACCACGTGTCAGCATCGGCGCTAAACTGGTAGCCGACTTGCTCAGCGTTGCCGGTATCGACCGTCTCATCACCATGGATCTCCATGCCGACCAGATTCAGGGCTTCTTTGATGTTCCTGTAGATCACCTCTATGCATCTGGCGTTATTTTGCCATACCTTCAGAGCTTACGCCTCAAGGATATGGTCATTGCTTCTCCAGACGTTGGTGGTTCTAAGCGTGCCAACACTTATGCTAAGTACTTCGGCTGCCCTCTCGTGCTCTGCAACAAGACCCGTGCTCGCGCCAATGTAGTAGCAAGCATGCAGATTATCGGTGATGTAAAAGACAAGAATGTTGTCATCATTGATGATATGGTCGATACAGCCGGTACTATCACTAAGGCTGCCGACATCATGAAGCAGGCTGGTGCAAAGACTGTTCGTGCATGTGCATCTCACTGCGTGATGAGTGGTCCTGCATCTGAGCGTGTTCAGGATTCAGCTCTTGAGGAGATAGTATTCACTGATTCCATCCCTTACACCAAGCGTTGCGCAAAGGTTAAGCAGATTTCTATTGCAGATATGTTTGCAGAAACCATTCGCCGTGTTGAGGATAACGAGAGTATCTCTTCCCAGTATCTGGTATAAGGAAATATCATCATACAAGTTTACAAGGAGTCTTTCTTTTTAAAAAGGAAGACTCCTTTTTTATGATTCCATTCTTCCCCTGTTTCTAATCTACTTTCACAATTCACTTTTCACAATTCACTTTTCACTTTCCACAACTACAATAACACTGTTCATGGGTCAGTGGAAATTTAGTGGGGATAAGCATAAATCTTTGCAAGTCGATACAGAAAGAACTTTTCATCAACGATACCCCTTAGTGATGCTCTGAAGGCTTTGATTTTCGCATTAAAGGATTCAGCTG
>ENA-OQDW01000006-OQDW01000006.1-human-gut-metagenome-genome-assembly--contig:-NODE-6-length-68061-cov-3.221980_pt1 | contig 68061 bp, 80 predicted proteins | sample MGYA00242784_ERZ504613 | MGnify/ENA primary metagenome ERZ504613 (study PRJEB26092, sample SAMD00036330) | human gut metagenome | host: Homo sapiens | study: EMG produced TPA metagenomics assembly of the...
CCTCCTTGCTCTTTCCTGATGCGGTTGCCAAACCATCTTGATTGTAGCATGGAGGTTTTATTTGCCAAGGCTTTTTTATCTACCCTGGTTCAACCAGGGGTTTTGTTAAGCCTAAAGGCAGCAAAAAGCGTGGGAACAGGGTTAAAATCCTGTTCCCACGCCATTTATAAATAATTGATAATTTATTTTTGTAGCTTCTGCATATCGTTCGCGCGGATCGCCGTGCGCATGATCTTTCCGCTCGTCGTCTTGGGCAGCTCGTCTACAAACTCCACCACGCGCGGATATTTATACGGTGCAGTCGCGTGCTTCACATGATTCTGCAATTCCTTTACCAGCGAATCGCTCGGCTCATAGCCGCGCGCCAGCACAATCGTCGCCTTGACGACCTGCCCGCGTACCGGGTCCGGCACGGCGGTAATCGCGCATTCCAGCACGGAAGGGTGCTCCATCAGCGCGCTTTCTACCTCAAAGGGGCCGATACGGTAGCCGGAGCACTTGATCACGTCGTCATTGCGGCCGACGAACCAATAATAGCCGTCCGCATCGCGCCAAGCGGTATCGCCCGTGTTGTAAACGCCGTTTTTCCAGGAACGGGCCATCGCGTCCGGCGCTTTCCAGTATTCACGGAACAGGCCGGTTGGATGCTTCTTGTCCGTATTTTTGATGCAGATCGAGCCGACGATACCGTCCTCGCAGGAGTTTCCGTCCTCATCGAGCAGATCGATGTCGTAGATCGGGGCGGGTTTGCCCATGGAGCCGGGGCGGATTTCCACCCACGGAAAATTGGCTAGCAGCACCGAGGTTTCAGACTGGCCGAAGCCTCGTGAATGCGAAGCCCCGTCTGGCGCTCGATCTGATTGAAAACCTCGGGGTTGAGCGGCTCGCCCGCAAGGGAGGCGTGCTCGATGAAGCTGAAGTCGTATTGTGTCAAATCTTCTTTAATCAGGAATCGGTAAATGGTTGCTGGCGCGCAGAAGGTGCACGGACGCAACCGCTGGATGGCCTCCAACATGCCGTGCGGCGTGAATTTCTCGGTATCGTATGCGCCGATGCAGGCACCGCAGATCCATTGACCATAAATTTTACCCCAGGCGAATTTTGCCCAGCCGGAATCCGTCTGCGTGAGGTGGACACGGTTTTCCTGCACACACTGCCAGAAGCGCGCGGTCGTGATCTGGCCGAGAGGATGGGAGTAATCGTGCCGCACCATTTTCGGCATGCCGGTTGTACCGGAGGAGAAATAGAGCAACATGGTGTCTGTTACTTTTGTGGCGTCCTCTCCAGTGGGGCGCTCGAATACGTCGCTCTGCTCTGCGAGCGCCTTTGCAAAATCGACCGCGCCCGCCGGGATTTGCTCGCCGAGCACGGCGTAGGTTTCCACGGTTGGGCAGTCGGCTAAGGAATCCTCGCAGTGCTGAATGATTTCCGCGTCGTCCACCGTGACGAGCATCTTCACACCCGCCGCGTTCAGGCGGTAAACCAGATCGTGTGGGGTGAGCTGAAAGGAGGCGGGGATGACCACCGCGCCGATTTTATGTAAGGCGGTGAAGCACATCCAGACCTCCGGGCGCTGCTTTAAAATCAGCATTACATAGTCGCCCTTACGAATGCCTTTGGATTTAAAAAAATTTGCCGCGCGGTTGCTACCGGCCTTCATGTCGGCAAAGGTGTAACGCTTCATGTCGCCCGCGTCGTTGGTCCAGAGCAGGGCCTGCTTGGTCGGCTCCAGCTCCGCCCAGGCGTCTACCACGTCGAAGCCAAAGTTGAAATCCTCCGGCACGTCAATCGTGAAGTGTTCCTTCATATCTTCATACGAATCGAATGCGATCCGCGGACAGTAGCGTTTGATAATATCGTCCATTGTTTTGGCCTCCGGTTTCGTTATTCATTGATGATCGTTAAAAAGCGCGTCGTTCCGCCAACAGCCGACTGGCCGTGAGGAAGCTTGGGGTCAAAATAAATCGAGTCTCCCTCATTGAGAATGAAGGAATTCTTACCGACGGTCACTTTCACTTGGCCCTCAAGGACGAAGTTAAATTCCTGACCGCCGTGAATAACGAGCGGAGGGTCTTTTTCCTGAACTTCTAGGGTGACCAGCATGGGCTCCATGCTGCGATGCATAAAGTTAAAAGCGAGGCTTTCAAACTGATAGCCTCATAACGGTCAACGGATACGCCTTCTCCCTTGCGCACGACCGTGTGGACATTCATGCGCGGGGTATCCCCTGTGAGCAGGACGGTGCAGTCCGTGCCGAGGATATTAGCAATCTCATACAGGGTGCTGACGGGAATGTCCTGCTCGCCGCTCTCATAGCGCTGGTATTCATCGAGCGTGACGCCGAGCTTCTCCGCTACCTCAATGGTGGATAGGTCGAGAATTTCTCTCAACTCCCGTATTCTCTTTGGAATTTGCAATAGCTCCGGATTCATACGGACACTTCCTTTCAATCAGTCAATTTCAGCAGCGCATCAGGCTCAGGCAAGGCCCCGCAGCGTACCGGACTGTTTCTCATTATTATACTGCAAAAAGTGGAGCGTTTCAACGATTTGCCGTAAAAAAGCGAACCCCCGACTTCCAAAATCAAAGGGCGGGGGTGGCGCATTTTTGGAAATTTTTTAAAAAATATGTGCAAAGGCAGCACAAAAGCCCGTGGGCTGGTTGTTACTCTAATTCATCCAGCGTTAGCGCATAGCCGGGCAGAAATTCTGCAAGGAAGCACTCTGCCTCCGGCAGCCGCATCGCGTGAATGGAGGCAAGCAACGCGCTTTTTGCGCGGATGAATTCCCGGTTGCCGGCCTTTTCCTCTTCCATGCATTTTGCAAGCGCGCTGATTTTATCCGCCGCCTTAACGAGCGGCCAGAGCGGTGCGTCCACTTGAGCTGGAAAGAAGAACGGTTCGTAATCCGGCCGGAGGTCCTCCGGCAGCATAGAGGTTAATTTCGAGCAGGCAGAATCCTCCACCGCCTGGTAGGCGGCCCGAATTTCAGGATTATGATATTTGACTGGGGTGGGAAGGTCGCCCGTGAGCGTTTCAGGCAGGTCATGGTAGAGGCCCAAAAGCGCTGCACGGGCCGCATCAACATGCCCGCCAAAGCGGCGGTTGCGTAGCACCGCAAGCGCGTGCGCGATGACGGCCACCTCATGGGAATGCTCCGTAAGGTTTTCCTGCCGCGTGTTTCGCATAAGCGCCCATCGGTCGATATATTTCATGCGGGAAACCATCGCAAAAAAATGATAGGCCATCCCAAAGCGCTCCCTTCCGTTGGAGATGAATCTCGTTTTTATCACACGCCCGGTGCCGCGCTGCTGCTGAGCACCACTCCGCGCTCAGCTCCAGCGTTACAACAGCGCCGGTACGCAGCACGTTTGTCGCATTTTTGGCGCCAATAATCACAGGAATATCGAGGCTCAGGCCGACGATTGCGCCGTGGGAGTTCATCCCGTCCTGTTGGGTGATGATGCCGCCAGCCCGCTTCAGGAGGGGAAGCATATCGTTTGTAGTGTGGTCGATTACAAGAATATCACCGTCGCGGAATTCGGCCTGTGCCTGCCGGGCGGATTCACATACGCACAGCCGCGCGCAAGTTTTCTTTTTCGTCACGCCGCGCCCGGTGGCAAGGATGTGGCCGACAACGTGAACCTTCATCATATTTGTTGTGCCGGAGATGCCAAGCGGCACACCCGCCGTGATGGCAACCAACTCACCGCTTTTCACAAGGCCCGCGTATTCCGCAGAATCAACGGCGTGATTAAACAAATCGTCCGTAGAGGCTTTTTCTTCGATGAGAAGCGGGGTGACGCCCCAGGAGAGGTTGAGCTGGCGGCAGACGCGCGCCTCCGTGCTGAAGCCGATGATCGGGCAGTTCGGGCGGAATTTTGAAATCATACGCGCTGTTTTTCCGGATTTTGTTACCGTGATAATCGCCGCGGCGCCGAGGTCGTGCGCCGTGGTGCATGTGGCATGGGAGATGGCAGTGGTCACATCGGGGTTTGTTTCCACCTCACGGAGCTTAAAGCGCTTGATATAGTCAATATCCTGCTCTGTGCGCTCTGCGATGCGGGCCATGGTGCGCACCGCTTCCACAGGGTATTGGCCCGCGGCTGTTTCTCCGGAGAGCATAATAGCGCTCGTGCCGTCATAAATTGCGTTGGCAACGTCCGTCGCCTCCGCACGGGTTGGGCGCGGGTTTTTGATCATAGATTCCAGCATCTGCGTAGCGGTAATGACCTGCTTGCCCGCATTATATACCTTTTTGATAATCATCTTTTGCAGCACCGGCACATCCTCAAGCGGAATTTCCACGCCCATATCGCCGCGCGCGACCATAATGCCGTCGGATACGCGCAGGATTTGATCGATGTTTTCAACGCCTTCCTGATTTTCAATCTTCGCAATAATATTCACGCCATGACAATCGAATTCGTCGAAGATCTTCCGGATCTCCAGCACATCCGCCGCTGTGCGGACAAAGGATGCGGCGATGAAATCGAAGCCGTTTTGAATGCCAAAAATAATATCCTCCCGGTCGCGTTCGCTAATAAAGGGCATGGAGAGGTGGACGTTCGGCACATTGACGCCCTTATTGTTGGAGATAAAGCCATCGTTTTGAACGCGGCAGACAATATCGCCGCCGCGGATGCCGCGCACAGTGAGCTCAATGAGCCCATCGTCGAGCAAAATGGTAGAGCCTCCTGCACGTCTCCCGCAAGATCCGGAAAGCTGATAGAGGCCTGTGTTTCGTCTCCTTCCATAGGCGAGGCGCGCAGGGTGAAAGCCGTGCCCTTTTTCAGGAGGACCTTCCCGTTTTTAAAGGAGCCAAGGCGGATCTCCGGCCCTTTTGTATCAAGCATGGTGGCAATGGGGAGATCCAGCTCCTCCCGCAGGCGCACAACGCGTTCCAGCGTTTTTTTATGCATTTCATGGTCCCCGTGTGAAAAGTTGAAACGGGCGACGGCCATGCCGGATCGCATCAGCTCCCGCAAAACCTTATCGTCCTCTGTAGCGGGCCCCATTGTACAGACAATTTTCGTCTTTCTCATTCAAGAACATCTCCTTTATGGAAGGAAGCGGCCTCCGAGGAGGCCTGCATCCCGGGGGAGAAGAAAGATTCAACTCTTCCCCCACGATAGTTTAGCACAGGACGGACTTTCTCCACAAGGAGTAGAATCCCCAAAAGCGGGGCTCCAATCCCTTCCTTTTTTGTGGGCGATTGCCCGGAAATGCAGGCCCTTTATTCGCTAAGCTGCTGTTCAGACGGGGTAACCTGCATCATGTTTTCTGAATAAAAAACGGCGCGAATCCGCCGAATGAGCGCTTCACACCGGGATAACCTTGCCTAAAAGGCAGAAAAAACGGCCGGTTAACACCAGCCGTTTTTTCCAAATTGAGGGGTTGCTTTGAGGAGGGGTAGAGCATGTGCTCAGTCGATACTCGGTGCGGCTCCTTTCTCTGTCGAGCACAATTTTATTATAGCTGTGGTCTCTGATTTTTTTGTTACGCGGCTATGAATTTTCCTTGAACAATCCTGTGCTTTCTTATGAACAAACTTCTAAAAAGCCCATTTTATACAAATTGTGCATTGAGTAAAATAAATTGCAAACAAATGTTTGCTTTTTAAAAAAATATGTGCTATAATACAACCGTACTTTAAGAAAAGCAGGCAGATGGAATTGTTTTTGATAGCTTGGAGGAGACTGCGATGGACCGAATTAACGATACACAGCAGCGTATTTACGAATATTTAATGGAGCGTTCGCAGGATGGCGTCCCCCCCTCTGTGAGGGAAATTGGCGCCGCTGTGGGCCTCAAATCCACCTCTTCCGTGCAGGCAAACCTTGATGCGCTCGAGGCGGCGGGCTATATCACGCGTGACCCAATGCTTAAGCGCTCCATCCGCATCAACGGGCAGGCGGAGAATGTGACGCATGTGCTTGCTCGGCACGGTCACGGCCGGTCAGGCCGATCTTGGCGGTGGAGCAAATCGAAGGTTATCGTCTACACTCGGGACGATGGTATCCCGCGATAAACCGCCTCCTTTGCCTTGCATGTGCGCGGCGAAAGCATGCTGAATGCCGGCATTCACGACGGCGATATCGTGGTGGTAGAGCAAACGCCGGAGGCGCGCAATGGTGAGATTGTGGTTGCGATGATGGAAGACGAGGCGACGGTAAAGCGCTTTTATAAGGAAAACGGCCATTTTCGCCTTCAGCCGGAGAACGATGCGTTTGAGCCGATTATCGTCACAGAGGTTGCCATTCTGGGCAAGGTCGTCGCGCTTCTGCGTTATTATTAAGTTTTTATCGAGCCGTATGGATCGGGCAGCCCTGCGTTTGACTTTAACGCGGGGCTGCTTTTTGTCACTAGGCAACCTGAAATTGCGAAAGCGCAATCTGCGGGTGGTGGAGAGCCCTCGGGGGCCGTGGTATGCTGTTGTTTGGGAGGGGTCAACATGGCGTATGGTCAAAAAAATTAGCCTTGCGCGCAGGGCGCGGGGTTATTCGCAGGAGGCGCTTGCAGAGCAATGCGGCGTGAGCAGCAGGCGGTTTCCCGCTGGGAGCAGGAGGCAGCCTATCCGGAAACAGAGAAGCTAAGCCTTTTGAGCCAGGCGTTGGATTTATCCTAGATGAACTGTCGCTCGGGGGATGTGTAGGCGGGGCGAAGCCTCCTCGTGCGGGAAATTAAGGATGCCGGAGGCGGAGACGGGAGCGTTTCAGGGTGCGCTCATCAAGGAAAGCCTCAAAGATGACACAGTGCTCGATTTTGTGGGAATTTGCGGCGTGGAGCTATGGCAGACGCAAGATACCCCGCGTTACTGGACGGCAATCACCTTTGTCTCACAGCGCTGCGATTTGCCATCGCAGGTGCAAAAAAGCCTTTTAAAGGGCTGGTTTGCCGATATGAAGCGGGAAAATAGGAAAGTTATCGTTTTTACCGACGAAATTTTGCAATACGAAATCGGGAATCTGGCACAGAAACAGGCGGTGTGCGAGGCATGCCGGAAAAAGGGAATCCCACAGGAGCAAATGAACTGGCCGGAATAGAGAGGGGAAACGCAGGATGAAAAAGTGTTTGCTGACTTCGGCGGGCTTTGAAAATCTCGCCGTAAAGGAGGCTTTTTTAGAGCTTGTTGGGAAAGAACCTTCCCAGATCAAGGCGCTTTGGGTGCCGACGGCGGCGGTCGATGAGGAGGCGCATGCCGTTTTGGCGAAATGCATGGAGGATTTGTTTAACACAGGAATCCGGGCTGAAAATATTATGGTATATTAGAGGAGCCGATGCCGCTTGCAAAGCTGCGCTGTTATGATGCAATCTATTTCTGCGGCGGAAGCCGGAATACCTGATGAAACGCATTCGGCGCGTGCGTTTGGCTGCTCCGCTCCGACAGTTACAGAGGAAGGCGGCGTATATGTCGGCGTCAGCGCAGGGAGCATCATAGCAGCGTCAAACATGCGTTCCGGGCTACAGCTTGTAAATTGCGTACTGCATGTCCACTGCGGTGCGGGGGAGCAGCCCGGAGAGGTTCCTTTGGCCTTGTACCCACAGATTCGGCTGACAAACAGCCAGGCGCTCAGGGTAGCCGGGCGAGAAGCGAAGGTGATTGAATAAATTACCGGCCGGGGGGTGAGAGGCCCGCATTTGTGCGGAATTGGATCTTTAGGCCGTCATTCAGAATAAAAATCCTGAAGATTTGCATAAATTTTCAGGATTTTTGTTTTCTAAGATGAAATTTTATGCTAAAATAAGCCGTGAAAATGGATCGGGAGGTTTCCATATGAAATTGGCAAAACAAATTCTTGCCGTCGGCCTGACCGCGGTGCTTTTGGCCGCCGCGCTTCCATCCTGTGCTCCCACGGGCACGGCTGAGCTGACGATTGACCCGGCAGCGCGCCATCAAACGCTGGAGAGCTTCGGCATAAGCAGCGCATGGTGGAGCCAGGATGTGGGCGGCTGGACGGACAAGGACGCAAACGGCGTGCCAGTGCGCGAGGCGGTGATGGAGCTGCTGTATGGCAAATCCGGGCTCGGCCTACAGGTTTACCGGTATAACTTGGGCGCGGGCACCGGCACAGGGGAAAAAGCCGGCGAATTCAATGACCCGTGGCGCTCCGGGCAGAGCTTTATCGGGGATAACGGCGAGATCGACTATACCTCGATGAAAACGCGCTTTGGTGCATGAACCGGGCGCTGGAGCTGGGCGCGAAGGAGGTTGTTTTCTTTTGCAACAGCGCGCCGGACTCCATGACCATCAACGGCAAGCCGCATAGCGATAAGCAGAAGAAAAAGGTGACGAACCTTGCGCCGGAGAACTACCAGGCCTTTGCAGACTATGTGCTGGACGCAGTGGAGCACTTTCGCAAGCAGGGCGTGCCGGTTACAACGGTTTCCCCTATTAATGAGCCGCAATGGACGTGGCAGGGCGGTCAGGAGGGCTGTCATTTTGAGCCGGACGAGATGGTTGCGCTCTATAAGGTGTTTTATGCGGAGATGGAGAAACGCGGCTTGACGGATGAGGTCGCACTCAGCTTCTTTGAATCCGGTCAGTGGGGCGGGAGCAAATTCAAAAAATGGTTTGAAGCAATCATGGAGGATGAAACGCTCAGCAAGGTGATTACCACGATCGACGCCCATTCCTACAACAGCTCTGCTAGCGAAAAGGCAAGCACGGCGCGTTGGCTTGCCAAAAACTATCCAAATCTCAAGCGTAGTTGCACCGAGTGGACAGAGATGGAGGATCTCGGCCGCGACGAGGGCATGGATTCCGCTGTGGTGATGGCGGATATGATCTGTACGGATCTGACCGTGCTCGACGCGGTGCACTGGAGCTATTGGCTGGCGGTATCCTGTTATAATTGGCGGGATGGGTTAATGTATGTGGATTTAGAGGAACATACCTATACCATCACCAAACGGCTGTATGAATACGGCAATTTTACAAAGTTCATCAAGCCGGGAGCGGTACGTGTGGAAACAGAGCTCAAGGGGAAGGAGCTCAACGCCGTTTCCTTCGATGTGGACGGGGGGTTGGTGACAGTGCTTGTCAACAGCTCCGGCGCGGAGCAAACGCTTACGCTGAATGCACAAGGTTACGAAACGGTGGAAATGCATCTAACAGACAGCGCGCATAATCTGGAGCAGGTTCCGGTTGCAACCTATGTTTCAGGCGGGCAAGTAAAGCTTCCGGCAAAAAGCGTTGTCACCCTGGTGATGAGCCAAGCCCGAAATGGCTAAAACGAATGCGAAAAGCCGCCGGTATCTCTCCGGCGGCTTTCTTTGAAACATAGCTGGGAGGGTGCGTTTTGAAAAAAGGGAAAATAATTGCTGCCTGCGCTGGTGTGCTGCTTGTTGCAGCGGCGGCCGGCTGCCTGCTAGTGCTGCATCGAAACGGTGTGTTTGAGGTTGCAACTCCCGCGGCCTCATCGAAGGGAGGCTATCTGTTTTGCTATTTTACGGGGAACGAACCGGAGCAGGAACGGATTCATTTCGCCGTCAGCAAGGATGGCTATCATTTTACGCCGCTCAATGGCAATCATCCTGTCATTGCGCAAACGAAGGGCACCGGTTCTGTGCGGGACCCTTATTTGTTTCAAGGGCAAGATGGCGCTTACTACATTCTTGCAACCGATATGAGGAGCGCAGATGGATGGAACAGCAATCATAGCATGATTTCGTGGCGGTCGGACGATCTTATCCACTGGACGGATGAAACCGTGATTGATCTTCGGCCCTTTCCTCAGACGAAGAGCGCGGATCGGGTGTGGGCTCCGCAGGCAACTTTCGACCCGGAAAAAGGGGAATACCTGATCTATTGGAGCCATCATAACGCACAGGGCGGCGACCCGAACACGGTTATCTGGTATGCATATTCCAGAGATTTGAAAACGCTCTCCACGCCGCCTGCCGAGTTGTTTCGCCCTGCTAACGGGCAGGATGGGATTGATGGCGATATCGTGGAGAAAGACGGAGTTTTTTATCTATATTATAAGGATGAAGCGAAAAAATGCATCCGGTATGCGGTGGCGGATTGTCTGACAGGGCCATATCGGGAGCCGGAGGAAAATGAAGTCTCTCTCTCCCGCAAGCATGTGGAGGGGAACTTTATCTATCGAATCGTTGGAACGGATACCTTTGTGATGATGATGGATGAATATACAAATGGCAGATTTTTTTTACAGCAGACAGAAGATCTGATCCATTTTAAAAAGCTGCGCCGCCGAGATTACAGCCTGGATTTCCAGCCGCGCCATGGTTCAGTGCTCGCTGTTGGGGAGGGAACATATCAAACGCTTTAGAGGCCTATGGGAATTCATAGGCCTCTGTTCTATAACATATAAAAAACTGAGTTACGCCAATCCTTTTTTGCCTCGATTGCCCGGCACCTTCCCAATGCGCATCCACTCGATTTTTGCGCGCACGGCATTTGATTGCGAGCCAATGCGTGCGGCCGGCAGGTGAAAGGAGGCGTTTTTGATTCCTTCACACCGGACGGTACCGTTGTGAATAAATTTACCGGTAGCCGGGCGGGCTGGTTGGCCATTGACGGAGAGCGCCGTCTCCTGTAGCCTTGTTTCAAGGCGCAGGGTGAGCGGCTGGCCCACCGGCACTTCGCATGGGAATTCGTATTCGTAGCCCTCCCGCGTAAAGCCGAGCTTTCCGGAAGCGGTGATCCGGATATCATGAGTGCCGTAAGGCGGATCGCATTCCAGCAGGATTTGGCCCGGCTTGATTTCCTCAAGGGTGATACGGCATTCCAGGAAGGCGCCCATTTCAAGCGATTGCAGCGGCGTTTCCACAAAACTTTCGCCGCCGCACAGCACAAGGCCGGAGGCGCATTTCGCGTGAACGGGAACAGCAAGGCCGTGGCCGTTGCCAGAAGCATCCTCCAGAGCCGTGCAGCGTCAAAGCGGTAGTCGCAATGAGGCCATTTGTGGGGCTTACGCAGCGCAGAGGATTGGAGCCGGGCGCGAAAGCGGTTTTTTCCGCGAGCCGGTCAATTGCTTTTGAACTGCCCTTTTCACAGCCGTTGGCCCAGGTTTTTTCGGCAAATAGCGGCAATGCGTCAAAAAAGCGGAGGAAGAGATCTGTTTCTGTCAAACCGGAGGCTTTTTTATCAATGTTGTCGTTCCAGAGGCATAAGCCGCGCCGAGCATCTGTGGATCCCCCGCGGGCAGCGTTTGATACTTTCTGTTTTTCTGGCGGACTTTTCGCGGATCAAATTTCTGATAAACCGTTCTCTTGTTGAGCAGATCGGCATAGCTGCCCTTGTTTCCCTTCCCGTTTGGCACCATGTAGAGCAAATGGTCAATTGTATTAATGAGCTGGTAACCCATCCGATACATCTCCATGCCGTCCGCCCAGTCGCAGGACCAGAGGTTCATCTGCACGTTTTCGATCGCTTCGGGTAGGATCTGGGTTTCTGGATCGTCCTTAATCCAGGTCAATCCGCCCCAGAGCCGAACAGGATTGGTCTTTTTGAGATACGGCACGAGTTCGTTGACAAACCGGCGGTAGGCGCCGTAATCCGAAAGGAATTCGTCCGCTCCGATATGTACCGTTGTCTCCGGCCCGAAAACCGGGTGTTCCCCTCTTGTATAATCATCAAAAATGCGCTTGACAAACTCGGTTGTTTCCGGGCGGCTGATGTCCAAATGATCAGTCAGTGGGCGGCCCTTTTGCAGGGAGAGTTTTTCCGGCTACCATATGCTCCGGAAACACCTTTGCAAAGGATAGGGCGTGCGCAGGCACGTCGATTTCCGGAACGATCTGCACGTGGTAGCGCTGTGCAGACTCCTCCATGAACGCTTTAAATTCCATTTTAGTGTAAGCATAATCTTTGGCGGTTGCCGTTTCCCCCTGCCCGTTTTGAAGGTGGATTCGAGCCGCATGGCTCATAGGCTTCGAAGCTGTCCGTCTCCTCGCCGCGAGAATTGTATTCCTCCAGCCAAATGTAATTATCGTTGAGGTGCAGCTGAAGGTCGTTCATTTTATACCAGGCCATGTTCTTCGCCACATTGCGCAGTGTTTCGAGGGAAAAGGGCCTGCGGCCGATATCGAGCATGAACCCACGCACTGGTATTTGGGGTAGTCTCGGATTTCACCATGGGGCAGGCACGGCTTTTCTCCACCCTGCCGCAGAATTTGCAGCACGGTCCGCGTGGCCCAATAGACGCCGTCCGGGTGCGAAGAGGAGAGCCGGGCCGCCGCACCGAACGATGCGCAGTAGCCCTCCCGGCCAAGAAATGCGTCCGTGTCGTCCAACGTCAGATAAAAGTCGCTCTCCTGCGGCGTATCGTCATAACGCAGGGGCAGCTCTGCGCCAGCGATCTCCCGGTAATCCTGCTGAAATTCCGCCGCAACGGCACGGAGGGCCTCTCCCGCATCGGGGGGTAAGACGATGGACGAGTGCGCGGAAGGGATAAACCAGCCGTTATCTGCACTGTGCCACTGGGCAAGCTCCGGAATAACGGAGGGCTTTGGATGAGCGGGCTTTCCGCTGTGCAACCCGGGAATCCGAATAGGATAGTCGCCTGTGACGCGCTCCACCCCATCCGGGCCGGTTAGCCGGAAGGAGAGCAGAACGGTCTGCGCTGTCAGCGGCGGATGGACCGTTCCATCCTTCCCAACGATCTGTGGAAAATCCACTCCGTTGAGCACGGCGCGAAAACCGTTTTGAACGGTAACGTTGATTTTTTGATTGGCCGTATCGTAGGAAACAGAGAGCGCCGCCTTTTTCCCGGCCGCAAATCGTTTCTTTCGGAACATAGTCGAACCCCCATTTATATTATCCCGGTCACTATAGCATGATTGTAGATAAAACGCAACCGCTTTTTGGGGCAAAGCCATGGGCGCGGCGGATGTATGCAAGGATTATTCGCAATTCTGATCGGAGCAAAGAAAGGCGGCACAGGCTCCTATTTGGCTTTGGCCACAAACAAAATGCTGCGGGGGAAGATGCCGCCCGCAGCATTTTGTTTTGAATATCCAAAGGATTTGGGGGCATGGATCAATCCGCCGGTGCAGCCGCTGTGTTACGCTCTCCTTGGCCGTCATGCGGAATACGATAGCCGGTACGGTGAGGCAGACGGCAAAGAGCACCGCAATCAGGCACACGACCAGCCGAAGGGGTAGGAGAATACGGTGTAATCCGCAATTTGCACAACTGCCTTTGAGATCAGGTAGAGCACGCCGTTGCCCAGCGTTAACATACAGCCGGCGGTAAATAGGGCATAGTAAAAGCCTTCCCATGTAAGCATGCCGGAGATCTGACGCTTGGTCATGCCGATGCTTTCCAACACGGCGAGCTCCTGTCGGCGGGAATAAACCCCGGTAACCATCACATTGATAAAATTGAGCACGCCGATGAGCAGTAGTAAGAGTGAAATCCCACTGCCCAGCACATTCATGGAGACATGTCGGACGCAAAGGTTTCCGCACGTTCCGACCGCCGGCTGAATTGATAGGAATCGTCCGTCAGGGTCTGGTTGAGGCTGAAAGCCGGTTGGCAATCTGGGGCTCCATTTGCGGGTCAACATCCAGCTGGATGTTGGTGACAATGGGGCTGGGGCTAAACTGCTCCATGAAGCCTTGCTGACAAATAGGCCGTCCGGAGCGCCGAGCGTTTTGGAGGTGGCGGCAAAAGAGCAATCCTGATAAGAGAATATGCCGCCGATAACAGCTTCCTTTTGCTGGTTTGAGCGGTCGCCCGTCAGCGTAATCTTTTTTCCGATCATTTCATGGAAGGCGGCCTCCTCCCCATAGCCAAGGATCACGATTTCCCCGCGCCGGAAAGCGTTTAGGTCGATTGCATGGTCATGCGTTTTGTTATAATCTTCTACATAGGAGTCGTCAATGGCGAATACCCAGGTGCCGTACTTTCCATCTCTTGCTTTCTTCTGTAGGCTTGCCAAAAAGGTATCATAGCTTTCCCCCTTCCCAGCCAGCCAGTTGTCGTAATCCTTGCGGGCAAGGGCCCCCGAAATGTCGGTATCAAAGGGCATGGAGCAGGCTCCGCCGTCACAACCTCCCTGTGGGTGACGCCGTCTAGCCCCGAGAGTGCGGCTAGGAAATCTTGGTCAAATTTTTGATTGGCCAGCGGAGGTGTGCTTTGGTAGGTGAAGTCATGGGGGAAGTAGCGGTTGACGAAATTTTCTGCTTTCATGCTGCCGATAAAGCTGTTTACGCCTAAGAGCGTGACGGTGCCCATGAATAAGGAGGCCAGCACGAGTGCGGCGCGTTTTTTATCGCGGAATACATTGTAAAATGCCATACGGCGCGCCTTGCCGCCGTGCGTGGTTTTACGAAGCTGTTGTTTTTTCGTCGGGGATAGATCGGCGCGGCGCAGCGCCTCGATGGGGGAAACGCTTGCGGCCAGCTTTGCAGGCTTGCGGCAGCTTACGAAAACGGTCAGGAGGGAGAAACAGGCGGTGCCGATAAAGATCAGGGGATGAAAGGAAATCACGCCGGAGGATGCTTCCATGCCGGTCATAGAGCTTGCAAACATATTCAGCGCAAAGGGGACAATGCCGAAGGATGCTCCGGCCCCTAGGAGAAGCCCGGCCGGAATCCCAATGAGGGAGAGCCTTAGTGCTTGCAGGCGCACGAGCCGTTTGATCTGCCGGGAAGATGCGCCGATTGTTTTCAGCATCCCATAGAAGCGGATATCGCGGGCTACGGAGATATACATTACGTTGGAGATCAGCAAATAGCCGCTCAGGACGATGAAAAGGGCGAGCATGACAATCACGCAGTTGTGATTGTGGTGCCGGAGGCGCTTTCTTGCGCGGCACTAAAAGAGGCTTGAAAGGACTGACCTTCTCGCAATGGAATATTTTGCTCGAGTGTTTCGAAAACCGCTTCCTGCCGGGAGGCTTTGCAGGAAACGGCCAGTATGCCGTTTCCCTCTGCCGTAAGCGCATGTTGGTTGCAAAAGGAGCTGCTCACCAACGCCTCCCCGCCGGATTGGGTAATTTTATATTCTGTATACCATCCGCTCAGACGAAAGGTGTCAGAGCGGGTTTTGCCATGAAGCAGATAAGTGAGGGGAACAGCCATGCCCTCTCTGGGCAATTCGATCCCCAATTGCTCAAGCGCCCGGGTGGAGAGCATGATTTCATCCGATGCGTCCGGATAGTTGCCATGGATCTCTCCAACAGCAGGCGTGATATGCCGCTCCCATTCCGTTTGATCGTAGGATAAAAGAGCGATGTTCGTAGGCTTCCATCCCTGGTTTTCTGTGTGGTGCTCCCCACGGAATTTGGGTGCCAACAGCCTCGAGCTGGTCAGAGGCCGCGATTTGCTGCGTCTGACTGGCGCTGGGATTGTTTAAGAAAATGCTGGCTGTGGTGCCGTTGAGCCGCACCTGCGTGGCCTGGTAATTTTCCGCGAAGCTCAGGCCGATGCTGAATACGGTAGAAATCATGAAGGTGGTGAGCAGGATGGCGAGCGCGGCAAAGAGATTTCGGGTGCGGTTTGTATGCATTGAGCGCGCGGCGATACGGCGGACCGCCGCGTCTTTTCGCCTAATTTTCATTCGGCATCCCCCTCTGTAATCTGTCCGTCTTCCATGCGGATCACCCGATCCGCCATGCGGGCGATTTCTTCATTGTGCGTAATCATGACAATTGTTTGATGGAATGTGCGGCTGGTTTCTAGTAGGAGGGAAATCACTTCATGCCCTGTGCGGCTGTCAAGGTTGCCGGTGGGCTCGTCGGCCAGGATCAGCGCGGGTTTGGATGCAAGGGCACGGGCAACCGCCACGCGCTGTTGCTGGCCGCCGGAGAGGGTGTTCGGCATGTTGGAAAGCTTTTCTGTCAGACCGAGCGCATCGACGATTTGCGCGATATAAGTTTTATCCGGATCTTTCCCATCCAGCTCAGCCGGAAGCACAATGTTTTCCAGCACATTGAGCACGGGCACCAGATTGTAGTTTTGAAAAACAAAGCCGATTTCCCGGCGGCGAAATACGGTCAATTCCTCCTCTTTCATTGCATATAAATCCTTGCCGCGGATTTGGACTCTGCCGGAAGTCGGCCGGTCAAGACCGCCAAGCAGATGCAGCAAGGTGGATTTCCCGCTGCCGGATGCGCCTGCGATGGCGGCGAATTCCCCTTCTGCGATAGTGAGGGAAACGCCGTCGAGCGCCTTGGTCAGGTTCGTCCCGGCGCCATAGTGTTTTGTTAGGTTTTCGGCGGTTACGATTGCCATCAGAATTCCTCCATATAGTTCAAAGATTTGCGCGGTATAGCAGCGCATATGGGTGCATCAATGTGCACCCTTGCGCACTGATGCTCTGCTCTAAATTATAAAAGCCGTTTTTTACACATGGGCAGCTATTTTTCTTACAAATTTGCAACGGACTGCAAAAAGATTTGGAAAGATCGGGATCTTATGCTAAAATAAAACGATAATTGAAACCTGGAGGAGGATGGATATGCCGGATGCCTTTTCGCGCGAGCGGATGCTCCTTGGGGAGGCGGCCGTTCAACGGCTGAGAGAGAGCCATGTGATCGTGTTTGGCCTGGGCGGTGTGGGCTCCTTTGCGGTGGAGGCGCTTGCCCGCGCCGGAGTTGGGGAGCTGACGCTGGTTGACCATGATACGATATCTATAACGAACCTCAACCGCCAGCTCTACGCCCTGCACTCCACATTGGGCAGGCGGAAGGTTGACGTTGCCGCGAGCGGGTGCGGGATATCAACCCGGACTGTAACGTGCATGTAATCCCGGAATTTTACCTGCCGGAGCATGCGCAGCGTTTTTGGGGCGTGCGCTACAGCTACATCGTGGACGCGATTGACACCGTTAGCGCGAAAATTGACCTTGCCTGCCGCGCGCGGGAGATGGAGACCCCGATTATCGCGAGCATGGGTACGGGCAACAAGCTCGATCCCTCCCGGTTTGAGGTAGCCGATCTTTATGAAACACAGGTGTGCCCCTTGTGCCGTGTGATGCGCAGAGAGCTGAAAAAAAGGGGCGTACAAGCGCTGCGGGTGGTTTATTCCCGGGAGGAGCCTCTGTCGCCCGCGCCCTGCGGTGAGGAGATGGAAAAGCGTGCGGCGCCGGGCAGCGTCTCTTTTGTGCCGCCTGCCGCGGGCCTTTTGCTCGCCGGGGAGGTCATACGGGCGCTTTGCGAAGTCTAAGCCGTTTTCCATTCGCTGGTATATTGAAAAAGCCGCCGGATACAATAATCCCGGCGGCACTTTTTCTGCTGGAAGGAGTGCGCAAAGAAAACCCGGCTCGCCGGGTGAAAAGGAGTGTTTCCTATGAGTTCCTGCGCAATGGGCGCATTCCCGGAAAAAATTCGCGTGATTCAATATGGGTGCGGAAAAATGGCGAAGGTGCTGATCCGCTATTTGACGGAGAAGGGCGCGGAGATCGTTGGCGCAATTGATACGAATCCAGAGGTTGTGGGCATGGATATCGGCGATTTCGCGGGCCTTGGGCGCCGGACCGGCGTTGTCATCAGCGATGATGCCGACAAGGTGCTTGACAGCTGCGACGCGGAAGTGGCGATCCTGACGCTGTTCAGCTTTATGACGGATATGGAGCCGTTTTTTGAAAAATGCGCGCGGCGTGGCATCAATGCGATCACCACCTGTGAGGAGGCGTTTTACCCTTGGACGACCGCGCCGGAGATCACAAACCGGTTGGACCGGCTGGCAAAGCACCACGGCTGCACGCTTGCGGGCACTGGAATGCAGGATATCTTCTGGTGTAACCTCATCAGCGTGCTTGCCGGCGGCTGCCACCACATTGAGCGCGTTGAGGGCATCACGAGCTATAACGTGGAGGATTATGGGCTTGCGCTCGCCGAGGCGCATGGCGCGGGTTTCACCAAAGAGGATTTCGAGGAGACAATTGCGAGCGCGGACAGCCTGCCCGCTTACGTTTGGAATTCCAACGAAGCGCTCTGCTCTAAAATGGGTTGGACGATCCGAAGCATATCGCAGAAATGCATTCCCACCTTCCACAGGGACGATATCTATTCCAAAACGCTCGGTCGAACCATCCCCAAGGGCGATTGCACAGGTATGTCCGCCGTGGTGACGACGGAGACGATGCAGGGCGTGACGATTGTGACCCAATGCGTCGGCAAGGTGTATGCGCCGGAGGAGAGCGACCTCAACGACTGGAAGATTTTCGGCGAGCCGAATGTGGACTGTTCAGTTCGGCACCCGGCAACGGTGGAGCACACCTGCGCGACGGTGGTCAACCGTATTCCATGGCTGTTAAAAGCGCCTCGGGCTTTTACACGGTGGAAAAAATGCCGTATAACGAATATCTCACCTGGCCGATGCAGTTTTCCGTTTAAATGGGCGTATTCCCTTTTCGCAGTCGATGTGATATGCTTGTGACAAAGAAATTCAGAGTGCGGAAGGGAACACGCTGCCGCAAAATTATGAATTTGTAACGGTTCTTTTGAGGAAAGCCGCTTGCGGGTCATTCCTTTTGGCCCGCATTTTGCGGCACGTTTGGATGCTCTTCGCGTTGCGTGAATTACGGTGTTATACAAACGCTGTTTGTGGAGAAAGGAAGGCGGTTATGGCGAACCCGATCGGCTATATCTTCACATTCCGTTCTGCCGTGGGAAGTGCCCCTATTGTGATTTTTATTCGATGCGCGCGGATGCGGCGTGCATGGATACATATACCCAGGCTTTGCAAAAATCCTTGGAGCAATGGGCAGAGCGCATTGGGCGGGCGGCGGACACGCTCTACCTTGGCGGCGGAACACCCTCCTGCTGGGTGGAGCCCGTATTGCGGCGCTGGTGCAAACCGCGCGGGATTGTTATGGGCTGCGCGGCGCGGAGATCACAGTGGAGTGCAACCCTTCCGATGTGGATGGGCATTTGTTTGAGGCGTTGGCAGGGGCGGGCGTCAGCCGGATCTCCCTGGGCCTGCAATCCGCCGTGGATGAGGAGCGAAAGGCCCTGGGCCGCCGGGCTGGCGTGAAGGAAGCGGCGGCATCCATCCGGCTTGCAGGGGCGGCTGGTATCCAAAACCTTTCGCTCGATTTAATGCTCGGCATACCGGGCCAAACGGCGGAGAGCCTGCGCCGCTCCATTGATTTTTGCACACAGGCGGGAGTTTGCCACATCAGTGCGTATTTGTTAAAAATCGAGGAGGGGACCCCGTTCGCCCAGCGGCGGGCCTCTCTTGTTTTGCCGAATGAGGATACGGTATGCGATCTCTATGAACAGGCGTGCGAGGAACTCGAAGCGGCAGGCTTTCAGCAGTATGAAATCTCCAACTTTGCCCGGCACGGGTTTGAAAGCCGGCATAACTTGAAATATTGGAATGCGGAAGAATATCTGGGCCTTGGCGCATCGGCGCACTCCTTTTTGGGGGGGAAGCGCTTTTTCTATCCGCGTGATAGGGATGCGTTCCTCCGTGGGGAGGGCCCTATACAGGATGGGGAAGGCGGCTCGTTTGAAGAATATGCCATGCTACGCATGCGGCTGGCAGACGGCCTGATCGAATCACTGGCCAGGCAGCGTTACGGCTGTGGGATTCCGCCCTACATGCGGGAAAGCGCCCGGCGGATGGAGCAATATGGCCTGACGAGCAGGATGAGGATGGCATACGCCTGACGCGGAAGGGATTTTTGCTCTCCAACACGGTGATTGCGGAGCTTCTCTACCCTGCTGGTGGAACGGCCGGGTAACGCGGCCGTTTTTTTGCTGTACAAAATAAAAATCCAATGGTATGATAGACGATGCCAAATCGTGCCTGGCCGCCAGGTGCGGAATACAGGAAAGGAATGTCTGCTTTTGCTGCTTGCGATTATTTATATTGCTTTTATTAGCCTTGGACTGCCGGATTCCCTGCTCGGCGCCGCGTGGCCTGTGATGTATGAGGAGCTTGGTGTTCCGATTTCTTACGCTGGGATCGTCACGATGATTATCGCCGCAGGGACGATTGTTTCCAGCCTTTTATCCGACTGGCTCATGAGAAAGGTTGGAGCGGGAGTGATTACAGCTGTCAGCGTGTTCATGACTGCTGCGGCGCTGTTTGGGTTTTCCGCTTCCCATTCGTTTTTGCTGCTGTGCCTGTGGGCGGTTCCCTATGGGCTGGGCGCGGGCGCGGTGGATGCTGCGCTCAACAATTATGTGGCGCTGCATTTTTCCTCTCGCCATATGAATTGGCTGCATTGCTTTTGGAGCGTTGGCGCAGCGGCCAGCCCTTATATCATGAGCTATTGCCTGACGGGAGGGTTCGGCTGGAACAACGGCTACCGCTCTGTCGCTGTTGTTCAGACGATTTTGACAGCGGCGTTATTCCTCAGCTTCCGCTCTGGAAGCGGCGCCGATTAGAAGGGGCGGAAGGGGAGAGCGCGGCAAAGGCGCTGAGCCTGCCGCGGGCCGTAAAGATCAAGGGCGTGCCGTTCGTTTTAATCATGTTTTTTGGCTACTGTGCACTGGAGCAGGCGGCGGGTCTTTGGGCCAGCAGCTATCTGGTGCAGTTTCGCGGGGTGGATACCGATACCGCCGCATGGTCTGCCTCGCTGTTTTATCTCGGCATTGCGGCGGGGCGCTTCCTCTGCGGATTTGTTGCGGAACGCTTGGGCGACCGGCGTTTGATCCGCATTGGGATTCTAACGATGATTGGCGGGGTGCTGCTGATCGCGCTCCCGGTTCCATACGATGCTTTTACATTGGCAGGGCTGCTCATTGTTGGCCTGGGGTGTGCGCCGGTATATCCATCTGTGATCCATTCGACTCCGGCAAACTTTGGCAAGGAGAATTCACAGGCAATCATCGGTATTCAGATGGCGAGCGCCTACGTTGGCACCACTTTCATGCCGCCGCTGTTTGGCCTGATTGCGGCGCATATTCATATTGGGCTGTACCCAGCCTTCCTGCTGGCGCTGGCCGTTCTCATGCTGTGTATGTCGGAAAAGCTCAACCGCACGGTTGCAAAGCGGCAAGAGGGAGAGGCGCGTAAAGAAACGGCAGAACAGGAAGCGGAAAATGCATAAAAAACAAACCTGGTTCGCCCGCGTTTGCTAAAATGCAAATAATAAAACAAAAACCGCCGCATCCCTGCTGAAAAGGGGATGCGGCGGTTGGCATTTGATAGCCTGGTGTTAATTCGTTTTATTTGATGATGCTTTCCCCGGTCATTTCCTTCGGCTGCGGAAGGCCCATGATTTGAGCATCGTCGGGGCAATGTCACACAGGCGGCCGCTATCGCGCAGCTCGCAGGGGTAGCCCACAACGATGAAAGGAACCGGATTCGTCGTATGCGCCGTGAAGGGGGAACCATCCGGTTCATACATTTTATCCGCATTGCCGTGATCCGCCGTGATGAGCACTGCGCCGCCCATCTGCGCCACCGCGTCAACAACGCGGCCCACGCAGGTGTCCACAGTTTCCACCGCCTTGACGGCGGCTTCAAATACGCCGGTGTGGCCGACCATATCGCAGTTGGCAAAGTTTAAGATCACAGCATCATAGTTGCCGCTGAGAATGCGTTCAACGACCTTGTCGGTCACCTCAGGCGCGCTCATTTCCGGCTGGAGATCATAGGTCGCCACCTTCGGGGAGGGCACCAGCACACGATCCTCGCCCGGGAAGGTCCTTTCTACGCCGCCGTTGAAGAAAAAGGTAACGTGCGCATACTTCTCCGTTTCCGCAATGCGAAGCTGTGTTTTGCCAAGCTCGACAAATATTCGCCAAACGTGTTTTCCAGAGATTGCGGGCGGAAGGCGACCTGCACATTCGGCATCGTCGCATCGTACTGTGTCATGCAAACATAGTGCAGTGGGAAAAAGCCGTTGCGGCGCACAAATCCGGTGAATTCCGGATCGACAAGCGTACGTGTGATTTCACGCGCGCGATCGGGGCGGAAGTTAAAGAAGATCACACTGTCGTTCGCCATGATGCGGGCGTCCGCATCATGGGAGCAGACAGTGGGCACGACAAATTCATCTGTGATGTTTTTGCCCTCCGCGTCGATTTCCTGATAGGATGTGCGGATGGCTGCAACCGGATCTTCCGCCTGGTTGCCCTCGCCGTATACCATGGCGGCGTAGGCCTTTTCCACACGCTCCCAACGATTGTCGCGATCCATTGCGTAGTAACGGCCCATCACGGTGGCGATTTTACCCACACCGATTTCTTTGAGCTTCCTTTCACACTCCGCAACAAAATCCGCGCCGGAGGTGGGGGGCACGTCGCGGCCGTCGAGCAAGCAGTGGACATAAACTTTTTTCAGCCCCATGCGCTTTGCAAGCTCCACGAGCGCCCAAAGGTGCGTGTTATGGCTGTGTACGCCGCCATCTGACATTAGGCCGATTAGATGCAGGGCGGAATCATGGTCAATTGCCGACTGCACCGCGCCGGTAAGGGCTGGGTTTTCAAAAAATTCGCCGTCAGCGATGGATTTGGTGATGCGCGTCAGCTCTTGGTAAACCACACGGCCTGCGCCAATATTGGTGTGGCCCACTTCGCTGTTGCCCATCTGCCCGTCCGGCAGGCCGACATCCATGCCGGAGGCGCCAATATAAGTCATCGGGTATTCCGCCATCAACTTGTCGAGCCGGGGCGTTTTCGCCGCGGTGATGGCATTGCCATAGTCGGATGGATTGTGGCCGAAGCCATCCATAATGCATAAAACAAGGGGCTTTTTCATATTTAATGGTTCCTCCTAAATTTGAAAAGAAAAGCGGGCGGGCTGCCATCCCGCCCGCTTGGGTTACAATGGTTATTTGGAAGCGGCTTCCACGATCTGCGCAAAATCCGCAGCCTTCAGCGAAGCGCCGCCGATCAGCCCACCATCCACATCCGGCTGGGCAAGCAGCTCCGCCGCATTTTTTGCGTTCATTGAGCCGCCGTACTGGACGACGAAAGCATCTGCCGCCGCCTGGTCGTAGAGGTCTGCAACAACTGTGCGGATGTAGTGGTTCACCTCATTGGCCTGCTCCGAAGTAGCGGTGCGGCCGGTGCCGATGGCCCAAACAGGCTCATAGGCGATGATTACGCGGGCAAGCTCCTCTTTGGATACGCCACCGAGGGCGACTTTTGTCTGCATGCCAACGATTTCAAACGTGATACCCTGCTCGCGCTGCTCGAGCGTTTCACCCACGCAGAGGATTACTGTGAGGCCTGCGTCCAGTGCGGCACGCACGCGCTTTTGGACGGTCGCATCCGTCTCACCAAAATAGGTGCGGCGCTCGCTGTGGCCGATCACAACATACTCTACGCCCATCTCCGTGAGCATCTCCGTAGAAATTTCGCCGGTGTAGGCGCCGCTCTTTTCCCAATGGCAATTTTCTGCGCCAACCTTGATGTTGGAGCCTTTTGTGGCCTCTAACGCCGCCTGTAGGTCTACATATGGCACGCAGATGACGACGTCGCAATCGGCGCCCTTTACAAGGGGCTTCATTTCCTCAACCAGAGCAGTGGTTTGAGAGGGGGTTTTGTTCATTTTCCAGTTGCCGGCGATAACGGCTTTGCGCAGTTGCTTGTTCATAACGCGATACGCTCCTTTAAAATTGATCATGATACATCCAAAGGGCGGAATGCGCCGCGCCAGAGGGCGCGGGAACGCTCCCGCCCTGCAAGGTTCTTATTTATCGTTGAGGCACGCGATGCCGGGGAGCTCCTTACCCTCAAGGAACTCGAGAGAAGCGCCGCCGCCGGTGGAGATATGGGTCATCTTATCGGCAAATCCGAGCTTTTGCACGGCCGCCGCAGAGTCGCCGCCGCCGATGATGGAGATCGCGCCGCTGTCCGCAACCGCTTTGGCAACCGCGATGGTGCCGCTTGCGAAGTTATCCCACTCCGAAACGCCCATCGGGCCATTCCAAACAACGGTGCCTGCGCCTTTGATTGCATCTGCAAAAAGCGCTTCGGTGCGCGGGCCGATATCAAGGCCCATCCAGCCCTCCGGCAGATCGTCGGAATCAACAGCCATGGATTCTGTGTCCGGCTTATATTCCTTGCCGACCTTATTATCGACCGGGATGAGGAATTTAACGCCTTTCTCCTTTGCCTTCTGCATCATTTCGCCTGCAAGCTGAACCTTATCTTCCTCGCAGATGGAGGTGCCGATCGGATGGCCGAGCGCTTTGAAGAAGGTGTAGGCCATGCCGCCGCCGATGATGAGGGTGTCCACCTTGTCGATCAGGTTGGTGATCACGCCGATTTTATCAGAAACCTTCGCACCGCCGAGAATGGCGACGAAGGGACGCTTCGGGTCGGCAAGCGCAGTGCCCATCACGGAGATTTCTTTCTGGATCAAGTAGCCGCACACGGCAGGGAGATGATCGGCAACGCCTGTGGTGGAGCAGTGTGCGCGGTGCGCTGAGCCAAATGCGTCATTCACAAAGATATCGGCTAGGGCCGCAAATTTCTTGCTCAGTTCGGGGTCGTTTTTGGTTTCGCCCTTTTCAAAGCGCACATTTTCCAGCAGCATCGCTTCGCCGTCCTGTAGGGAGGCGGCAAGCGCCTGCGCGCTTTCTCCCACTACGTCGGAAGCCATCTTGACCTCTTTGCCCAGCAGCTCAGAAAGGCGCTTTGCAACGGGAGCAAGGGAAAATTCGGGGTTTACCTCGCCCTTCGGGCGGCCGAGGTGGGAGCAGAGGATCACCTTGGCATTGTGGTCAAGCAGATATTTTATCGTGGGAAGGGAGGAGACAATGCGCTTATCGCTGGTGATTACGCCGTCTTTCAGCGGCACGTTGAAGTCACAGCGAACGAGCACCTTCTTGCCTGCTACGTCGATATCCTCGATCGTTTTTTTGTTCAGTGCGTCCATGAATGACCATTCCTTTCATCTGGGCGGGCAGCAAGCCGCGAGAATTACACGGCGCCAAACCCCCAACCCGTGTTCTACTTCTGTTTTGGGCGTTTCTTTTCTATTTCACGCGGTAAATATTGTATAACACGACGGAATAATTTGCAAGTAGCAAAGGCTCTAAACCTGAAGGGGAAGATTGTTAAAAAACTGTCACACTGATGAGGCGCTCGCCCCAGCGGAATGGCAGCGCTTAAAAACGCCGGTAATCGGATGCCGCAAAGGCAGCTGCTGCCATGAAGAGGATTGCCGGAAGCGTGGTGGTGACGAAGGGCGTTCCAACGGTGGCCTTAGCAGCCGGGGGAGACGAGGCGGGCGCAGCGGGGCAGAAGGCAGTGCCGAGGGTCCGTCTGGCGTCAGCGCGGATGCCGTCACAGATGTGGCCGTAGTGCGCGTTTGCCCGGCCTGAGAGACCGGTTGTGCCGAAATGACTTCAGTGGTCTGTAACAGAACAAAATCTTCCGGAACAGATGCTTCGGAGGGAATTTTCGTCAGCAGTACGCCACTGCCGTCTCTATACCGCACGCCGGAGCCGTCCACGCGGTCGTCCACCCCTTCCGTATCCACATAAAAGCCGGCTGCAAGGCCGGAAACAAATGCTCCAATCTGGCGCATTCTTTCGTCTGTGAAGGCTTTTTTCAGCATGTCTGCGGCTGAGAATCCAGCAAGCTTTGCCAGTGTTCCAGCCCGCATGGAGGAGACAATTCCCAATGCGGGCTTCCACAGCGCGCCCGCCCCGCTTGATAAATAGGAGCGTCCAGCTTTAGGTCGCTGAGCATTTTGTCACAGAGGGAAGCGGCGGCGGGGAGCAGCTGCTCGGTAATCAGCGCCTGGGTCAGCGCGGGATTTAGCTGCTCGAGCAGAGCGGAGAAGCTGGCGTTTGGCTCTTCCTGCCCAACGCTGTGGGCGAGCATCAGCTCGGTAAGGAAATCGCTGACTGTGTAAGGCTGGCCGCTGGCGGTCTGCGATAGGGCGCTTCTGCAAAGCTTTTCGACCATTTGCTCCACCTCCTTTCGGAGCGGGCTCTTTCCGCTGGCGTCCGCTGTGAGCCATTGGTCGTCGAATTGGGCAAATAGATCGTGCGCCATAGGGATCAGGTCGCTGGAAATAGAGATGCGCAGGGCGGGCAGGAGGAAAGAGGCGGAGCTCTCAACCAGAACGGTGTCTGCGCCGTCAAGCCGGAGCGTCAAGTTAAGGTTGCCGCTGAGATTGATCGCAAGCGGCTGTTGCAGCGCGGATTGAATTGCTTTTGTAGGGCTGAATCGAGCTCGCCGGTTTTTGCGAGCGTTTCAACCCCTTTTTTAAGCCCATCCGATTCAAGCGTGTTGAGTGGACCGTCTAAAAAGCGCATCGCATAATGAGCAAAGGCAGTTTCCGAAAAGAGGGATTGCCGCAGATGCTCCTGATAATCGATTCGCTGGCCTTGCCAGGTGATTTCCTTGACGCTCTCTGATTGGAGAGTGATTTGCCCGCCTTCTACCGTTGCGGTGCGGATCGGAGCGCCATAGGTAACGAGGGAGCCCGTTTCCATATCCAAAAGCCAGTTCCCCTCCGGAGAGGTGTATTGCGCAACATCCGTTTCGTGCATATGCCCGGTGAAAAAATAGGAGAGCCCCGCGTTGGCAAACTGCCGCGCGATTTCGGAGCTATTATGGATCGTGCCGTTAAAAGAGGCCGATCGGGCGCCGGATTGATGCGCCAATAAGGGGCGGTGTATGCCAGCGATCAGCGTTTCACCATTTTGCCGGGCTCTATCTGCCTGCTGCAACACCCATTTCATTAACCCGTCGGAGATTGCGCCGCCCTCAACGCCCTGTTCATGGGCTTCGCTGTCAATCATGAGCAGGCGGATGCCGGGCTTTGGCGTAACCGCATAGGAAAGGCTGCCTTGTACCGCCTCTTCTGAAGGCTGGGGCTGATAGTAGGCGGCGCTGTCCGCGCCGTCGTAGCCGTACGCATGGAAGATATCCCGGAATTCGGCGGGGGATAGGCCGCCGCTCATGTCGCTTTCGCCATTGATGACGAATACGCGGATCCCTGCCTGCTCAACCTTTTGCAGCTTTTGCGCCAATTCCTCCGCGCTTGCGCGGCCTGCGCCGCTGGTCAGGTCGCCTGTAAGAAGCAGCACATCGGGCCGTTGGCGGATCACAGCCTCAATCGCTTCTTCCGTTGCCGGTGCGCTCTCGCCATATAGCCGCCACTCGTTTCCATCTGCCGCCGCTTGATCGGCGGCGGCAAGATAATGCAGGTCAGATAGGATGCAGAGTTTGATGGAAGCGGTGCTTCCTGAGATGGCGGCAATGGCGGGCAGGAGGCAGCAGAGTATGCATAGACACAGGCAAAACGGGACGGCCCGTTTGATGGGATCGCTGACCTTCATACAGCACCCTCCTTTTTGCGTCAAAACGCATCGCCGGGAATTCATTACAGAGTTCAGTATCTGCATTTTTGAGCTGGAACGGTACATTTTGCATCTGAAAATTTATGGAAAATCACCGCTCGGCCAGAGTGCTTCACGGCAAAACGGAAATTCATCAAAAAGTTATATATTTTTTGCAGGCGGTGTGCTATAATGAAAAAACATTGTGGATTTTTATGCCTGCCGCCCTTTTTTAGGAAAGGACCGGCATGATGGAATTGCCAAATATTAGAAGGGGCTTTTCCAAAACCATACTGAGGAGACTTGTAGAATGGGATTTTTAAAAAAACTGTTTGGCGACTATTCCGCAAAGGAGGTAAAGCGCGTTCTTCCCCTGCGGGATAAGGTGCTTGCCTTGGAGGAAACATACGCCGCTAAAACGGATGAGGAGCTGCAGGCCGTGACCCCTGCGCTCAGGGAGCGGCTCGCAAACGGGGAAACGCTTGACGATATCCTGCCGGATGCGTTTGCCGCCTGCCGGGAGGCTTCTTGGCGCGTATTGGGATGAAGCATTTTCCCGTGCAGGTTGTCGGCGGCATCATCCTGCATCAAGGCCGCATCGCTGAGATGAAAACCGGTGAGGGCAAAACGCTCGTCGCTACCCTGCCCGCATACCTCAATGCCTTATCCGGCAAGGGGGTGCATGTCGTCACGGTCAATGATTACCTCGCCCGGCGTGACTCGGAGTGGATGGGCAAGGTTTACCGCTTCTTGGGGCTGAAGGTCGGCCTGATTGTCCATGAGAAAAACGACGCGGAGCGCAGGGAAGCCTACGCGGCGGATATCACCTACGGCACAAACAACGAGATGGGCTTTGACTACCTGCGTGATAATATGGTGCCCTATAAAGAGTTGAAGGTGCAGCGTGGCCATAATTTCGGCATCGTCGATGAAGTGGACTCTATCTTGATCGACGAAGCGCGTACGCCGCTGATTATCTCCGGTAAGGGCGACACCTCCACCGACCTTTACCGCCAGGCGAATGAGTTCGCCAAGCGTTTGAAGGTGGTGCGCATCAAGGAGCAGGATACGAAGAAAAACGCCGAGGAAGAGGCGGACGCCGACTATATCGTTGATGAAAAAGCCAAAACGGCCGTGCTCACCAAAGAGGGAGTGAAAAAGGCGGAAGCTACTTTCATGTGGACAACCTCATGGATCTCGACAACGTTACAGTCCAGCACCACATCAACATGGCTATCCGCGCGCAGGGCGTAATGAAGCGCGATGTGGATTATGTGGTGAAGGATGGGCAGGTGCTCATTGTGGATGAGTTCACCGGCCGCATCATGCTCGGCCGCCGCTATAGCGAGGGTTTGCACCAGGCGATCGAGGCCAAGGAGGGCGTGAAGGTTGAGTCAGAGAACAAGACGCTTGCGACCATCACCTTCCAGAATTATTTCCGCCTGTATGAAAAGCTCTCCGGTATGACCGGCACGGCAATGACGGAGAGCGAGGAATTCCAGGAGATTTATAAGCTCGATGCCGTCGAAATCCCTACCAATAAGCCGATGGTGCGCGACGACCACCCGGATGCAGTGTATGCAACGACGGAAGCGAAATATAAAGCTGTGATTGACCAAATCGAGGAGTGCCATAAAAAGGGCCAGCCTGTGCTGGTGGGCACGATCTCCATTGAAAAGTCCGAGCTTTTGAGCGCGATGCTCAAAAAGCGCCGTATCAAGCATGAAGTGCTCAATGCGAAATATCATGAGAAGGAAGCGGAGATCATTGCCCAAGCCGGTAAGTTCGGCGCGGTGACGATCGCCACGAATATGGCGGGCCGCGGCACGGATATCATGCTTGGCGGTAACTCCGAATACTTGGCTAAAGCGGAGATGCGCCGCATGCAGATTCGTGAGGAACTCATCAGCGAGGCGACTGGTTTCGCGGAAACAGACGATCAGGAGATTCTGGATGCACGCCGCACTTTTACTGAGCTTGACAAGAAATATAAGGAGGAGATTGCCGAGGAAGCGGAAAAGGTGCGCCAGGCTGGCGGCCTCTTCATCATCGGCACGGAGCGGCATGAATCCCGCCGGATTGATAACCAGCTGCGCGGCCGTTCCGGCCGTCAGGGGGATCCCGGTGAAAGCCGCTTTTACCTCTCCTTGCAGGATGACCTGTTCCGCCTGTTCGGCGGCGATCGGATGGCGAACCTTGCCGATTCCTTCGCAGCCCGTGGGCTGGAGGATGCGCCGATTGAGTTGAAACTCGTCTCCAATTCCATTGAGAGCGCGCAGCGTAAGGTGGAATCCCGCAACTTTGCAATTCGCAAAAACGTGTTGCAGTTCGACGACGTCATCAACCGCCAGCGAGAGCTGATCTACAAGCAGCGAGATATGGTGCTCGACGGCGAGGACCTGAAGCCGACAATCCTCAAGATGATTGACGAGACGATCACGCAGGCCATTGATCTGTATTGTCCCGCCGGCAATGAAAAGGCGGATTGGAACCCCAAGGCGCTGCATGAGAATTATCAATGGTTGGTAAAGCCGGAGGATATCGAAGGCGAGATCGACCGCGACACATTGCAGGATACGCTCATCGAGCGCGCGCATGCGCTTTATAATGAGCGGGAAGAGAAATTCACGCCCGAAATCATGCGCCAGCTTGAACGCAAGGTGTTGCTCGATAATGTGGATGCGCGCTGGATGGAGCATATCGACGCGCTCGATGAGCTCAAAAAGGGCATCGGCCTGCGTGCTTACGGCCAGCAGGACCCGGTTGTTGCCTTCCGGCTGGAGAGCTTCGATATGTTCGACGAGATGACCGCTTCTATCCGCGAGGGCACCGTGCGCATTATGCTGACTGTGCCGGTGCGCAGCGAGGAGGACGTCCGCCGCGAGCAGCAGGCGAAAATTACCTCCACCAGCGGCGCGTCCGACGGCTCTGATAAGGCGCGCCCGGTGCGCAAGGATAAAAAGCCTGGGCCGAACGATCCCTGCTATTGCGGAAGCGGAAAAAAGTATAAAAAGTGCCACATGCAGGCCGATCAGGCAGAAGCGGCAAAGGCCGCCGCGGCAAACCGCGGAAGGTAAGCGCACATTGCGATTTGCCGCTGCGGATAAATGGAATATGGAAAAACCTATACAGGTGGTTATACCATCGGTATAGGTTTTTTTACAAATCATACGATTGCTCTGATTTGTAGAATGCATAGGAAGCGCTTATACGCAGTTACTTTTTGGATTTCCTTTAAATATGCAAAGAATACAAATATCAGGTGGCTGGCCGCTCTCGTAAGCAGCGCGTATCCCTTTGCTCCATATGTTTGCGGCAAGCCTTGCATTGTTATTTCGCTGCGCTTTAATAAAAGGGCTTGCTTGTGACGTAAGGGAATGAAGTATAATGACAATAGCAGCACAACAATCCACGAAGGCTGTGCCCTTCTCTCTGATATTTTGTAAGCATCAATGTACAGGGGTACACTGATGCAAAAAACGGGTGATGAAAATGATTCATGACAAGCACGATAAGGCGATTCCGCAGGTATATGACTGTGGAGAAGTGGCGAAAAAAATGGGAGTTACCGTCCGCGCGCTGCAATATTATGATAGGCAGGGCCTGCTTTCCCCCTCGGCAGAGAGCGCGGGCGGGCGCAGGCTCTATGCGGATAAGGACTTGATTCGGCTTCATCAGATTCTGTCTCTGAAACATTTGGGGTTTTCATTGGACGATATCAAAAACCGATTGAGCTCCCTGAACACTCCTGCCGATGTTGCGCAGGCGCTCTCTGAGCAGGCAGCCGCCGTGCAGGAAAAGATCGAGGTCCTGTCGGAATCTGCGGGAGATCGAGCGCTGAAGGCCGAGGTGCTCCAAATGCAATCGGTAAATTTTAAAAAGTATGCCGACATTATCGTAAACCTTCAAATGAATAATACGTTCTACTGGCTGATTAAGCATTTTGACGACCGGACGCTTGATCATATCCGGAGCCGTTTTGATCAAACCAGCGGTTTGAAGATGATTGAAACCTTTCATAACCTGCAAAGCGAGGCGATACGGCTTCAGGGGGACGGCGTATCGCCCGAAAGCGAAAAAGGCCAAGCTTTTGCCGAAGCGTTTTGGCAGATGGTGACGGAGTTCACAGGCGGGGATCGGGAGATTCTGTCGCTTCTGATGGAGGTTGGAAAATTCGATGGGCTGGATAATGAATGGAAGCAAAAACAAACCGCCGCCGATGCGTTTATCGAACCAGCCTTGAGCGTTTACTTTACAAATCTGGGCGTTAATCCATTTGAGGAGGGGCCAAATTGAAGGAAGCCATTCAGGTAAATGAGCTTAGGAAAAGCTACGGCGATCATGCCGTGCTGAAGGGGCTCACGTTTCATGTAGCCAAAGGCGAAGTTTTTGCGTTGCTCGGCGTGAACGGCGCTGGAAAAACCACGGCCCTGGAATGTATGGAAGGATTGCGCAAGTATGATGGCGGCAGTGTTGTAGCGGATGGAAGGATGGGGATTCAGCTGCAATCGGCCTCCCTCCCATCCCACATTAGGCCGATGGAGGCGGTGCGGCTATTTGCAAAATGGAACCGGGTGGAGGCAGATCGCTCCATGCTTGCCTCCCTCGGCATCCAAGAGCTGGCAAAAAAGCAATATGCAGACCTGTCCACGGGTCAAAAAAGGCGGCTCCACCTCGCGCTTGCCTTAATCAGTGATCCTGATATCATCTTTCTCGATGAGCCCACGGCCGGGCTTGATGTGGAAGGAAGGAGCTCGCTGCATGATCAGATCCGTAAGCTGAAAGCGCAGGGGAAAACCATTGTTTTGGCCAGCCACGATATGGCGGAGGTTGAAAGCCTGTGCGACCGCATTGCAATTTTGAATGGCGGAAACCTCGCACATCTGGGCACGGTCGCACAACTGACCGCAAAAATCGGAAAACGCTATGCCATTCGCATAACAACCGGACGGGGCACTGAAACGTATCATTCCGACCATATTGCAGAGACCCTGCTGGAGTTGCTTGAGAAGTTGAAGCGGCAGGGCATTGCTGTGCTGGATATTGAAATTGATCGGGGAACGTTGGAACAAGATTTTTTAGAAATTGCAAGGGGGCATGGCGAATGAGCGCGTTTTTCTATGGCTTGGCTTTGCAGTGGAGGCTGGATATTCGCAGCAAGTCGCTGCTCATTACCTGTTATGTCGTTCCTCTCCTGTTTTTTGCCATCATGGGCGGAATTTTTACCTCCATAAACCCGGAGGCAAAAGCCACGCTGATTCAATCTATGACGGTCATGGGCGTAACCATGGGCGCGTTGATCGGGCTGCCGCCCTCCCTGGCGGAGGTGTACGGAAGCGATATCAAGAAAATGTACAGAGCCAATGGCGTGCCGTTATATCTTGGGCTGGTATCAATGGCTATATCTGCGTTTCTCCATCTTTCAATGATGTCTGTAATCATCTGCGTCGCAGCCCCTTTGCCTTTGACGCGGCGCTTCCAGCAAGCCTGCCGCAGTATGCTTGCTCGCTTGCGGTTTTGATTGCAGTATCGCTGAGTATCGGAAGTGTGTTAGGGCTGGCGGTGAGAAATCAGGCAAAGCTCACCATGATCTCGCAGCTGTTTTTTCTACCGTCTATCATGCTGTCAGGCATTTTGTTCCCCATCGATTTGCTTCCGCGGTTTTTCGAGATGCTGGGGAAGCTGTTTCCAGCGGCATGGGGATATGCGTTGATGGTGGGGGAAGGCTTTTCCTTTGCAACCCTGTGGCCTCTAGCGGCGCTGTTTGCGGCTGCGGGCGTTATCCTCATGGCTTTATTGAAGCGGTTGCAAGCAGAAGGGTGAGCGCGCACGGCAATCGGACAAAAGGCGCGGGAAATACTGTTTGACAGGTTAGGCGCGCTTGTGCTATAGTAAAACTGCAACAATAAAATATGGACAGGGGAGCTTGTGAGCAGGCTGAGAGGAAGTCATCAACTTCGACCCTTACACCTGATTTGGATAATGCCAACGTAGGGAGCGAAAGCGCGATTGTTTTCGATCAGCGGGAAATGCCAAACGGTGTTTCCCGCTTTTTGTTTTTCTGTCCATGGAATTTAAAGGAGGAAAGGGAGGGTTGTAAAATGCAAGATTTTGCAACCGTCTCCAGAAAAATCACTTGAGGGCCGTACAGTATGCCCCTCATTTTGCATCTGAAGATGCAAAACCGTGCTTTTTCTCGGTGTGATTTTTATCCATGATGCAATGTGCCCTGCGACTTGTTCTCTTAAGGCATAAATTTTGCCCAAAATTTTGGATGCGCCAAAACCGCAAAATTTTGCGGCCTGGCGCAAGAAAGGAATGGTCATACAGATGGATTACACCACACAGATGGACGCGGCACGTAAGGGGATTCTGACGGGGCAGCTTCGTGCCGTTGCGGTGGAAGAAAAAATGGAGGCCGAACGGCTGCGCGAGCTGGTTGCGAAGGGGCAGGCGGTGATCCCCGCGAATAAAAACCACGTCTGCCTCAAGCCCCGCGGCATTGGGCGCGCCCTACGCACGAAGATCAATGTGAACCTCGGCGTATCCAGAGATTGCCTTGATCTGGAATGAAGAGTTCAAAAAGGTGGAGGCGGCCGTTGCCATGGGCGCAGAGGCGATCATGGATCTGAGCTCCTTCGGCGACACAAAGGCATTCCGTCAAAAGCTTGTGCACGGCTGCACGGCGGTGCTGGGCACGGTGCCAATCTATGATGCGGTGGTTTATTACAACAAGCCATTGAAAACCATCACTTCGGATGAGTGGATCGATGTGGTACGCATGCACGCACAGGAGGGCGTGGATTTTATGACGATCCACTGCGGTATCAACCGGGAGACGGCTCGAAAATTCAAGGGGAATCAGCGCCACACCAATATCGTTTCCCGCGGCGGCTCTATCATTTTCGCCTGGATGGAGCTGACCGGGGAGGAAAACCCGTTCTACGCGCGTTTCGATGAGATTCTGGAGATCTGCCGGGAATACGATGTGACCTTGAGCCTTGGCGATGCCTGCCGCCCGGGCAGCATTGCGGACGCGGGCGATATCCCGCAGATTGAGGAACTCGTCACATTAGGCGAGCTAACGCAGCGGGCATGGAAGCGGGATGTGCAGGTGATGATCGAGGGCCCGGGGCATATGCCGCTCAATCAAATCCGGTCGAATATGGAGATTGAGCAGACGGTCTGCAAGGGCGCGCCCTTTTATGTGCTCGGCCCGTTGGTCACGGATGTGGCCCCCGGCTACGACCACATCACCAGCGCGATCGGCGGGGCGATCGCGGCTACCTACGGTGCCTCCTTCCTGTGTTATGTAACGCCTGCCGAGCACCTGCGGTTGCCAACAGTGGAGGATGTAAAGGAGGGGATTATCGCCTCCAAAATTGCCGCCCACGCGGCGGATGTCGCCAAGGGCCTGCCCGGCGCGGACGAATGGGATTACCAGATGAGCGAGGCCAGGAGGAATCTTGACTGGGAGCGGCAGTTTTCTCTGGCGCTCGATCCGGAGAAAGCGCGCGCCTACCGCGCGCAGAGCACGCCTGAGCGGGAGGATACCTGCACGATGTGCGGCAAAATGTGCGCGGTGCGCAACATTAATAAGATCCTGCGTGGCGAAGACGTAGATATCATGGACTGAGAAAGGGAGAATGCAATATGTTCGGAGAAAAGCTTGAAAATATACGGAAAACATCGCCCCTGATCCACAATATTACAAATTATGTAACCGCCAACGACTGTGCGAATATCCTGCTCGCCTGCGGAGCGTCCCCCACGATGGCGGACGATGCGTCCGAGGTGGAGGAAATCACCGCGATCAGCAACGCTTTAAATATCAACATCGGCACACTGAACGCCATGGTGGAGGGCATGTTTCTCGCTGGGAAAAAGGCAAATGCGCTCGGCCGGCCGGTCGTGCTCGATCCGGTTGGCGCGGGCGCGTCCAGGCTGCGGACGGAGACAGCGTGCAGGCTTATTGATGAAATCCGCTTTACCGTCATCCGGGGCAACATTTCTGAAATCAAAACACTCGCTTCCGGCTCCGGCACAACAAAGGGGGTCGATGCGGATGCGGCGGATATCGTAACGGAGGAAACGCTTAATGCGGCGGTGGCTTTCGTCAAGGCATTTGCGGCCAAAACGGGCGCGGTGATTGCCGTAACCGGTGCAATCGACCTTGTTTCGGATGCAGAGCGCACGTTTGTCATCCGCAACGGCCGGCCGATGATGGGCCGCGTTACCGGCACGGGCTGCATGCTTTCCGCCATGACTGCCGCGTATCTCGCGGCAAATCCGGAATGCCCGCTGGAAGCGGCAGCTGCCGCAGTGGGCGCAATGGGCGTTTGCGGGGAGATCGCGCTGGAGCGGTTACAGAAGGGGGAGGGCAATTCCACCTACCGCAACCGATTGATCGACGCGATTGATTGCCTGGATGCAGAAACGTTGGAAAGAGGGGCAAACTATGAAGTTCGATAAACAAAATTTATTGCTCTATGCGGTGACAGACCGCTCCTGGCTTGGGGAAAAGACCCTGTTTCAGCAGGTGGAGGAGGCTCTCCAAGGCGGCGTGACCATGCTACAGCTACGGGAGAAGGATTTGGATGAAAAATCATTTATGGAGGAGGCTGCTGCGGTGAAGGAGCTGTGCGCCCGCTATCAAGTGCCGTTTCTAATTGACGACAATGTGCCGCTTGCGCTCCGTTGCGGCGCAGATGGCGTGCATGTGGGCCAGTCCGATATGGAGGCAGGCGAAGTACGCGCCAGAATCGGCCCGGATAAAATCCTGGGCGTATCCGCTCAGACGGTTTCCCAAGCAGTTTTGGCGCAGGAAGCGGGCGCGGATTATCTCGGCGTCGGCGCGGTATTCTCCACATCGACAAAGCTGGATGCAGATACCGTGTCTCTTGAAACGCTGCGGGAGATTTGCACAGCAGTCAAAATCCGGTGGTGGCAATTGGCGGGATTAATGAGGCAAATTTACCGGAGCTCACCGGCAGTGGGATCAACGGTGTGGCGGTAGTGTCAGCAATTTTTGCCGCACCGTCGCCCGGCGATGCGGCGAGAAGGCTTTCCATGCTTGCGCAGCAGGCTGTGCAGGGGGTAGAATAGAGGTGGAAAAGGTGGAAGGGGGAATTGCTGCATGAAAATGACCGGAGCCATTTTTGATATGGATGGTACGCTGCTCGATTCCATGCCGATTTGGGATCGGGTGGGCATTGATTACCTTGCGGGGCTGGGCATCCAGGCACGCCCGGATTTGCCGGAGCGGCTCCTGACGATGTCGATGAGGCAGGCGGCGGCATATTTTCGCTCTGGCTACGGCGTGAACTTGCCGGAAGCGGAGATTATGGATGGGGTCAACGCGCGGATTGAAGCCTTCTATCGAAAACGGCGCCTGCAAAGGAGGGCGTTCGAGATTTTTTGCACGCGCTTCGGCAATCGGGTGTGAAAATGTGCGTGGCAACGGCGACAGACCGCCCTTTGGCAGAAGCCGCATTGCGGCGCACAGGGCTGCTCAGCTATTTTTCCTTCCTTCTCACCTGCACAGAGGCGGGCTTCGGCAAGGACAGTCCGGATATTTTTGTATTGGCACAGAAAAAACTGGGCACACCGCGGGAACAGACGGTGGTCTTTGAGGATGCGCTCTATGCGATGCAGACCGCAAAGCGGGCGGGGTTCCCCGTTGCGGCCGTTTACGACGCATCTTCCCAGGCGGATCAAGAGCAGATCCGGCAGCTCGCGGATGTTTATATGCCCTTGTTTCCCGGGGCGGAGGAGGCTTTGCTGTGAAAACAGTGCTGACCGTCGCGGGATCAGATCCGAGCGGAGGGGCGGGTATTCAGGCGGATATCAAGACGATCACCGCCCACGGCCTTTATGCAACGAGCGCCATCACTGCGCTGACCGTGCAGAATACGCTGGGCGTATCTAGGGTGGAGCCGGTTCCCGTGGATCTAGTCGCCCAGCAAATCGACTGTGTGGTAGGGGATATCCGGCCCGATGCGGTCAAAATCGGCATGCTCTGCAATGCCGAGATTGTGCAGGCGGTGGCACAGGCGCTGGCTCATGGTCAAGCGGAATGCATCGTAATCGACCCGGTGATGATTTCCACGAGTGGGCACAGGCTGCTTGACCAGGAAGCGGTGCAGTGGATGAAGCGAAAGCTGTTCCCAATGGCGCAGCTTATCACGCCGAATCTGCCGGAGGCGGAGGCCCTTTGCGGAATGCGCGTACGTGATGAAGCGGAGATGGAGCGCGCTGCGCGGCTGCTCTCGGATCAGACGGGGGCGGCGGTGCTCCTCAAAGGGGGGCATCTTGCCAAGACGGCGGACGATTTGCTGCTCCAAAATGGGGAAGCTCACTGGCTCCAGGGCCGCAGGGTGGAAAATTCCAATACGCATGGCACCGGCTGCACGCTTTCCTCTGCGATTGCCTGTGGCTTAGCGCGGGGGCAATCGCTCGTGGAGAGCGCTCGGGCAGCGAAGGAGTATCTCACGAATGCGCTGCGTGCAGGGCTTGATCTGGGAGCAGGGAACGGGCCGCTCAATCATATGTTTCAGCAGACAAGTTGATCAAACTAGGCGGGACGGCAAAGCAGCCGTCCCGTTTTTGCGTCGGGGGAGACACGTCTTTTGGAGTTCCGGGCCGCTGGCATTGACATTCCGCCGCTGTAAACTTATAATAAACTACGTATTGGCAAAGATAAATCTATATGGATTAAGGATGGATACGATGATACAGTTTGAAGAACTTCGCCTGCAGTTGCTTGAGGATGAGGATGCCCTCAAGGAGCTTTCTTCTGCGCTTGGCCTGGAAGAAATGCGCAAAGAGGTGGCAACGCTGGAGGAGCAGACGGCGGCGGACGGCTTTTGGGAGGATCTCGGCAACTCCCAAAAGGTGTTGCAGCGCGTGAGTATGCTAAAAAACCGAATTTCGGCCTATGAAACGCTGAAATCGAATTTTGACGACGCGCTTGTTATGATCGAATTGGCCAATGAAGAGGGCGACTTGGATCTCCTGCCAGAGTGCAGGAGAGTGTAAAAGCGGTGAAAAAGGAGATCGAAGCCCAAACGTTGGCAACCCTTCTCAGCGGCGAATTTGATTCCAAAAACGCCATCCTTACCTTCCATGCGGGTGCAGGGGGCACGGAGGCGCAGGATTGGGCAGAGATGCTGTTCCGCATGTATAATCATTGGGGCGAGCGCCATGGCTTTAAGGTGAGCACACTTGATTTTCTCGACGGCGACGAGGCGGGTCTGAAATCCGCTGTGTTGCTGGTAGAAGGCCTCAATGCTTATGGCTTTTTGCGCAGCGAAATGGGCGTGCACCGGCTGGTGCGTGTGTCTCCGTTTGATTCTTCTGGCCGTAGGCACACCTCCTTTGCTTCCCTGGAGGTGATGCCGGAAATTGACGACACCTTTGATGTGGAGATCAGCCCGGAGGATATCAAGATGGATGTTTACCGCGCGAGCGGCGCAGGAGGGCAGAAGGTGAATAAAACATCATCCGCCGTGCGGTTGACACATATCCCGACAGGGATTGTCGTTTCCTGCCAGGTGGAGCGCAGCCAGCATCAAAACCGCGAAGTTGCGATGCGCATGCTCAAATCGAAGCTTGTGGAGATCAAGGAGCGCGAGCATTTGGATAAGATTGAGGATATCAAGGGCGACCAGAAGGAGATCGGCTGGGGCAGCCAGATCCGCTCCTACGTCTTTATGCCCTATACGCTGGTTAAAGATCATCGCACAGGCTATGAAGCCGGCAATATCAACGCTGTGATGGACGGGGATCTGGACGGCTTTATCAATGCATATTTGAAAATGGAGTCGCTGGAAAAGCTCGAGAAGAAGAATTGACAAACGCCGGAATGAGGCGGAGGAATGGAATGAGAAACAGAAAGCAGCCTTCCTGGCTTCAAACAGCATCAAAGGGGAAAAAGCGTGTGCTTGCAGCGGTATGTATTTTGCTTGTTTTGGGCGTGTTATCCCCCTTCGTTATCAATGGGATTGTGGTGGGCAGTGCCGCCGGTATATCTTGGAGCCACAGGAAACGGAGCAGGTGAACGCAGATTGTGTGATCGCGTTGGGCGCAATGGTATGGGGCAAGGATACGCTTAGCCATATGCTGGAGGATCGGGTGCTTGGCGCGATTGACGTTTACGAGCGCGGCGGCGCAAAAAAAATCCTGATGAGCGGGGATCATGGGCAAGAGGACTACGATGAAGTCAATGCCATGAAAAAATACGCGGTGGAAAAGGGCGTGGCGGCGGACGACGTGTTTATGGATCATGCAGGTTTCTCCACCTATGAAACGATGTATCGTGCGCGGGATGTATTTCAGGCGAAAAAGGTCATCATTGTCACGCAAAAATACCATCTGTACCGCGCGGTTTATATTGCACGGGCGCTGGGGCTGGAGGCATACGGCATTGCGTCTGACCCGAGACCGTATAGCAGCGTGGTTTATAACAACGCACGGGAATTCCTTGCGCGTGTGAAGGATTTTTTTACCGCAATCGGGAAACCGGAGCCGACCTTTCTTGGGGAGGCAATTCCCATCAACGGCAGCGGCGCGCAGACGGATGATCAGGTTTAGTGTTGGATAAATGAAAAAGGCAAGTAAGCGGCCCGGGATCATGCCATCGCATGATCCCGGGCTCGGTTTGTATTAGCTGCGCTATTCTATTTTTCGATGTCTGGCTTGGGGTTCGTAAAGAAGGCCCCGCCCGAAATCTACAAACGAAGGGGCGCCCCATTTCGGCATTATTTGAGCACAAAACCGACCTTTTTCATCACCTTATCCAGTGTGCGCTGGGAGATGCGCTGCGCCGATTCAGCGCCTTGGCCGCGCAATCACGGAGATAGTCGGGGCTTTTCATATAGCTGTCGAAACGCTCCTGCACGGGCCGCAGTTCTTCAATGACCGCCTCGGCGACGGCGGTTTTGAAATCGCCATAGCCTCTTCCCTCGAATTCCGCCTCAATTTGTTCCATCGATTTACCGGTACAGCAGCTATAGATGCCCATCAGGTTGTTGATAGCGCTACGACCCTCTTCGTAAGCGACGCGGGCTTCGGAATCTGTAATGGCACGCTTGAATTTGCGCAGGATCACATCCGGCCCATCTAAAATGGAGATAAAGCCGTTGACGTTCGGATCGGATTTGCTCATCTTTTTCTCCGGCTCCTGAAGGGACATCACACGAGCCCCCTCTTTGCCGATATAGGCTCAGGAATCGTAAACACATTGCCATAAATGCCGTTGAAACGGCCGGCGATATCACGCGTAATCTCCAAATGCTGCTTCTGATCCGCGCCGACAGGCACAAAATCCGCCTGATAAAGCAGGATATCCGCCGCCATGAGCACCGGATAGCAAACAGGCCGACATTCACATTATCCGCATGCTGGGTTGATTTATCTTTAAACTGCGTCATGCGTGACATTTCTCCAAATTGGGTATAGCAATTGAGCACCCAGGCGAGCTGCGCATGCGTTGAAACCTGGCTTTGGATAAAAATTAGGTTCTTCTCCGGGTCAAGGCCAATCGCGAGCAGCAGAGCGTATAATTCCAACGTGCGGCGGCGCAGCTCCGCCGGATTTTGCCGCACGGTGATCGCGTGCAAATCCGCCACCGCATAGGCGCAGTCATATGCTTCCGACATGGAAACCCAGTTTTTCAGAGCGCCGAGGTAATTGCCGAGCGTTGGGATGCCGCTGGGCTGGATCGCGCTTAAAATCCGTTTTTTGCGTTCAGGCTGTTGTTCCATCGTAATCTTCACCACTCTCTTAAAATTGCCGCTTAACCTGGCCCAGAATCTGCATGCCCTTGACGATCGCCTCGTCGGTAGGCGTTGAGAAATTCAAGCGGAAGCACTGGGTGGGGTCGCTCTCATGCGTCATGAAGGCGGAGCCGGGCACAACCGCCACCTTTTGCTCCACCGCGGCCTGGCAGAAGGCCGTCATATCAACGCCGTCCGGCAGGGCGCACCAGATGAACAGCCCGCCTCCGGGCGGTTGTAGGTGACGAAATCGCCGAGCTCGCTGTCGATCAGATCACACATCAGGTTGAGCTTTTTGCGGTAAATATCACAGATTTTTTGAATATGGGCCTCCACATTGTAATGTGCCATCCATTCATCCACGATCAGCTGGCAGAGCATCGGGGTGTGCACATCTGCCGCCTGCTTGCCGACCGTCATCTTGGCGATCAGCGTCGCGGGGGGCAATCGCGTAGCCCACGCGCATACCGGGAGAGAGGATTTTGGAGAAGGAGCCCGCATAGATGACAATGCCCTCCTCGTCAAAGCTCTTGATCGCGGGCACATGCTCGCCCGCGACGCGCAGGTCGCCATACGGGTTATCTTCAATGATCAGCACGCCGTATTGTTTTGCGAGCTCGTAGACCCGGCGGCGCTTGGCAAGCGACATGGTAACGCCCGCCGGATTTTGAAAATTCGGGATCGTATAGATAAACCGGACATTCTTTTCCTCCTGGAGCGCTCGCTCCAGCTCATCTACATCCATGCCGTCTGCCTGCACGGGGATGCCGCGCAGCTTCGCGTTGTAGGAGCGGAAACAGTTGAGCGAGCCGATGAAGGAGGGCGCTTCGCAGATCACGGTATTGCCCTCGTTGCACAGCGCCTTGGTGGCGAGATCCATCACCTGCTGTGCGCCGGATGTAATCAGTAGGCTGTCAAAGTCGCGGCCAATATTGTGCTTTTGCTTCATATAGGTAGAGATACGCTCTCGCAGAGGCGTATAGCCTCCGTGACGCCATATTGCAGGCAGTCGATCGGGCGCTCGGTGAGCAGCTTTTCCGTAATTTCACGCACCTCCTCGGTTGGAAAGGCTTCCGGCGCGGGGTTGCCGGCGGCAAAAGGGATGACGCCCGGCTGGGAGGTCGCTTTCAAAATCTCACGGATTGCGGAGGGCTGGAGAGTGGAAATACGATCAGAAAATTCAAATTGCATATGAATACCCCATTTGTTCTGTTAGAATGAGATTATTCTAACATAGTCCGCACAGTTTTTAAAGAGGTAGAGGCCGCGTTTGTGGACTTTTTCCCGTCGATGATGTATAATCAAACCTAGCGGACAAGCCTTGTGAAGGAATCGGCACAGCGCCGGCCAGGCCGGCGGATAATTGGAGGTTGCTATGAAACGAATTCTGTGCGCTGTGACGGCGCTAACCTTATTTATTACGCTTCTGACAGCCTGTGGAGGGCCGAAAACGGCGCTGCATATCGGCGGCGCACAGGTCAGCAGTGAAATATATACGTATTATTATGATCTGGTAAAACGCTCGCCGGAGCAGTATCCTGGTGATGCGCGGGAAAATACGATCAGCCTATGTAAGGAATATGTGGCGGTTAATACACTTGCGGCGGAGCGGTCGATCACTCTAAAAACGGAGCGCGAGGCAGCCGCTTCAGCATGGGTTAATCAACAGTGGAAGTTTTTCAGCACCTACTATACGGGGCTGGGGATCAGCAAGCAGACGCTGATGAAGGTTCGGGAAAACGAGGCGCGAAGGGAGCTTCTGCTGGAGGCCTATTATGGGGCGAATGGATTGCAGCCGGTGGCGGAGGATGCGCTGAAGGATTATTTCTCCAAGCACTTTGTGGTGTTCAAATCGATCAATGGGTATTTGACCGATACGAACGACGCGGGCGAATCTGTGGCGCTTAGCGACGACCGCATTGAGGAAATTAAAAAGCAATTTAATACGATGGCGGATTCCGTTAGCAAGGGCACCTCGATTGAGGAGGCCAACACGAAATATTTAGAATCTCAGAATAGCACCAGTGTCGGTGAGTTCACCGCATCGGTGATTAACGGCGGAAACACGGATTATCCGGAGGGGTTTTACGATCAGGTTGTGGCGATGAAAAATGGCGACGTGAAGGTGATCACGCTTTCCACCTTCATTTATGTGGTGCAGAAGCTGGATGCTTTGGGCGAGAAGGGCAGCTATTTCACGCAATACCGCACAGATGTGCTTCAAAGCATGAAGGGGGAAGACTTCCAAAAGCTTTTGCAAGAGCGGAAAGACTCCTTTGAAGTGGAGGAGAAAGGCGGGGTACTCAGGCGCTGTGAAAAAGTTGTGGATGAAAAGCGGCCACTGAATGGCGGAGAAAGCACGGCATCCCAAGCGCGACAGACGGCGCCATCCACCTGAACGAAGAATAAAAAGCAAGAGGCTGTTGCGAAAATCTTTGCATTTTGCAACAGCCTTTTTTCATTGGAATGGGGGGTTATTCATTGAATCTGTTTCGCCTTTTTAGCAGCGGCGCGCTATTGTTGTTTGCGCTGTACTGTTTGATTTTTGATCGTACGCTCCCCTTTTCGATGCCTACGGCCGTTTTGATTGTTGCCACGGTGTATCTGGCCGTTTTTCCGGTGAAGGATATGCTATCCCGGTTCAATCGCACGCTTTATAAAGGTCGTCAGTTTGCTAAAAATTATGAAAAAACTCCAATGTTGGATGAAGTGGAATTCCAGCGGATGAAAAAACAGTATGACCGGAGGCTTGGTATGCCATGCTTTTTTGGCTTGCATTTCTGGCGGCGGTAGGAGGCCTGTACGCGGTTGGGGTTTTTGATCGGGCATGGATTTTCTTTTTCTTTGCCTTCTCGGATTTCTGCGTCTATTTCGCGGTGTTTTTTTGGTGCCCGTTTCATCGGATCATCATCAGGCCGAGCTGCTGCATGGAATGTCGAATTTTTAACTGGGATAGCTTTTTTTCCTATAGTTTTCTGCTTTTTCTACCCAGTGTTTATAGTATCATCCTAGTGGGCCTGGCGCTGTGCTCGCTGGTGGAATGGGAAATCACCTATCATAAATATCCCAAGCGATTTTATCGGATGTCCAATCAAAAGCTGACGTGTGAAAACTGCGATCTGGAGGCGTGCAAAAACCATCATAAAAAACGGTTTCACAGAACGCTATGTGAAAAATACAGAAGAGAAGGTGAGGAGAGGCCGGCAGCCTATCGGATAGGGAATCATCAATGACAAAATGAAACAGGCGGGGAGCGCTGCAAACCGTTATCGTTTGCAGCGCTCCCCGAAAATTTTTGCGGGCATGGATTGATGCGAAACCGTGTTGTGGCCTTCGCCCACGGGCAAAGCGATGAACTTGTGCGTGGATCCACCGTTTTCTTCGTGCTTTTACCGATGTGTAGCCGCCATTCCCATCGCACGGAACAGGGATAGCCCGTTTTCATAGGGGAGATCCCCCGCGTAGTTCCAAACCATCATTCCGCCCAAACCAAAATCCATCGCATAGGCGGTCTTATCATAGACCATCTGGCATCCGTTATAATAGCGGGGAGAGGTTGCGGTCACCTGAATAGGCGCGTTGTTCTGCCACTCGGTAACCTCTTGGGGGCCGGTTGCCACATTGCCAAACCAGCCGAGTTGTTCTGCCTCTGTTTTATAATCAAACCATTGGGCGGCCCGATCCGTGGGGCGGGCATAAAACGGAATGCCGAGATCGAGCTGCTCCTTTTTTAAGCCCTTTTTCAAAAGCGCGTTGATCTCCGTTACCACGCAGGGATAAAAAGGCGCATGGTAACCGTCCTCATCAAACATATCATAAGTCATAACCTCGACGAGATCAAGCTTCTCGATAGTCTCCCGGGAAGCCTTAAACGCCCAGCTCTGAACGGCGATACCGAGCCGTTTTTCACCGAGGGCCTCATCAAGTGAGAGAAGGAACTGATCAAAAACCTTCCAATCCTTTTTGCGTAGAGGATATTCCCAGTCGAAGAAAACGCCGTCCAAATCGTATTGATCGAGCAATTGTGTGATGGATTGTATCAGATTTTTGCCGTTGACACCAGACATGGCCGCCTTATGCAGGTCGGCCTTGGCATACATGGATTTGTTCCAATCCTCAATGCCTGACGGCGCGTCAGGGCCGAGCAGGTTGACATAGAGCCGGATATCTCTGCTTGAGACGGCTTCCCGCACGTTTTGGAGAGCTGTTTCAAAAACTTGCCGACCGTCTAGCTGCTGGCCATCAATCTTTTTATCCTGAAAGGAGAGATTGCCGTTTTGATCAAAAACGAGGCTGCCAAATAGGATCGCATCCGTAATCACATCGAAGTGCCCGTCGCTTATGGCCTCACGGTCATAAACGCTGTCGGTTATAACATAGGAGGTAACGCGAAATCCCTCTGGTTTACTGCCCGCAACCCGATAGGCCTCGATGCCCTCTAACGTGAAGTCGGCGCCGTCTATGATGGTGAGACGCAGGGAGGATGTGGTCACCTCCGGAAAGGCGCAATAGCGATAAGCGTCTACTTTATCATTTCGATAAATCGTTTCATAACCGTCTCCTTTTGGGATTTGAAGCTCGAAAGCGCGGATGCTTGCGCCCTTTTCCCGCAAGACGACCGTGTTGACCGCGACCTCTTTGGGAAAGACGATTTCTAGGGAGCTATTTTTGGTCCCGTTCCATTTTCCGGTTATAGCGGCGCCTGTCTCCGCATCCTTCATGGAGGATGTTTCTATTAAATTTTCCTCCGTGATAAAATCAGATGATTTTGGCGCCTTGCCGCATCCAGCCGATCCCATGAGCAATAAAAGCGCCAGAAAAGCCGCCAGCGGTCGGATTTTTTTTCTCTTCATAACTGCGACATGCCCCTTCTCATTCTTTATTCTGCCTTGTGCTGTTGTTCTCGCGTTGCCTGCTGCTCCTTACGGCCGAGGTCATTGGTGTTGATCGATTTACCGAACACCACAAAACGGTCAAACAAAAATTCCGTGACGAAATTGATCAGCATGGTGCCAATTTGAACGAGATAATAATTCCAGCCGATTCCGGTCAGCGCTCCTACCCACCATGTAGACACAGGGGAAAACACAGCGTAGTATCCAGCTACTTTCAGCATAGCGATCGGAATGTTATTTGCGGATTTAAACGTGAATTTTCGGTTGAACGTGAAGTTCCATAAAACAGATAGGACTAAGCCCGTGATATAGCACGCCATGGGAGGCCAATGAAACAGCTCTTTACAGATCGTGGAGCTTATGATTTGAATGCCCCCCGCACTGATAGAAAATAGGGTGAATTTGACTGCCTGGAGCAGATTTTGCTTTTTGGTAAGCTTTGGTTTGCCAGGTACAGAGGGAATAACGTTGGGCTCTGTGCTTTCATTCATATTTCTGCGCTCCTTCATATCGTAATTATTCAAAAGCAGCCACGAAGGGCTGTTTGATACGGCAGAAAACTGAAGATCTATATTTTATTATAGCAGTCTGTTTGAATATTGTAAAGAATGCATTGGTTTTATTTATATAACAAATATAAATTATTCATTCTATATAAAATAAGCGTTGTCATATTTTGCAAAACGCCTCGTTGCGCTACCCTCGATTTGTTTATCGTTTTTACCAGTTGATCGTAAACCAATCTCCCAAGTGGATTGCAAGGGATGCTTTGATCCCACTTCCCAATTTGACGTCAAATTCATGGTAACGGCAGGCATATCGTAATAAACTTTTTGCAGTTTCCCATTGGGGCCAACCGTTGCCTGAATGGTAGAATCAGAATAGGAAATATCGATGCTGTTAAATTTCACCATACCCTTTACCGCATCGGTAATCTGGTTTTTCGAAATTGTGGAGAAAGCTTTGGAAACGCTGCTCCCCTTTACCTTGAGCGTAACGACATAATTGCTGCCGCTCTTTTTACACGTGGCCGATGTAACGTCAGAGGCTGTCAATTTGCTGGAATAGCTCTGTCCGCCTACATAAAAATTTTCTTTTTTCTCAGCGGCTGAAGAGTAGGTTTCGTTTACACTCTTCGGGGAGTCGGAGAGAAATGCTTTCATCAACGTATTCGCAATGCTTTCCAGGATTCCATTGTTGATTTGCGGCGCTTTCGCCAAGCTCGCCTGATTCTGTGTTTTTGTAATACTCTTCGCCTTTGATTTCGCATCGTTTGCCGCTGTGTTGTAATAATTAATAAGCGCGGCCTTCGACATTTTGGTCGGGTCGTTTTCATCGGCTTTCGGCGCAGTGCTTTTTTCTTCCTGCGGTTGTTTTTCGCTTGGCTGCGTTGCGGAAACATCGCCGGATACCGGGAGGGTGTCCGTGCTCTCATCCAGGCTTGGCTCAGATGCGCTGGCCCCGCCTGTTTCCCCGGCGGGAAGAGTTTCCTCATTTGACGGCTGATTTCCACTGATGGATGGATCTGTGCTGGCTCATCCGATTCTCCTGGCGAGCAGGCAGCCAGCGTGGCTGTCATAGAAAGAGCCAATAAAACCGCAAGTAAACGTTTACTCTTTTCATAAAATAGAACTCCCTTCTCTCTTGTGTGGGCCCCTATTCCGTATGGTCTTACCTACCCACAAGTCTATACGGTATAAAATTAATAGAAAATGAAAAGAATGTCAAGATAATATTATTTAAATTTATTTATTGTTTATATTTTATCAAAATTTTGTGAAACTAGAATAATGACACTAAAAAAGCCTCTTGTCAAAGCGAGAAAAATCGGCTATACTAATAGAAAATCAGCCAAGATGAAAGTAACGGCCTGTTCAGCCTTTTTCAGAGAGCCGGTGGTCGGTGGAAACCGGTAAAGAGGCAGGCTTTTCCACTTTCGGAGCTGCCGGCGAGGAACCGGAGGGGCGTGCCCGTTACAGCACGGATCAAAGAGGCCGGCTTACCGGCAAAATGGGTGGCACCGCGGAGAATTTGCTTCCGTCCCATAAGGGGGACGGAAGCTTTTTATTTTGCCGCTCTTCTAGAGTAAGGAGATTTGAAAGGAGAATTTGTATGTTAGACATCAAATTTTTGCGGTCCAATCCGGAGCTTGTCAAGGAGAATATCCGAAAAAAGTTTCAGGAGGAAAAGGTAGCGCTGGTCGACGAGGTAATCGAGCTGGATGAAAAATGCCGTGCTGCACGCACGCGCTGCGAATATCTGCGCAGCCAGCGTAACACGATCAGCAAGCAGATCGGTGCGTTTATGGCAAAGGGGCAGCGGGAAGAGGCGGAGCAGGCAAAAAAGAGCGTCTCTGATATGGCGGAGGAGATGAGCCGCCTGGATGCGGAGGTAAACGAGCTCTCCGCCCAAATCCGTGAGCGCATGCTGGTGATTCCCAATATCATTGATCCAACCGTCCCGATCGCAGGGACGACAGCGAAAACGTAGAGCTGGAGCGCTTTGGCGAGCCGCGTGTGCCGGAATATGAGGTGCCCTATCATGTGGAGATTATGGAGCGCTTCAGCGGCATTGATCTGGACAGCGCGCGCAAAACAAGCGGCAACGGCTTTTATTACCTGCGGGGGGATATTGCCCGGCTGCACTCCGCGATTCTTTCCTATGCACGGGATTTTATGATTGATAAGGGCTTTACCTATTATGTGCCGCCCTTCATGATCCGCGGGAACGTTGTAGATGGCGTGATGAGCTTTGCCGAAATGGAAAACATGATGTATAAGATCGAGGGGGAGGATCTCTACCTGATCGGCACGAGCGAGCATTCCATGATCGGCAAATTCATCGACACGCTGCTGGAGGAAAAGGAACTGCCGCAAGCGCTCACGAGCTACTCTCCCTGCTTCCGCAAGGAGGTGGGCGCGCACGGCATCGAAGAGCGCGGGGTTTACCGCATCCATCAGTTTGAAAAGCAGGAGATGGTGGTTGTCTGCCGGCCGGAGGAGAGCAAGGAGTGGTTTGAAAAGCTCTATCATTATACCATTGAATTTTTCCGCAGCCTCGATATTCCGGTGCGTTCGCTGGAATGCTGCTCCGGCGACCTTGCGGACCTGAAGGTCAAGAGCATCGACGTAGAGGCATGGTCCCCCCGCCAGCAGAAGTATTTCGAGGTGGGAAGCTGCTCGAACCTTGGCGACGCGCAGGCCCGTAGGCTTGGCATCCGTGTGCGCAATAAGGAAAAGGGCAACTATTTCCCGCACACGCTCAACAACACGGTGGTGGCCCCGCCCCGCATGTTGATCGCCTTTTTGGAGAACAATTTGCGGGCGGATGGTTCTGTTGCTATCCCGGAGCCGCTGCGGATGTATATGGGCGGGAAGGATGAAATAAAATAAGTTTGGTTTATTCCTCTAGTCAAATGGTTTTACTTGGCGGCAAATTTGGTGAAGGAGTTGCGAACCAAAAAGCCATCCCGAATCTTAATCCGGGATGGCTTTTTTATATTGATTTCTTCATATATCTAATTATCTATTTGCTCATTTTTTCACAGTGGGCGGAAAAATCACCCTTGCCGCTCCGCTTTTCTCCAGCGCCATACCCAGCGGCAGACCCAGCAGATAACAGACCGCAAGCTGGCCGAGGCCCACCTGCACGGCGGCGATCAGGAACCCCCAAAAGGAAGCCGCCTCGCCGGGCGTGAACAGCGTGATTTGCAGTCCAACGATTATGGCGTTTACCAATACGGGCGGCAGGGGCGCGAGCACGGGCACGTTTTTAATCCGCACCTTGCGCACCGCCCGCGTGAGCAGCGCGGCGATCAGGGAGGCGGCCGTGCCGAAAACCAGATCCAGTGGGTATGGGCTCGCAAGGTTGCCGATCAGGCAGCCAATGGCAAGGCCAGGTACTGCGGCGGGCGTGAAGATTGGCAGAATGGTTAGCGCTTCTGAGAAACGGAATTGGATGCTTCCATAGGCAAGATTAAGGCCATGGCCAGATAGGTTAGCGCAGCATAAATCGCAGCAATCATTCCCGCTTGGGCGAGATAGAGAAGGGTTCCTTTTTTCATTTTATTTTCACTCCATAGTTTTGATTTGGAGCTGCGGCTGCCGCGAAAAAGTTCACAGCAGTCGCATACTCCCGTCAGGATGGTTTCGAACTGACGTAAAATGCTTTTGAGCGAGAAGGGTAAAATGGGCGTTTTACCCTTCTCGCTTGCTCCTGTCAGGATGGTTTCGAACTGATGTGGTTCATGAAAATCAGATGGCGTTCAAGAAGGATTTCAAATGCATTAGCACCTGGACAAAACCGACGATAATTTTCTTCCAACCAGTTGGGGCGTTTTGCCCGTTAAGGATCATGAGCAGGCCGTGGGCCATATCCTCCGTAAATGCCATGCCGGCACTCATGCCGACAAAGCCGCGGATGGGCATCTGTAGCGCGAGGGAGGAGAGCATCAGCGCAGTCTCTTCGTTGCCGTTGGCAAGCTTCAGAGTGACTGTGTTAACAATTTTATTGAGCCTTGCGCCCCATGGCGTTTCCTTCGCGTCCTCCAGCGTGCAGTTGAGGTCAAGCGGCTCGCCCGGCTTACGGTATGCAGGCGGCAGGGGGCGCCCGATGAGCACTTCAAACTGATCGGCCGGGATCTCCTGGATTGCGCCTTCGTAATAGCTGGGCGCGGTCTGACGGTAATCCGGGACAATGGCATCCGGGTTTGCGCTCTCCACATCGACCGTGCCATCCAGTCGGATATCGCGGCTGGATGCGCCCACAAGAATCTGATAAACACCGCTCTCAACATGCCAGTCGTGAATATTGACGTTATAATAGGCGAATGCTCGCTCAGTTAGCGTGACCGTCACGGTTTTTTGCTCACCGGCCTTCAAAAAGACTTTGGCAAAGCCTCTGAGCTCCTTTGGCGCCTTGAAAATTACGCTGTCCGGCGTAGCAACGTAGACCTGAGCAATTTCCGCGCCATCCACCTTGCCGGTATTTTTGATTTGAAAGGAGACGGTCAGCTCCTCTCCCTGCTTGACCGCCTTTTTGCTCAAGCGTAGGCCGGAGTAGGAGAACTGTGTATAGGAAAGCCCAAAGCCGAAGGGGAACTGAACGTCCTTTTTTACCCGATCGTAATATCGGTAGCCGACAAAAATGCTCTCCCTGTATTCGGTTGTCACAGGGGCGCCGGGGAAGTAATTGGCAGTTGGGTTATCCGAAAAGCTCAGGGGATAGGTTTCCGCCAGCTTTCCGCTGGGATTGACTTTTCCGGTGACGAGATCGGCAATCGCGCCGCCGCCCGCCTGGCCGCCGAGATAGCCGTTGAGGAGCGCCTTTATTTTGCCAAGCCACGGCATTTCTACCGGTGCGCCGCCGGAAAGGACGACCGCAACGTTTTCGTTTGCTTCACTGACCGCCTCCGCCAGCGCATTATGGCTCGCAGGGAGGTGCATATGGAGCCTGTCATAGCCCTCGGCCTCGTAGCTTTCCGTCAGGCCAAGAAAGAGAAGCACCACATCCGCCTTTTTCGCGGTTTGGCAGGCGTCACGGATCAGCCTTCATCCGGCTGGTCGGTCGTCTTATTATAGCCCGGGGCATATAGGACGCTGACGCCCGCATCCAGCAGGCAATCGAAGGCAGAATCGAGCTGTGTGGGATTAATTAAGGAGCTTCCCGCGCCCTGGTAGCGGGGCGAGCGCGCCATCTCCCCGATGACCGCTACCGTCTGGCCAGCTTTGAGCGGAAGGAGTTCTCCATCGTTTTTAAGCAGCACCATAGATTCGCCCGCGATTTTGCGCGCAAGGCGGTGGTTGGCGGCGTGGTCGCAGGTGTGGGCCAGGGCCTTTACCTTCTCGCGCGGAAAATCAAATCAAGAATCCGGTCCACCCGCTCATCGAGCAGGGTTTCGTCAATTTGGCCTGCGCGCACAGCGTCCACAATTTTTTGATCGTTGACGCCGCCGGAGGCGGGCATTTCAAGCTCCTGCCCTGCGAGAAGGCCGGGCACACGCTCATTGTTAGCGCTCCAGTCTGTCACAACAAGGCCTTTAAAGCCCCAATCTTTGCGCAGCACATCGTCGAGCAGCCACTTGTTTTCACAGCAAAAAGAACCGTTAATTTTATTGTAAGCGCCCATCACCGTCCATGGCTGCGCTTTTTTGACTGCCGTTTCAAACGGCGCGAGATAAATTTCACGCAATGCACGCTCATCTACAACGGAATCGACCTTCATACGGCGCGTCTCCTGATTGTTGCAGGCGAAGTGCTTAAGCGAGGTGCCTGCGCCTTGCTCCTGCGCGCCGTTGATAAAAGCGGCGCCCAATTCGCCCGCAAGCAACGGGTCCTCTGAAAAATATTCAAAATTTCGGCCGCACAAAGGCGAACGCTTAATGTTGACGCCGGGGCCGAGCACAACGCTCACACCTTCTGCAAGCGCCTCTTGCGCAATCGCGCCGCCCATCTCATGCAGCAGCTCCGGATTCCAGGAACAGGCAGTGGTGGCGGCTGTTGGAAAGCAGGTGGCAGGCTCGCTGCCGTTGATGCCGAGGTTATCCTGGCTGCCGGTTTGCTTGCGCAGGCCATGTGGGCCATCGCAAACCATAATTTCTGGGATGTTGAATTTTTCAAGCCCCTTCAGATGCCAAAAATCTTTGCCGGAGCAGAGGCTTGCTTTTTCCTCCAGCGTCATCTTACTGATCAGATCCTGATGTTTCATCTCAATGCCTCATCCTTTCGCACTCCGCTTGGAAGAAAGGGAGCCGCCTTTCCCACAAACGAATTCTCTTCCTTATTTTTTTGCTGAAAACTCATAATAGCTTAACCATTCGTTCATCAGGCGGCTCCAGCGGGCCGAGAGCGGATGATAGCCATCCCCGTTTTCCGGAGCGGCAAGCCCCTGCCCATGGTCGCCATAAGGAAACAGGTGCATTTCCACGGGAACCCCACGCTTGGCAAGCGTGTTGCAGAGCGTCAGGGCAGTTTGATAATTGATAAGCCCGTCGCGCATCGACTGCCAGATAAAGGCGGGTGGAAATTGCATGCTGTCCTCCAGCACAACATCAAAATAGGCGACGAGATCGAATTCATCGTCGTCGTCATACTCCTCCTTGAACATCACGGCCGCATAGCCCAGCAGCATGGCGTCCGGGCGGGAGGATACGCGCTCTACCGGATCAGCCGCGGTAGGGTCGCCGTCGTCCGCATAAGCGCAGGAGAGGAAGGCGAGATTGCCACCGGCTGAAAAGCCGAGCACGCCGATTTTATCCGGCAGGATGCTCATTTCCTCTGCATGATAGCGAAGATAGCGCACAGCCCGTTTTGCATCGAGCAAAATGATGTCGCGTGAATAGGGGACGACACGGTAGTCGAGCACGGCGGCGTGGATTCCAGCCTCATTGATCTTCTGCGCCACCACTTTCCCCTCGTGCACAGCTTTGCTCGTATAAGAGCCGCCAGCCATTACAATCACACAGCCACGTTTTCCATCGCCGGGCGCGGGGAAAAAAGTGATCGAAGGCCTGCGCTGACCGATTGCCTGTTCAAACCCGGGTACCTCGCCATCCCACAGGGGCAGCTGTGTATCCTCGCTGAGCATTTCCGCCCAAGGGGCATCAGGGTTCAGGTTCCCCCAAATATCGTAAGTATCGGCCAAAATAGATAACCTCCTTGCCGCATCAGCGGCTTTTGATTGTTTTTTCTCTCTGGGATTTCGCCGCTGGCAGAAGAGGCTTGAAGCCGGCTCCCACGTGGCGAAGAAACTCAAAACGATTATACACGCTTGCCCCAAAGAGTGCAATCTCTATTTGAAACATTCCAGACTTTCCAGACGATGCATGTCCATAAACAAATCGTTTATCTTTCTATCAGGAATGATATAAATTCTTATTATAAAATTAAAGGTAAAACCGCCCTGGGATAAATACCGCATCTATAAAGAATTATAATAGATACCGTCAGCTTATGGTATGTGCCTTCGGAGCGGGAGAACAGCACCATAACGACGGCCTTTTTTGCGCTAGGCTGCTGAATTGTACGGCGTTGGCGCAGATAGAACGTCAGCTTACAAAATTTTATCTTTGAAACGTTATTTGCCCGATGGGTGAAGTAAGGAGAGAGCCGAATGAACACAACCATGAAAAAATTAACGGCGATTCTGGCGGCAAGCTGCCTGCTGGCCTCGCTGGCTGCCTGCAAGGGGCCAGAAACGGAGCCTGGGGCAACCGACAGTACTTCAAAATACAGCGGGGCAATCCTGGGAATCGCAGGCTATCTCCGAATCTCGCAATCAGAAGAAGAAGGTTTGGAATCCAGCAGAGTTTCTGTTTCCAATAGCACTGCAACCGAAGCTTCTGACCGGCCAAAGGAGACAGCTAAACAGGTTGACACTACGAAAAAATCGCCGGTCCAAACTCAAAAACCGTCAACGAAAGCGGAGATCATCGCCTATTTCAATGTAGCAGCGAATAAGGTCAAGATAGAGAAACCAGGCGTTAAAAAAATAGAGGAGATTTCCTTTCATGTAAAGGGGGACGGCGCGATTGCGAACATTGCCAATAAGGTTCAGGATGCGCTGAAGAAAAATGGCACGTTGAATCCGGACCCCATTACCGTGAAAAAGGGCGCAAGCCACAATGCGGCATTTCCAGTTGAAAATCAAGCTGGTCAAGCCGCCTATCCGCGGGCGCTGTATCATCGGCCTCCTGCGTGGAGAAGAATGGAGCGTATATGATTACCATCCGGATGAAGGATGAGCATATCTCCTATGAGCAGGCGAGAAAACCGCTTCAGACGAAGCACGGCCAGGTCGTCGACATTCTCAAGGCCAATGAGATTGATGAGCAGATGAAAAGCTTGAGCTGGCTTGTTACCCTGCATGATTTGGATCAGACTTATTCGGGCACGACCATTGTATGCACGATTGATGCAAAGAGCCAAACGATGCGCTCCGCGCACTATCGGATTATTAGCAATGCAACGATCAAGGCCAGCGCGCCAATCGTGGGCGATGCAACGGTAAACGCGACGATTGCATTTGACCAGATCTACCAATTTTAGAGGATAAAAAGGGGAGGCTGTTGCGCGCTGCAAAGCATTTTGCGGCCGGCCCCTTCAAACATTTTTGGACCTTTGTCCCTTGTAGGACCAATTTCCCTAAAATACGCTTTGCAGTTTGTTTCCCAATGAAGCGCTGTGCAACAGCTCTTTTGCACGGGGCTTTCAAAAAATTTATGCCGCGGCTGGCGCCTTTTCGGATCACAGATCCCCCAAGGCGCCAGCCTTTTTGTTGCGATACGTTATACAGAATTATAATTCTAAACTTTTATTAAAATTCAGTTAATTATTTGTTAATAAATTATCCATATTTTTAAGAATACTCGTGATAAAATATAAATAAAATTTAACAATTGGGGGGATCATTTATGGATTTAAACAAAATTATCGAGAGAAAAGATTCTGCGGCACAGTATATGGTAGATGAGATTACCTATATCTGTAAAAACCTTGATAAGCGTTCGCCTGGCTCGGAGGGGGAGAAACAGGCCTGCGAGTACATGGCGAAAGTCCTGCGGGAGGATTGCGGATGCGACCGTGTGCAGGTTGAAGCCTTCAAAGAAAACCCCGGCTCCTTTTTTGGTTGGATTTACTTTACAATAACAGCCGCCCTTTTGGCGATTGCCTGCTACTTCTTTTTCCCGCTTGCCTCGATTATTCTTTTACTAGGAGGCCTTTTCATTTGCTTTATGCAATTTGGTCTGTATAAAAAGCTAGTTGATCCCGTTTTCCCAGAGAAAACGGGCCATAACGTAACGGCTGTTAAAAGCTGCAAGGGCGAAGTAAAACGCCGCATCTTTTTCAACGGCCATCCGGATGCCGCATGGGAATGGCCGGTCAACTATAGGCTGGGTGGTGTTGGATTTGAAGGACACGCAGTCATTTGTTTTCTTGGATTAGTTTATTATTTGGTGCTTTCTGTTATCTTCATTGTGCAGAATGGTTTTCAATTCGGCGGCTTTGATCCTTCCACAGCGCTTGGAAAAGCGGCGCTGGGCGGCCTTGTTTTTGTGCCGTTTATGATCGGCCTGTACTGGATGTGGAATAAGCACCGCATTGTGGACGGCGCAAACGATAATCTCTCCGGCTGCTATATGGGCATTTCCATCCTCAAAGAGCTCCAGGATGCCGGCATTGAATTAGAAAATACGGAGATTGGCGTGATCCTCTCCGGCTCGGAGGAAGCGGGGCTGCGTGGCGCAAAGGCTTGGTGCGAGCAGCATCAAGGAGAGTTTGACGATGTGCCTACCTTTATCTTCTCTTATGACACGATCCACGACCCGAAATATCTCATGACCAATTACCGAGACCTCAATGGTACCGTCAAAGCGGATAAGGATGTATCCGATTTGTTTATGGAAGCGGCCAAAGAGCTTGGAATTCGCTGTAGAAAGGCTGGGTGCCGCCGCTCGGCGGTGCGACGGACTCTGCCGCATTCGCACAGGCTGGTTTCCGTGCAACGGGGATAACTGGCTTGAACCATAAGCTGGAGGATTATTATCATACGCGGCGCGATACCTATGATAATATGAATCTCGAGGGCTTGGCAGGGTGCTTTGCGGTCAGCGTGAAAGCGTTGGAGATGTTTGATAGCGGGGCAAAGCAAGCGCCCGTGAAGAGCGCGGCCATGCACAAATAAGAAAATAGTCTAAAAAGAATTTTGGTTTGAGGGGCGGCATGGCTGGGAGGTTATGCCGCCTTGTGGCTTCTGAAATAGCGTGCAAAAGTGCTGTTGCAAAGGCAGTGCTGCAAAAAATGCAAAAAACACGTCTTTCGGGTGTTTACATGCTCCGAAAAGACGTGCTTTTTCTGCCTCTAGGTCGATCCTTTGTGCATTTGGTCAAGCAAATTTATTTTACAATAGCCTCTTTCAATTGCCTGTTCCTTTTTGCTTTCAAGGGATTGCGTTTTTATCTAAGATCGCTTACACTATTTTTGAACAGAATGCTATGCATTGAGTTCGCTGGTCGGCCGAACCGATGCGTGACGGGATAAACAGCCCAGGCCAAAACCCAAGAGCAAGCATGGTTGCCTTGCCGATTGCCCACTGCGCTGAAAAAATAAGCGTCGGGCCTTCAATCATCCGCATTTGTATTTGCCTGTGCGGCTGTTGTCAGAGCTGCATTTACTTTTTTGATCGCGTTCCAGTTCTTTTGATGCTCTGCAAGGGTTTTGGCATAATAATATTTGCCTGCTTTATCGGTTGCAAAATAGAAATAATCCGTCTGCTCCGGATTGAGAGCGGCGTTGATCGCGTCCATACCCGGGTTGCAGATTGGGCCTTCTGGTAAGCCGGTGCATTTATAGGTGTTATAAAAGCTGTTGAACCGATCTTTGTCTTCCGTCAGATAGGGCTGCACCTCCTGCTCCAGGTAAAAGATTGTAACGTCGCATTCGAGCTTTGGGTGGCTTTTGCTATTTAAGCGGTTGTGCAAAACGGAAGAGACCGTTTTCATCTGTGCAGGATCCCCTGCTTCAGCCTGGATGATGGAGGCCAAAGTGAGCACTTCATCCATTGTCATATCGAATTCTTTGGCACGGGCTTTCTGTGTGCCGGTTATTTTTTTCTCCAAATTGTCCAGCAGCTTCTGGATAACGCGTTCGGGGCTGTCGTCCCGATAAAATTCATATGTGTCGGGGAACAAATACCCCTCCAGAAGGAACGCTCGGTTTTCCCAATCTCCAATCTCTTGTACGAGCGGGCTGTCCGCATTGCCGCGGTTTACTTCTGCAAGAAATTCAGAGCGGGTGAACAAGCCGTTCTGTTCCATCAGGCCGCCGATATCAGCAGCGCTGGCTCCCTCCGGGATTGTGATGCGCACGGTGTTGGGCGGCTCTGTAGAGCTGCCGTCCTCTGGCTGCTGCGAGGCGCAGGCGCTCAAGAACAGGCACAGGGCACAGATGAGGGAAATGATCCGCAATTGTTTCATAGGCGGCTCCTTTTCAAAAATGATAGATTACCTTTATTGTACGCAAAATTTGACCGAATGCAAGACTTTCTGAGTAAAAACAGCGGGATCTCTGACAAAACTGATACCAAATTGGAGGGCTTAGATGAAAGCTTTTTTTCTTTCGCTATGGCAAAATGATATTTTGAGGCTGGCTTTGGATTCTGCCTTTAAGCTGGTGCTCGCCGCCGTTTGCGGCGGATTCATCGGCTATGAAAGGCAGCATTCCCATCGCCCCGCCGGGTTTCGCACGCATATTCTTGTAGCAGTGGGCGCTGCACTGGTGATGATCACCTCAAGCTTCCTTACCGATCAATATCAAGAGGTCATGCAGATTGATCCAACGCGCATGAGCGCGCAGGTTATCAGCGGTATTGGCTTTTTGGGCGCAGGCACCATTTTGCGCGAGGGATTTAGCGTGAAGGGGCTTACCACGGCTGCTAGCCTTTGGGCGGTTTCCTGCGTGGGTATTGCGGTGGGATCGGGCTTCTATGCGGGCGCGTTGATCGCCACGTTGGTGATTTATCTGACACTCAACCTGCTTAAGCGTATTTCCGCTCGTGGGAATGCCGGACGAAACCTCTATGTTGAGGTGGAGGACGTTGGTCTACAGGCTTCCCGCGTGGGGAAGGTAGTCCGCCGCTGTGGGGGAGAGCTTGCCTCCATGGAGCTGCTTAATGTGGATGGGGAGGAAGGAAAGCGGAAAAAAGCACCGGTGCTTAAGGTGCTGGTCTATACGCGCAATCTCCATGAGCTTGATTTGATCGTGGAAAGCATCCGTGCAGTGGAAGGCGTGCGGGATCTATATGTTGAATAAAGAAAATGGGACAGGAGAAGACAGCGGCATGCAAAAAATAAGGCAGAATTATAACCATACGCTCTATGCCAGCTATTTGGGCTATATCACGCAGGCGATCGTCAACACGTTTATCCCGCTCCTATTCCTCACGTTCCAGAGTTCCTACCAAATTTCGCTGGATAAAATCACATCGCTTGTCACGATCAATTTTGGCATTCAACTGATTGTGGATCTGCTCAGCACCAAATGGGTGGATCGGATTGGCTATCGAGCAGCCATTGTGGCGGCTCATATCTGCGCGGCCGCAGGGCTTGCAGGGCTGGGAATATTGCCGGAGCTGTTCTCTGACCCTTATTGGGGGCTTTTGCTTGCGGTTGGGCTGTATGCCGTTGGCGGAGGTTGATTGAAGTGCTGGTCAGCCCAATCGTGGAGGCTTGCCCTACGGATCAGAAAGCAGCAGCGATGAGCCTACTGCACTCGTTTTACTGCTGGGGCTGTGTTTTGGTCATCCTTGTTTCCACGCTGTTCTTTTCCGTATTCGGAATTGCGAATTGGAGGCTTCTCAGCTTTCTTTGGGCGGCGGTTCCGCTGTGCAATGCACTTTATTATTCGCAGGTGCCTATTGCATCCTTGCATGATGCAGGGGAGGCGATGCCGGTGCGCAAGCTGTTTTCTAGCCGCATATTCTGGGTGTTCGCCCTGCTGATGGTCTGCGCAGGCGCCTCTGAACAGGCGATGAGCCAGTGGGCCTCCGCTTTTGCGGAATCCGGGCTGCAAATTTCCAAGAGCGTTGGGGATTTGGCCGGGCCATGCATGTTTTCAATTCTGATGGGGCTGTCCCGCGTATTTTACGCAAAATTCAGCGAAAAAATTCACTTAAAAGCCTTTATGGCGGGGAGTGGCGCGCTATGTATTGCGAGCTATCTGCTTGCGTCGCTGTGCCCAAATCCGCTCCTTTCCCTCATAGGCTGTGGATTGTGCGGCCTCTCTGTAGGGGTTTTGTGGCCGGGAACTTTCAGCCTTGCTTCCGCTTCCTGCCCCAGGGGAGGAACAGCAATGTTTGCTCTGCTTGCGCTTGCGGGGGATCTGGGGTGCTCTGCCGGGCCTTCGCTGGTCGGCTTCGTTTCAGATGCGGCGGATGGCAATCTGAAGGCTGGCCTGCTTGCGGCGATTTGCTTTCCTGTGCTGTTACTGTGCGGGCTGGCAGTGTACAAACAAATGGCGCGAAATGTGGGGCGCGGTTTGAAGTGATCAGCCCTTCACATCGGGGAACTTCAACGGAAACAGAAAAAGCCCGCCTTTCGGACAATCGTCCGAAAGGCGGGCTTGCGATCTGCCACATTTAAAATGAAAAAAACGAAAAGCAGTCCTGTTATCTCTTGGAGAACTGCGGTGCACGGCGTGCGCCTTTGAGGCCGTACTTCTTCCTTTCCTTCATCCTCGGATCGCGGGTGAGGAAGCCTGCCTTCTTCAGCGCGGGGCGGAGAGCCTCGTCATACTGAAGCAGGGCGCGGGAGAGGCCATGGCGGATTGCGCCGGCCTGGCCGGTCACGCCGCCGCCGTTGACACGGCAGACGATATCGAACTTCTCCGTCGTACCCGTCAGCGCGAGGGGCTGGCGAACGATGAGCTTCAGCGTTTCAAGGCCGAAATAATCATCGATGGACCTGTCGTTAATGGTGATCTTGCCCGTGCCGGGATAAACACGCACGCGGGCAACGGATTTTTTCCTGCGGCCGGTGCCGTAAAAATAGGGATTGCTATCGTACATATTCCTTCTCCTCCTTCCTTAAAACGCCCATTCCTGAGGCTTCTGAGCAACATGCTTATGGTCAGCGCCTTTATAAACGCGCAGGCGGGTCAGCGCATTGCGGCCAATGACCGTATCCGGAATCATGCCTTTCACGGCGAGCTGCATTGCGAAATCAGAGCGCGTTTTCATCAGCGTGCTGTACTTGACCTCTTTGAGGTTGCCGATATAGCCGGAATGATGGTAATACATCTTCTGCTGGAGCTTGTTGCCTGTGAGAACGGCCTTGTCAGTGTTGATAATAATGACATGGTCGCCGCAATCGGCATTGGGCGTAAAGGTCGGCTTGTGCTTGCCGCGCAGCAGAATGGCGGCCTGGGCGGCTACGCGGCCCATCGGCTTGCCTGCTGCATCAAGCACATACCAATTGCGGGTGATGTCGCCCGCCTTCGGCATATAGGTTGACATAGTAAAACCTCCATTTGTATCGTCTTACCTTTTTCAGTGCCTGCATAGCATACCATAAGCGGGGTGGGCCTGTCAAGCTTTTTGCCCGTTTTTTTAATTTAACGGGATTGTACTTTTGAAATCTCCCGTTTCCTTCATTTTTAATGGCAAATGCTCGTGTGTGAAAAACGAAAATCTACCCATAGAAAAGAGCGGTAAATGTATATTTTAAAAAAGATAGACAATCATTTTACTATGCGCTATAATCTGGATATCCGGAGGAAATCTCTGGAAATCAATACATGTTAGGAGAATGATTGATGAAAAAATATGTTTGCACCGTTTGCGGCTATGAATATGATCCGGAGGTCGGCGATCCGGATAACGGCATTGCCCCGGGCACTGCCTTTGAAGACCTTCCGGAGGATTGGGTCTGCCCGCTGTGCGGCGTAGGAAAGGATCTTTTTGAGGAGGCGTGAGCCTGCTTCGCAGGAAAGAGAGGCGTTAGAAAAATGGATCAAACCGCTTTGTTTAAGCTCTCTTACGGCCTGTATGTTGTAGGGGTAAAAAATGGAGATTCCTTCGGCGGCTGTATTGTGGATGCGATGATGCAGGTCACTTCCGATATGCCGCCGCTGCTCATGCTCGGCAGCATGCGCAATAATCTAACCAATCAGCTCATCCGGAAAACAGGGGAACTCACCATTTCTGTTCTGCGTGCAGATGCAGATCCGTTTTTGATCGCAAATTTCGGTTTTCAGTCCGCACGTAAAGTGGAAAAGTGGGAGAATGTCGAGTATGCTGTAAAAGACGGCCTACCTGTATTGCTGGATGCTGCCTCCTATTTGCGCTGCCGCGTATTGGAGGCAAAAGACCTTTCCACACACACGGTTTATACCTGTGAGGTGACGGATGCATGGAACGGCGACGGAGAGCCCTTGCTCTATAGCGACTATCAAAAGCATATGAAGGATGCCACCCGCAAAGCCTTCCAGGATTTTTTGAATGCGAAGAAAGTGGAGCATACCGTGCCTGAGCAGGAGCAGAAGCCACAGTGGGTCTGCTCTGTCTGCGGTTATGTTTATGACGGAGACGAACCCTTTGAAAAACTGCCGGAAACTTGGCAGTGCCCGCGCTGCGGGCAGCCCAAATCCGTATTTGTGCGGCAATGATGGCTCGGCCCGGCGGCGGGATTTTGCCTCCGGGCCGTTTCTTTCATAGGCGGTGTGCGCCCCTTCCTGATTTTTTGGTGGGAACGGTTGCTTTTTTCAGGAAGGCGTGGTAAAATAACAGTCGCCTTGAAAAGGCATATGATTGAATACCCGCCCGTGGCGAAGCTGGATATCGCAGCAGATTCCGATTCTGAAGGCCGGGGGTTCGAATCCTCCGGGCGGGCCACAACCAAAAATCCTGTCGATTTATGTCGGCGGGATTTTGGTTTTTTTGGTTCACTAGGCGATACCATCAGGCGCCCAAACACTGCAAGTAGAACGATTTCACCGTTGCCTGCGTTTCTGTTCCTGGAAAAGTTGCCGGCGGGAATACGCAATGTTTTCAAGGCTTCTCAAAAAACGTGTTGTTCCCTACCGGTATCGCCTAACGGATTTTTGAAATTAATAACGAGTGGTGAGCTATGGGCTCGAATGAATAACGCAGAAAAATTTGAGAGAAATTAGGCAGCTCGATTGTGCACGATAAGAGAAACGGAGAGCGGCAACAAAGGGCGCGTTGCATCATGCATAAATAAACGCAGAATTAAGGGGGACTATTGCAAAATATTTCATTTTGCAATAGTCCCCCTTTTCTTTTGTGCTCTATTCAGCCACAGACGATGCGATGATACCGTGTTACTACTCAACGGACGGCAATTCAGACGTGCAATGTGGGCACCTGGAGGCATCTACGGCTATTTCACTTTTGCAAAATGGGCACACTTTTGTTGTCGGTGCAGATGGCGCCTCCTTTGTTCTTTTGCCGAGCGACATCATTTTATTTACAGCCTTAACAATGATGAAGATGATAAAGGCCATGATAACAAAATGAATCACGGCGGAAAGGAACGCACCGTAGTCTATGTAGTTGTCGCCGATCAGGTGGAGCTTTCCCTGAACCTGGCTGCCGCCGATGCAGTTGATAATCGGTTTGATAATGTTATCGGTAAAGGAAGTAACGATTGAAGAAAAAGCACCGCCGATAATAACGCCAACAGCCAGATTCAGCACATTTCCTCTTGAGATAAACTCTTTGAATTCCTCAAAAAACTTTTTCAATTTCATTTCCCTCGTTTCAAATTGTTTTTTAAATGAAGCAAAGCATCAATGTGCAGGGGGAACATGGCCATCAGGCGTGCCCAAACGCATGCTGCCTGCGTTCTCGGGCTCGACTGACGACAGCTAGGCGTCGCCCTGCGACCTTATCATCCTGCGTCTGGGACGCCTTGACGGTTCTTTGAAGTGTTCAGCCTGTGGCCGTGCTTCTGGCAAGGCAGACGACGCAGCTTTCCTTGCCGGAAAGCAAGGAGGATAATGCAGCCACAGTGCTAAAAACCGATGTGTACCCCTGTACACTGATGCAAGAATACGGCGATTACATTCTATGGATGCAGGTCTTATCCTTTGTCCATAAGCCCTGCTGACATGATGTTCCCCGGTTACTTAATTGCCGAAAAAGCGGCAGCCTCTTTTAGCCACATCATCAGCTCATCGTCTAGTTCTTCCACTTTAGCAACCAGCATATGATGCGTCCATCGATTGGGATATGGCTCGGTTATAACGTCAATCCGCTCGGATTCAACCCTACGGTTTAGGCCGAAGGTGATCACGATGTAGGCGGGCGGGCAATCTTGCTTTTTGCGCACCTTGGCGAAAGAAACACAGGCGAACATACACCGGTTATAAAAGGAAATCTGCGATTTCTGCACTTTGAGCCTGGTGTTTGCAATCTTGGCCAAAATTCTCTTTTCCAACTGCTCATACAAGGGCAGCGCTCCATATGCCCCTGAAAGAAAAGCAGCACATCTGCGCGCATGGCATTCTCCTCCCGTGTTCCCCATGAACTTTTATATTTAGGCAAAACCGGCGATACCAAATCCACGATTTTTCAAACCACTATCGAAATTAATTCATATAGAACTTTATATAAATAATAGCACAAACAATTGCTTGTTTCAATGGATTTGGCCAGGCGTGCAAAAATGGTGAAAGCGCAAAAGGAAGAGCAGTAAGTGCCCATTTTTTCATAACGGATTTGATAGAATTTTGACGCTTGCTGTTTTGCCTTGCTGCCAGTTCATGCAATCTTTCTTCACGCAAACAAAAGCCTTCTGAAAGATTTTTGTAACTTTTTTGTAAGTTGAAGCCCTTATGATAGGGGCAAGATCAAAAACAGGAGGCTTTTCTCATGAAAATGAATATATTGGTAACGCTCAATTCCGGCTACATCCAACCGCTGACTGTGATGCTCAACTCGCTGCTTTCCTCAAACTCCAACCGTGATTTTCGCGTGTTTGTGGCGCATTCCTCGTTAACGCGGGAGGATTTTCGCTATCTCGAGGAGCATGTGCCGATGGATCGATGTGAGCTTGTGAACATTCAGGTTCCGCATACAATGTTTGCAGATGCACCCGTTCTGGAGCGCCTCCCGAAGGAGACCTATTACCGCCTGTTTGCAGCACAGCTTCTGCCGCGGGAGGTAAACCGAGTGTTGTATCTTGATCCGGACCTGGTAGTCGTCCATTCCATCGATCAGCTCTACCGGCTGGATTTCAAGGGGAATCTGTTTGCGGCAGCGTCCCATCAGTTCGGCCCGATGCAATGGCTCAACCGCACACGGCTTCAAATGCCGGAGGGCAGCAAGTATATCAACGCGGGCGTCATGCTGATGAACCTTCAGCTGCTGCGCGAGGTGCAGGATGTGCAAGCCGTTTTTGATTACATCCGTGAAAATCGGGAGAAGCTTTATTTGCTTGATCAGGATATCCTGAATGGGATGTATGGCGGCAGCACGCTTGCTATAGACGCGTTGCTCTATAATTTAGACGATCGTTATCTGCTCAATCACAACTTGCTGACTCGCCCGAGCCGACATGTTGACATGGATTGGGTAAAAGAAAACGTGGTGATTGTGCACTACTGTGGCAAGAGTAAGCCATGGAAGGCGGATTATAAGGCAGGCTGGGCTTTTTCTATGAGCGTTACAGCGGATGCCTGGGTGAGGCAACAATGCCCGGCCTCACCCATCAAACGGCGGTACAGATTGCATAAGCAAGAAGAATGGCCGAAGAGTGGAGTGAAAAAAGCTGGAGAACTTTTTCTCCAGCTTTTTTCTGGTTTTCAAATAAAAAAGTTCAATTTGTACCTTTTGTCTAAATAATATCATTTTTATTAGAGAAATACTAGACTATTTGCTTTATTTATTATATAATCCTTCCGTAATGCTTTGACGATGATCGGATTCGATGCAAAGTGTTTCAGATTGTTCACAGAAAAGAGGGAGTTTATGAAAACAGGGAAAAAATTGTTCAGCCTAGTGCTGGCGGGTGCGCTTTTCCTACAGGTGGGGTTGCCCGCGGCGCAGGCGGCAGGCGAGCAGAGCCAAGCGCAGCAATATGCACAGCAGATTGCCTACCAAACGGAGGCTGAGGGAATTGTTTTGCTAAAGAATAAAAACAATTGCCTGCCGCTGGAGGGGAAGCAGGTGAACGTGTTTGGAGCGGCATCTGTCAAGCCGTACTATGGCGGCGGAGGCTCTGGGCAAATCGATAGCAGCGATGTGACAGATTTTTATACGGCGCTGGAGCAGGCGGGCGTGGCTTATAATACCGAGCTGAAATCCGCCTATACACGCTGGAGCCAGATGCATTCGCTCAACTTGAAAGAAATACTCGGCGCGAAAGACTTTTTCTCCTTTGGGACAAAGCTTCTCTTCGGCAGCGTTGCAAAGGTGGAGATGCCGGTGAACCGCATGACCGCAAAGGTGAAGCGGAATGCGAAAAAGTACTCGGATACGGCAATCTTTTACTATGGCCGTTCCGGCTCTGAAGGCGCGGATCTGACAGAGGAGAACCTGCGCCTGACGAAGGAAGAGCGGGCAGTGCTTGATTATGTAACGCGGGAATACCGGCACGTTATCGTGGTGTTCAACGTGGCCAATATGCCGGAGATGGGCTGGCTGGAGGAGTATGATACGATTGACGCAGCTCTGATGATCGGCATCCCGGGCACCGTTGGCATGCAGGCTGTGGCTGATGTGCTTGCAGGCAAGGTGAACCCCTCCGGCAGGCTGACCGATACGATTGCATACCAGGTGGAGGATCATCCTTCCAGCGCTAATTTTGGCAACTACCGCTATCCGGGCACCCTGAAAACCTATATCGAATATCAAGAAAGCATCTATGTCGGCTACCGCTATTTTGAAACCTTTGCGCCGGAAAAAGTGCAGTATCCATTTGGATATGGCCTTTCCTACACGGATTTCCGCTGGGACGTCCACTCGATCTCCACAGATGGAGAAACGGTGAAGGCAGAGGTGCAGGTGACCAACTGCGGCCAGCGCGCAGGCAAGGATGTGGTGCAGGTATACTTCTCCGCGCCATACCAGAAGGGCGGCTTGGAAAAGAGCGCGATCTGCCTGGCGGGTTACGCCAAAACGGAGCTGCTTGCACCCGGCGCCTCTCAAACGGTAACTGTCCAATTCGACTTTTCTGATATGGCCTCCTATGGGGAGAAGGAGCAGGCTTGGGTGCTGGAAGCGGGAGATTATACCGTGAGCGTCCGGCGCAATGTGCGCCAGAGCGTGGCGGAGGAACAGCTCCCTCTGGCCGAGCGGAAGGTTTTGCGCTACGATGATAAAACCGGCGCGCCGATTCAAAACCTCTTCTCCGACGTCAATGGGGAGATCACCTATTTTTCCCGCAGCAATCCGGAGGCGACTTATCCGCAAGGCCCCATGACCAAGCTAACCGACGCCGTGCGCAACGCGGATACGGAGCCCGCGCCGAAAACGGAGGGCACCGTGCCCACCACGGGCGCGGTATATGAAACCGGCACGATTACCCTTCAGGATGTTTACCGCGACGAATCCCTATGGGATGCGTTTTTGGATCAGTTCACGTTGGATGAGATGATCAATTTGGTTGGAGACTGCGGCTACCATACGCGGGCAATCGACCGCTTGGGCATCCCTGCCACAGTTGATAACGATGGCCCCGCCAGCATCAAGGGGAAGAACGGGTTCTTCGCCTCAGAGGAGAGCATCGCCTTCCCGACGGAAACGATCATTGCCTGCACTTATAACGACAGCCTCGCCCAACAGATGGGCGTGGCAATCGGCAAATCCGCCGCAGAGCTCGGCACGCACGTTTGGTATGCGCCGGCGGCCAACCTGCACCGCAACCCCTTGGGCGGGCGGAACTTTGAATATTATTCCGAGGATCCGCTGCTCTCCGGCAAAATGGCCGCGGCGGTAACGCGCGGCGCACAGAGTGAAAACGTGGTCGTTACCATCAAGCACTTTGCGCTCAACGATCAGGAAACTAACCGCTTCGGCGTATTTACCTGGTGCAATGAGCAGGCAATGCGGGAGCTCTACCTCAAGCCCTTTGAGATCGCGGTCAAGGAGGGTGAGGCATATGGCATTATGTCCAGCCTCAACCGCATTGGCGCGCAGTGGTGCGGCGGAAGCTACGCATTGCTTACTCAGCTTCTCCGGGAAGAGTGGGGCTTTGACGGCATGGTCATCACAGATGCTTATATGAACCTTACCGGCACGGGCTATATGAACCCGAACCTTGCCGTGTATGCAGGTAACGACGAGCTGCTGTGCATGGTGTGGCCGCTGCGGAAGCTGCCGCTGGTGGCTTCCATGAAACGGGCCTATCGAAACGACCCGATTGGGTACGGAGAGGCGCTGCGCAAATGCGTCAAAAATATCTGTGTGGCCAAGATGCGGACGAATGCGTTCCTTACCACCATTGGACAATAGTTGAAGCGATCTGCTATCCATCAGCAGGCGGGACGTGGAAGATTCCACGCCCCGCCTTTTTTGCTGCCTTTAGGCTTAACAAAACCCCTGGTTGAACCAGGGGTAGATAAAAAAGCCTTGGCAAATAAAACCTCCATGCTACAATCAAGATGGTTTGGCAACCGCATCAGGAAAGAGCAAGGAGGTTTTACGCAAGTGAAAAATGAAGTAAAGCATACGGCGCACTCAAGCTACCGATGTGAATATCAC
>ENA-OQDW01000007-OQDW01000007.1-human-gut-metagenome-genome-assembly--contig:-NODE-7-length-66107-cov-3.387951_pt1 | contig 66107 bp, 67 predicted proteins | sample MGYA00242784_ERZ504613 | MGnify/ENA primary metagenome ERZ504613 (study PRJEB26092, sample SAMD00036330) | human gut metagenome | host: Homo sapiens | study: EMG produced TPA metagenomics assembly of the...
TTATCTGATCCATTTTCGGGGTAACTAGTAGTTTGTTGCTTTCCCTTTTGGAAAGAGGATTTTGTGAAAAAGCTTCAGAGCTGCGCAGGTAAAGCGGATATGTTTGTCGAACGGAGTCGAAATAAATCAATAGACAAAAAGAGCGTATTGTGCTACTCTGAAAACACGAATTATATACAGTCAGTATGGACCAGCAGATTTTCAAGAGGGAAAAACACATCATAATTGGTATTTATTAGAAGATAAAATTGATTCAGCTAAGATGATTAAATAAACAGTATTATAGATGTGCATACAGAAATGGCAGAAGGAATTCTGATCGATTTGTATGATATATCAATATATAAGATAAGTTATAAATATTAAAACACAAAGGAGAGTTAGAAATGGGAAAATATTTTGGTACAGATGGCTTCCGTGGAGAAGCGGGTGTTTCGTTAACTGCAGATCATGCTTTCAAGATCGGGCGTTTTCTGGGATGGTATTATAATGAACTGCGCAGAAGAGCGGGAGAGACGGCTGCGGCCAGGATCGTGATCGGCAAGGATACCCGACGTTCCAGCTATATGTTTGAGTATTCACTGGTTGGAGGACTGGTGGCGTCCGGAGCGGATGCTTATCTTCTCCACGTGACAACAACACCGTCTGTGGCTTATGTTGCCCGTACCGATGGCTTTGACTGCGGTATTATGATCTCTGCCAGCCATAATCCTTATTATGATAACGGGATCAAGCTGATCAACGGCCAGGGTGAGAAGATGGAGGAGGAGATCATCGCTCTGGTGGAGGATTATCTGGATGACCGTCTTCAGCTGTTCGGAGAGAAATGGCATGAGATTCCTTTTACAAAGGGCGGTGAGATCGGCAGGACGGTGGATTATTCGGCAGGCCGGAACCGTTACATAGGATATCTGATCTCCCTGGGAGTATATTCCTTTAAGGGAATGCGGATTGGACTGGACTGTGCCAACGGAAGTGCATGGAATATCGCAAAGGCGGTTTTTGATGCGCTGGGAGCGAAGACTTATGTGATCAATGCTGAGCCGGATGGTACCAATATCAATAACAATGCCGGTTCCACTCATATCGAGGGTCTCCAGAAGCTTGTAGTGGAGAAGGGGCTGGATGTTGCTTTGCCTACGACGGAGATGCGGACCGTTGTCTCTGTGTGGATGAGAAGGGAAATGTGGTCAGCGGGGATGCGATCCTTTATGTGTACGGCCGTTATATGAAGGAGCGCGGAAAGCTTCTCACCAATACGGTTGTGACTACGGTAATGTCCAATTTTGGCCTTTACAAGGCTTTTGATGCTCTTGATATCGAGTATGCGAAGACAGCAGTAGGGGATAAATATGTTTATGAATATATGATGCAGAATGGTTGCCGTATTGGTGGTGAGCAGTCCGGGCACATTATTTTTTCCAAGTATGCATCTACCGGGGATGGCATCCTTACAAGTCTGAAGATGATGGAAGTTATAATGGCAAGGAAGAAAAAGCTCAGTGAGCTTACCGCTGATCTGGCGATCTATCCTCAGGTTCTTGAGAATGTGCGTGTCCATGACAAGGCAGCGGCGCAGGCAGATGTGGATGTGCAGGCAGCAGTAGAGAGTGTGGCTGAGGCACTTGGAGACACCGGAAGGATCTTGGTGAGAGAATCCGGCACAGAACCCCTGCTCCGTGTTATGGTAGAGGCAGAGAGCGAGGAGCTTTGCAGAAAATATGTGGATCAGGTGGTTGAGATCGTCCGTAAGAAGGGGCATGTGGCAGAGTAATGTCCCGGATGCAGACCGCAGGTGTCTGAAGAACGGAGCAGTCAGAAGAATATAAAAATGCAATAAGAGGAGAAAAAAATCATGTGTGGAATTGTAGGTTTTACAGGCAGGCATCAGGCAGCACCCATCCTTCTGGACGGGCTTTCCAAACTGGAATACAGGGGATATGATTCCGCCGGCATCGCAGTGCGTGACGGAGAAAAGGATATCGAGATCATTAAGGCGAAGGGCCGTCTGAAGGTCCTTCTGGAGAAAACAAACGCAGGTGAATCTGTTCCGGGTATGTGCGGGATCGGTCATACCCGCTGGGCAACTCACGGAGAACCATCAGAGGTCAATGCCCATCCTCATGTCAGTGATAACGGAAATGTGGCAGCTGTGCATAACGGCATTATCGAGAATTACCAGGAGCTGAAGGAGAAGCTTCTCCGCAGGGGATATTCTTTTTATTCTTCCACAGATACGGAGGTTGCTGTGAAGCTGGTGGATTATTATTACCAGAAATACGGCGGATCTCCGGTTGAGGCAGTGCGTCATGCCATGGTGCGTATCCGTGGTTCCTATGCGCTGGCAATGATGTTCCGTGATTATCCGGAAGAGATCTTTGTAGCGAGAAAAGACAGCCCTATGATCCTGGGGGTGGAGAATGGAGAATCCTATATCGCATCGGATGTTCCTGCGATCCTGAAGTATACAAGAAATGTTTATTATATCGGAAATCTGGAGATGGCATGTGTAAAACCGGGTGAGATCACTTTTTACAATCTGGATGGTGAGGAGATCGAGAAGGAGCCTAAGATCATTGAGTGGGATGCAGAGGCAGCGGAGAAAGCCGGTTTTGAGCATTTCATGATGAAGGAGATCCATGAGCAGCCGAAAGCAGTTGCAGATACACTGAACTCCGTTATCCGGGAGGGCAAGCTGGATCTGACGGAGATTGGTCTGGATGATGAGAGGATCCGTAGCATCAGCCAGGTTTATATCGTGGCCTGCGGCTCTGCTTACCATGTGGGAATGGCTGCACAGTATGTGATCGAGGATCTGGCAGGTCTTCCGGTGCGTGTGGAGCTTGCTTCGGAGTTCCGTTACCGGAAGCCGCTTCTGGATCCTGATGGCCTGGCAGTGATCATCAGTCAGTCCGGTGAGACTGCGGACAGTCTGGCTGCGCTTCGGGAATGTAAGGAGAAGGGGATCCGCACACTGGCTATTGTCAATGTGGTGGGCTCTTCCATTGCAAGAGAGGCGGATCATGTATTTTACACACTTGCAGGACCGGAGATCTCGGTTGCTACCACCAAGGCGTACAGTACACAGCTGATCGCTTCCTATGTGCTGGCATTGCAGATGGCACTGGTCCGCGGAAAGATCTCAGAGGAGCAGTGTGAGTCCTACATTAAGGAACTGAAGACACTTCCGGACAAGATCGGCAGGATCATCGAGGATAAGGAAAGGCTTCAGTGGTTTGCCTCCAAGCAGGCCAATGCAAAGGATATCTTTTTTATCGGAAGAGGGATCGATTATGCCATCAGCCTTGAGGGCAGCCTTAAGATGAAGGAGATCAGCTACATCCATTCTGAGGCGTATGCGGCTGGCGAGCTGAAGCATGGCACCATTTCCCTGATCGAGGACGGCACCCTTGTGATCGGTGTCCTGACACAGCCGGAGCTTTATGAGAAAACAGTCAGCAACATGGTGGAGTGCAGGAGCCGTGGGGCGTATCTGATGGGGCTTACTACGTTTGGAAACTATAATATCGAGGATACTGCAGATTTTACGGTTTATATCCCGAAAACAGACCCGCATTTTGCAACTTCTCTGGCAGTGATCCCGCTGCAGCTTCTGGGTTACTATGTCAGTGTAAATAAAGGTCTGGATGTGGATAAGCCGAGAAATCTTGCCAAGAGTGTTACCGTGGAATAAGGAGATCCATTTCACAGAAGGAACATTTTAGCGGCAGTTCCGTGACATCGTGAGAGCATAAAAGGATCATGATATCACGGAACTGTTTTTGCATTTGGCGATTTACGATATTTCTTGCTTTTATCAGTAAAAAAGCGTAAAATGATTAGGATATTTGAATCTGTACAGAGAGTGTCCATATGTAATATTCTCTGTACCATCAAAAATGGAGGATTGCATATGAGAAAAATGGGGAAACATATCCCAGGGCTGATCGTGACGCTTGTGGTTCTGATCACAGCAATCGTATTTGCGGTCATGCTTCTGAATATGAAGGTGATCCCGACGAAGTTCATTGCAGTGATCGGACTGGTAATGCTGGTCCTGATCGTGATCGTCGGGGCGCTTGTATGGAGTACGGATGGTAAGATAAGATTTGTAGTGGGAGTGATCCTGGCAGCAGTTTTTGCAGCAGTATTCATTCTCGGAAGTATGTATGTTTATAAGACACATTCCACACTGGCAGGGATCTCCGGTGTGAACACAGAGATTACGGAGGTCGGCATTTATGTCCGTGCAGATGATTCTGCAGATTCCATAGAGGCTACAGCAGATTATGTGTATGGTGTGCTGACAGATCTTGACAGAGCCAATTCGGACAAGGCTATCCAGGAAGTGGATTCCGAGACAGGCAAGACTGTGCAGGTCCAGGAGTATGCAGGACTTACAGAGCTGGTTGACGGTCTTCTGAACGGACAGACAGGTGCGATCGTGCTGAACAGCGCATATTTAAGTGTTATTGAAGAGATGGATGGATATTCCGATATTTCTTCCAGGATCAAAGAGCTGACCGTGAAGAAGGTGGAGACGACCATTGAGCCCCAGGAGACAGAGGCGAAGGCTGAAGAGCGTACCAATGACGGTTCTGTATATACCATCTTTATCAGTGGTATCGACAGCCGCAGCGGCCTTGTTGCAAAGAGCCGAAGCGATTCCAATATCATTGCTACGGTAAATACAGCTACCAGACAGGTGCTTCTGGTTTCCACACCTCGTGATTATTTTGTACCGCTTTCTATTTCAGGCGGACAGAGAGATAAGCTGACACATGCAGGTATCTATGGTATCAATGTATGTATGGATACTCTGGGAATGCTTTATAATGAGGATATCAACTATTATTTCCGTATCAACTTTGCGGGATTTGAGCAGCTGATCAATTCGCTTGGCGGAGTTACTGTTTATTCTGACTATGACTTTGATTCCAAGAATGAGACAGGATATCACTTCAATCAGGGAGAGAACTACCTGAACGGTGAGCAGGCTCTGGTATTCAGCCGTGAGCGTTATGCCTTTAAAGAGGGCGACCGTCAGCGTGGCAAGAACCAGATGGCAGTGATCAAGGGTGTGATCAACAAGGCTCTTTCACCGGAGCTTCTGAAGAATTATTCTTCTGTTCTTTCCAGCATCCAGGGATGCTTTGAGACCAATATCTCCTACGAGGAGATCGCCAGACTGCTCCAGCAGCAGTTGAACAACGGCGGTGACTGGAACATCGTAAGCTACAGTGTAAATGGTACCGGTGACACACAGAAGCCGTATTCTATGAGCCAGAAGGCTTACGTTATGATTCCGGATGAGTCTACCGTTCAGAAGGCGGAGGCCATGATGAAGAAGGTTCGTGACGGAGAGACTGTTTCCCAGGAGGAGGCAGACAGTGCAACATCAGCGGCAGCAACTACGGATAATGATGCACAGGCAGCTGCAGAGGGAAGTACAGCAGAAGCGCAGGGTGAGACTGCAGATGCCACACAGAATGGCACAGCAGATGCCCAGGCAGCAGACGGAACTGTTGCACAGCAGTAAGATAAAATTATTAAATTTTAGCATAAGAACAGCCGGGGAAGCGTAAAGCTTTCCGCCGGCTGTTTTTTCATGAGAAACAGAACGAAAAAATCCACCGGCGATCACCGATGGATTTTTTTTTACAGGATCTCTTTCAGATATCTTTCCAGGGCATCCTGCCATGTTGGAAGTGGCTGAAAGCCGTTTTTTACAAGCTTGGATTTATCCAGGCGGCTGTTGAATGGACGTACAGCCTTGGAAACGCCGTACTCTGCAGTTGTGACAGGAGATACCTCTACTTTTTCGTATTCCTTGTGCCGAGGGCAGCAGCCTGGCGGAAGATCTCTTTAGTGAAATCATACCAGCTGATGAAGCCGCCTTCGTTGGTTGCGTGATAGTAGCCGTATTTCTCTGTCTCGACCATGTCTACCAGAAGACGTGCAAGGTCGTAGGTGTAGGTCGGAGTTCCGATCTGGTCACTGACTACGGTAAGCTTGTCATGGGTTTTTCCCAGATTTACCATGGTACGGATAAAGTTTTTGCCGTTTTTGCCGAATACCCATGCAATACGTACGATAAAGAATTTATCTACAGTGCCGGATACTGCCAGTTCACCGTCAAGCTTGGTCTGACCGTATACGTTCTGTGGAGCGTAGTCCTTGCAGTCCGGATCCCATGGTGTGGTTCCCTGGCCGTCAAAAACGTAGTCTGTGGAAATATACATCATCTTGATGCCAAGCTCCTTGCAGATGTCCGCAATGTTCTGTGTTCCTACAACATTGACAAGACGTACCTTCTCACGGTTTTCCTCGTCCTCTGCAGCGTCTACGGCTGTCCATGCGGCACAGTGTACCACTGCATCAGGCTTTACCTCACGGATGGTTTTTGCTACCGCTTCTTTATCTGTGATATCAAGCTGCACATAAGGCATGGTGGTAACAGGAGTACCATCAGCGATGCCGCTGTAGGAAGGAGCAATGTCACTTCCTACGCCTTCATGTCCACGGCCGGACAGTTCATTCATTACGTCATGGCCAAGCTGGCCGCCAACACCTGTTACGAAAAATCTCATGCTTTAACCTCCTCGCGGTTTCCATACATTTTTTCGTAGTAGTTCTGATACTCACCGGAGATGATAGTTTCCCACCATTCCTTGTTGTCAAGGTACCATTTGATGGTCTTTTTGATTCCGTCTGCGAATTTTGTTTCAGGAAGCCATCCAAGCTCGTTGTGGATCTTGGTCGGGTCGATAGCGTAGCGCATGTCATGGCCTTTACGGTCTGCTACATGTGTGATCAGGCTTTCCGGTTTGCCAAGCTCCTTGCAGATCAGTTTTACGATATCGATGTTTTTCATCTCGTTATGTCCGCCTACATTGTAAACCTCGCCTACACGTCCTTTGTGGATGATCAGGTCGATGGCACGGCAGTGATCCTCAACATAGAGCCAGTCGCGGACATTTTCACCCTTTCCGTAAACCGGGAGTGGTTTGTCGTTCAGAGCGTTGGCGATCATCAGCGGGATCAGCTTTTCCGGGAAGTGATACGGGCCGTAGTTGTTGGAGCAGCGGCTGATGGTCACAGGCAGGCCGTAGGTTCTGTGGTATGCGAGAACAAGAAGGTCAGCACCTGCTTTAGAGGAGCTGTACGGGCTGCTTGTATGGATCGGAGTTTCCTCTGTGAAGAAGAGGTCCGGTCTGTCAAGCGGAAGATCTCCGTAAACCTCGTCTGTGGAAACCTGATGATAACGCTGGATTCCGTATTTACGGCAGGCATCCATGAGAACAGCAGTACCCTTGATGTTGGTGTCAAGGAATACCTCCGGGTTTTCGATGGAACGGTCTACGTGGCTCTCAGCTGCGAAGTTTACCACGATGTCCGGATGCTCCTCTTCGAAAAGCTTGTAAACAGAGTCACGGTCTGTGATGCTTTCCTTTACAAAGCGGAAGTTCGGCTTGTCCATGACCGGTGCAAGAGTGGAAAGGTTTCCGGCATAGGTCAGGCAGTCCAGGCATACGATACGGTAATCCGGATGAGCCTCCATCATATGAAAAATAAAGTTGCTTCCGATAAATCCGGCGCCGCCGGTAACGATGATTGTCATAAAAAATCTCCTTTATAATAAATGATTGATCTTATACGGATTCCGTCGAAACGGAGTCCGCAGGTAAATGCAGTGTCGGAAAATCAGATCGGCTTAGTGAAGCGCGTCCAGATATTTTCCGTCCAGAACATCCTTGAGATACTGGCCATACTGGTTTTTCTTAAGGATTTCGTAAACCTTGAGCACGTCCTCCTTTGTGATCCAGCCATTTAAGTAAGCAATCTCCTCAAGGCAGGCGATCTTGCGGTGCTGATGCTGCTCCATGGTTTTTACGAAGTTGGTTGCCTCTACAAGGCTTTCGTGTGTACCGGTATCCAGCCATGTGAAGCCCTGGCCCAGAAGCTCAACGTTCAGCTGTCCCTTCTCAAGGTAGATACGGTTCAGGTCAGTGATCTCAAGCTCGCCTCTTGCGCTTGGCTTCAGATTTTTTGCGTACTCTACAACCTTGTTGTCGTAGAAGTAGAGACCGGTTACACAGTAGTTGCTTTTTGGCTTTTCCGGTTTCTCTTCAATGGAAACAGCTTTTCCGTTCTGGTCGAATTCCACGATGCCGAAACGCTCCGGATCATCTACATAGTATCCGAAAACAGTGGCACCTTTGCCTGTTTCTGCATTGTCTACAGCAGCTTTCAGGCGCTTTTTGAGGCCATGTCCTGCGAAGATGTTGTCACCAAGGACCATACATACGGTGTCGTTGCCGATGAATTCCTCGCCGATGATAAATGCCTGGGCAAGTCCGTCCGGGCTTGGCTGTACAGCGTAGGTAAGGTTGACACCGAACTGATGGCCGTCACCGAGAAGCTCCTCAAATCTCGGGGTATCCTGCGGGGTGGAGATGATCAGAATATCACGGATGCCTGCGTTCATAAGAACAGACATAGGATAGTAGATCATCGGTTTGTCAAAGATCGGCAGAAGCTGTTTGGAGGTCACATGGTAAGTGGGTAAAGACGTGTTCCGGAGCCTCCGGCTAAAATAATTCCTTTCATATGTTTTCTCCTTTGCGTGATGATGTGCAGCATAAGTCGTGCCTGCACATAACTTTGTTACTGTAACTGTATTATAAAAGGTGACGCAAGGTCACCTTCAAGAGCTTTTTTCATATTTTTTATTTTTGGCTATTTTTCACAAAGAAATACGCCGGCATCTTTGGTAATGCGGAATCCTTTGGCAGTTTTTCTGGCGGTGTAGGCCCGGAATTCCTTGTAACGGTCCAATATATACTGATTCTGGTTGCCGTGGCAGGAGAGGACGTAGGAGATCAGCGGCTCCGCATCCTGGACCAGAAGGCAGTCTTCATAAGAAAGCCACTGAGCCTTTGGGAAAAAAGGCGCCAGGATACTCTGACCGTTTTCACGTCCGAACCGTTCATAAAGCCGGTCTGCGGAAAGCACGATCCGTTCATCAAAATCCTGCACCAGCTGGCTGACCTCCTGCATATGTGCCTTTCCGTAAGCACTGCAGAGAAATCTTCCGCCGGGAGCGAGGACACGGCGGACTTCCTTTAGGACGGAAGGAATATCATCGCAGTAAAAAAGCACGTGATTGGCGATCACCAGATCAAAGCTTTCGTCCTTGCAGGGGATTTTTCTGCAGTCAAAGGCCCGGAATGCAAACCGGGTATCCGAGGAACCGATGGCTCGTCTGGCATCGCGGAGCATACCGCTGGAAATATCGGAAAGTGTGATGGAGATATCCTCCGGCAGAAGGGAAAGATTGTCGGTCCATAACGTTCCGTCCCCGCAGCCCAGCTCCAGAATACGAAGACCGGGTGAGATCCGGCATTGCTCAAAGATCCAGGGAAACCATCCCTGTTTGTTCTGGGAGTACAGGCTGTGGAGGTTGATCCTGGAGGAAATGTTGGTGGCATTCTGATACTGATTCTTGAGGCTTTTTTCCATGCCGGTCAGGTGGATCAGGTTCAGCATCTGGCTCCAGTCAATGGTGTGCTGTTCCTTTATCATCTGTGCGGTATCCTGGATCGCTTTTTCCACCAGCTGCATCTGTTCGATCCGGTCACGGACCAGACGAAGCTGGATATTCAGAGAATTCAGCATGAAATGATAATCGGAATCACCGATGGTCATTTCACGGATGTCATCCAGGGAAAAGCCCAGGTATTTCAGAAGGAGGATCTGCTGAAGCCTTGCAAAATCCTCGTCTGTATAAAAGCGTGCGCCGGATTCGGTGACGAGAGAGGGTTTCAGGATATCCTGTTTATCATAATAGCGGACAGTACGCAGAGTTACGTGTGCCATGCGTGCAAATTCGCCGGAAGAATAGTAGCCGTCTTTTTTCATAAAAAATAGAATCCTTTCTGAGGAAATAACAAACATCCTGTCATAGAAGTCATAAAAGAATTATAATTCAGATCTGGAAGCCGTACAAGAGTAAAACGTATAAGAGTAAACCGTACAGGAGAAAAACAGCATTGACAAAATTCTGCTGGTTTGTTAGTATATCGTTTCGAAAAAAAGGGAACCCCGGAATCATATTTTCGGGATAAGCGTTCGATATAAAAAGGAGTAATTTTTATGCGAAACCGTACTCTGGATATGGTAAAGGCGATCTGTGCTTATGCAGTTGTGCTTCTTCACGTCCATTTTCCGGGAAATGCCGGAATTATAGCCAATGTACTTGCCAGATTTGCAGTACCTGTGTTTTTTATGGTATCCGGATATTTTTGTTTCCGTGGCGATGATACGGAATTTATAAGAATCGGAAAAAAGATCCGGCATGTTCTGAAGCTGATGCTTGTGGCATTTCCGGTCTGCTGTCTGTGGGAGCTGATCCAGAACCACATCGACGGAGCAAGCCAGAAGGAATGGCTGGAAGCCTGGTTTCGGGGGAACATATCCGCCAGTTTCTTCTATATAATAACAGCTCTCAGGTGAAATGGCATCTGTGGTTTCTCCCGGCACTGCTCTATTGTTATCTTCTTTTTGCCCTGGCAGCAAGATTCCGGATTTGTAAGCAGGCATATGTTCTGATACCGATGCTTCTTCTGATCCATTTCGGAATGGAGGAATTTTCGACCTTCCTGTTCCCGGAAAAGCATTTCCGTGTTATGCAGTTTCGAAACTATCTGTTTACCGGATTTCCGTTTTTTATGTTGGGACATCTGATACACAGACATCAGGAAAAGCTGGAAGCCTGGTTTGCCGGAAAAAAAGTGCTTCTTTTGTATGGCATGGTAGCTGGCGGCGGGATTGCAAGTCTGCTGGAATACCGGTATTTTGGCAAACTGGAATTGTTTCTGGGTTCAGTATTTATGGCTGTTGGTCTTTTTCTCATTGCGATCATGGGAAAGAATCGGAAAGTGCCCGAGCTTCCGGTAGCCATCGGTCAGAAATATGCATTTTTTATTTATCTGTTCCATCTCTGTGTGGCGGATATCCTGAAGGATGTGGCTGTGGCAGCTGGAATTGAGAAAAATCTTTTATATCTGTGGATGAGACCGGTGATGGTCTGTGTTCTTGTGACTGCTGTGGCGGTAATGTATGGATATGGAATGAGGATCTGCCGGAAATAGAAGAGTTTATGGTATTTTCATATTTATGCGCTGTGATTTTGTACCAAAATATGCTAAAATATCCTTTATTGATAAGTCACAGCACCCACCGGAGGATGCGGGGAAAGCGACTGGAATATCCCGCTTCAGGGTAAGAAATACTGAGACATGAAAGAAAAAGGAGATTTTTATGGATTTACAAAACAGAGCGGAGGCCGGCAGTGACGGACACGATGAGAGTGTACTGAATCCGGAGATGCCCAACGAAACTGATCTGACGAAGAAGGAACGCCGCCGGATCGAAAGAGAGAAACTGAAGGGAATGGGAACAGGTAAGAAGATTCAGTATATCTGGATGTATTATAAGATACATATGCTGTGCGTGCTTCTTGCCATTGGCGGAGTCTGTCTGGGAGTGAATATTTATCGTCACGCACAGATGAAGACGGTGCTTTCCATTGCGGTGGTGAATGCAGGGAATTATGACTCTGAGAAGGTGGAAGAGGATGTTTTGAAGACACTGGGAACAGAGGATAAATATGCAGAAGTCAGTGTGGCGCAGAATCTGATGACGGACGAGACAGGAGAGGATTTTGATTACTATGCCAGGATCGCATATGTGACGGAAATCCAGAGTGCTACCGTTGATGTCCTGATCATGCCGAAGGAACTCTATGAACATGAGAAAGATAGCGGAATGTATGCAGATCTCAGGGAAACGTTTGGAGATGAGGTGTTTGAGTCTCTGGGCGCTGTGGATGATCAGCATCTGGAGCTTGACGGCAGCAGTAGTGTTGCTCAGGAATTTGGCCTGAGATATGATCCGGTGTGCATCTGCCTTCCGGGTAATGTGAAGAATAAGGATAATGCGTTGAAATGGATCCAGTCTGTTCTGAAATGATGGATCCATATGCTTAGCTGAGTACAGAGATAAATAAGCCTCCGGTTCGTAACACAGGAACCGGAGGCCTTATTATATATGAATATTACAGTGTATCGTTACGTTTGATGTAGCCTGGCTCATCCGCAGGACGGATGATCTCCTTGGCATGCGTGATCTTGGCATGCTTGTCTACCACCAGATTTTCGATATGGACATTCTCACCGATGGTGCAGTCTGCAAGAACTACACAGTTCTTGATAACAGCGCCCTTTTTGATGGTACAGCCACGTCCGACAATGGAATTCTCTACAGTTCCCTCGATCATGGAGCCGTTGGAGATAACGGAGTTGGAAACATTGGCTGTGTCAAAATAATGGGTCGGACAGGAGTTGTTGGTGCGTGTATAGATCGGCCAGTTATCATGGAAAAGATCGGTTGCAGTTTTGTAGTCGATCAGATCCATATTTGCATCGTGATAGCTCTTGAAATCAGTGATCGATGCAAAATATCCGCGATGGGATACACCACGTACATCCAGCTCACCGTCTCTGCAGCCGGCATTGATCACGTCTGCAAGGGTATAAAGAGAGGAGATCTCTTTTGCCTTATGGATGAGGCTGATGAAAAGCTCCTTGCTCATTACGTAGGTATCCATGAAAATGTTGCGGTTCTTTGCATTGCCGTGGTTGTGCTCAATGGAGAGAACACCCTTCTGACGGTTCAGGTTCAGGATGTGGCAGTTCAGATAGTTCTCCTTGGCATTATCAACGGAATGATAAAGCATGGTCACATCTGCACCGGATTCGATATGGGCATCGATCAGCTTGGAATAGTCGGTGGTGTAGATCATGTAATTCGGAGCGATAACAACATACGGATAATGAACTGCTTCGATGCACTCCAGATTGGAGTAGTAGTTGTCGATATCGGTGTTATAGATATCGTTGACTCCGGAATGCTCTGAAAAGAGGAGTTGGAGATTACCGCTCTTGGAGTTGATGTTGTAGTGACGTCCGGTTCCGAGATGTTCTACAAGAGAACGGGGTTTGTTCTTTACATAGACCTGAATGTACTCAATTCCGCTGTTGGTCATATTTGAGATTGGGAAGTCGATGACACGATATCTTCCGAGAAATGAAAAGGCGCCGATCGCACGGTAGTCCTGAAGCCCCTCCACATGGATATTTCTTTCTGAGGAATTCACGATTCCAAATGCTTTAAACATATTACTCAGCCCCCTTTACACGTTTTGATACAAGTTCGATGTGCTCACTGTCCTTGGAACCGACACGAGCATTGGCACCGATCACGACTCCGTCTGCAACGAGAGCACGCTGGACAACGGCACCTGCTTCAACAACAACACCCGGCATCAGGACACTGTCGATGATCTTGGCACCAGGACCGACCTTGACGCCTGTGAAAAGTACGGAGTTGGTGATCTCACCTTCTACAACACAGCCCTGAGTAATGAAAGCAGTGTTGATCACAGCTGTATCACAGATATACTGTGGAAGAGAGGTAGCATCCTCAGTGTAGATTTTCCAGGTAGGATCGTTAAGATCCAGTTCACTGTTAGGACTGAGAAGATCCATGTTTGCTTCCCAGAGGGAATCGATGGTTCCTACATCCTTCCAGTAGCCTTTGAACTTGTAGGCGTAGAGCGCCTTGTCCTGTGCAAGGAGTGTAGGGATGATGTCTTTACCGAAATCGTGATTGGAATCCGGATTTTTGATATCTGCCAGCAGGAGCTTGCGCAGAAGCTTCCAGTTGAATATGTAGATACCCATGGAGGCAAGATTGCTCTTCGGGTGTTCCGGTTTCTCTTCAAATTCTACGATGCGGTCATCTTCACCGGTGTTCATGATACCGAAACGGCTGGCTTCCTTCATGGGAACCTCGATAACTGCAATAGTCGCATCTGCCTTATGCTGGATATGGTCATCAAGCATCTTTGCATAATTCATCTTATAGATGTGGTCACCGGAAAGGATCAGAAGGTATTCCGGGTTCTGTGAGTCGATGAAATCAATATTCTGAGAGATCGCATCAGCTGTTCCACGGTATACATCCAGACCGGCATCAGCCTTCTCACGTGGAGGAAGTACATAAACTCCGCTGTCCTTGGCATCAAGGCCCCAGCGGCCACCGGCTGCTACATAGCTGTTCAGTAAAACTGATTCATACTGTGTCAGTACACCTACGACATCAATGCCGCTGTTGGCACAGTTACTGAGCGGAAAATCCACGATACGGTATTTACCGCCATAACCAACGGCTGGCTTGGCAACTTTATTCGTCAACTCGTGAAGACGACTTCCTCTTCCACCGGCCAGGATCATTGCTAACATACTGTTTTGTTTCATGGCGAATCCTCACTTTCATTTCTTGTTTACTGCCAGGTGTCTTTAACCATAAAACAATAAACTTTGTTAATATTATACACCTTTTAAAAAAGAAAATCCAGTTTTTTGTGCAAAAAAACGTTATTTTTATATTGGGAAATTAGACGGATTTGGGAAAATTGATGGATGATCTGTCGAAAAAAAGAAACGCTTAAGAAGGTTCCGGGATGCTGAAAAAACAGTAACACTGAAAATAGCCGGATTTCGGATACATCGGCGAAGATTCTTGCGGAAAATGTGAAAGCAGTGTATTCTGTAAAAAAAGTCCGGAATACAGCGGAGAAAGGATATCGATATCAGACAGGGAGAAGACAGGATGAAAGAAGAAAGAATTTCCAATTATGTAAAACTATGTGAAGAGTGGGCACAACGCTTTTTGAAGATGAATCAGCAGATCTGCATAAACGGGTGCCGGAACTGAAGGAAGAAAATGGGTTTCTCACGATCATTCATTTCGGAAGAAGATATGGGGTGAGTCTGGAAGACGGCAGTATCCGGAGCCTGGATGGACAGAGAGAACCGGATACTACGGAGATGCTGAATATTTATACGCTTCTGGTGTATGCGAAAGAGGGGGCTTTTATTATGGATAAGTGGGTCCCTTTTGCAGATCTCAGGAATGCAAGACCATTTGCGCCGGCGTATCAGATCGGAGAGACGGATGTGTTCAGTGCTACATTTTCCGGCCATGAAAAGGAATTGAGGGAGGCGTTTCAGAAGCTTGACGGCAGGGAACTGCCCCAGGGTGATGTGGGATATGAGATCAGGGCCTTTGACTGTATGCCTATGAGATTCTTTTTCTGGGAACGGGACGAGGAGTTTGAAGCACAGGGAAATATCCTGTTTGATTACAGTGCCACAGATTTCAATCATGTGGAGAGTGCGGTATCCATAGCAGATTCCGGGATCAAAAGGCTTGCGGAGCTTGCCGGGGTTCCGCTCAGGGGGAAATCTTTTCAGATGCGCTGATAACCGAAATATAATAAAACCAATATGAAAAATAAATAATACGAAAGATAATTGCAGTTATCAGAAAAATCGTATATAATGAAGGAATATTTAAGGATTTTGAGACAGTAACTGTCACGAAGGATCTATGAGAAATTTACGAATCCGGAGGTGATGCTCGTGGGGAAAAATGCATCGGGAATGTATGTCATAGATGAGGATTATAAGATTATCAGCTATAACCTGGCAGCACGTGAGATCTATCCGCAGCTGAAGAGGGGCGAGAAATGCTATCACTGTCTGAGAAACAGAGAACTCCCTGTGAGATCTGTCCGGTCGTTAACGGGATCAAAGGTCCGAAGAATTATCTGGAACCGGGACGGAATATCCTGCGTTCGGTTGATGCTGTGGAGATTCCGCTGGAATCCGGCGGGACAGGACATGCCCTTGTTTTTTCGGATACAGAGACGAATGATGAGATCAGCAGCGGAATGATGGAGAATCCGATTCTTATGGGGATCATTAATGTTCTCGGAAAAATTTTATCAATATCTACTCTGTTGACAGAGAGACTCATAAGGTCCAGGTATGCCGCTTCCAGGGGCAGAGTGGAGCTTATGGGGAGGAGGGACTTCGCAGGATGAATCCTATGAGAAGATCATGGATATTTATATTGAGAGCAGTGTTGCGGCAGAGGACAGGATCCGGATGCATCAGATGATGGATTTTGAGAAGATATGCCAACGTCTTACAAGGATTCCCCAGTTGATGGTACATTATCGTGTACGCCGAAGCAACGAGGATTGAATATTTCTATGTGAAATGTGCCAGGGTAGGAACGGCTGAGGATTTTCAGACCGTGGTGTTTGCTTTTGCCAATGAGGATATGGATGTACGGTACAGTGAGATGGAGGCCATACTGGAACCAGGAGGAACAGCATCCGGAAGAAAACTTCTTATTGTAGTGAATGACGAGACGGATCGGAAAGCGCTTACAGAACATCTGGAGGGCAGTTTTGAGGTTATCACTGCAATGAATGAAGCAGAAGGGATGAAGCGTCTGTCTGAGAATTACAAAACCCTTTCTGCAATTCTTCTTGATATGAGTGTGCCGGTATGTGATGAATTTCAGTTTCTGGAGCTGATCCGTGATGATGTGATGCTGACCTCTGTGCCTGTGATCATCATAACCGGAAGTAACCGGTTGGAGGATGAGGTGCGATGTCTGGAACTGGGAGCAGTGGATTTCGTACGGAAACCGTATAATGTCCGTATATTAAAAAGTAAGATCAACAATGTGATCAAGCTGAGAGAGTCCGTGATGGTACTCTCAGCTCTGGAATATGATGATCTTACAGGGCTTTATATCAGACAGGCCTTTTTCCATCATGCAAAGACGCTGATGCGCTTTAATACGAATCAGGATTTTCATGTGGTGGTGGCAGATATAAAGAACTTTAAATGGATCAACGGAACCTATGGAGAGAAGACCGGTGATCAGGTTCTTACCTATCTGGGAGATACGTATAGAAATCAGGTTCGCTACGGGACGGTGGGCAGATATGGAGGAGACCAGTTTGTAGCCATCATATATGGAAAGAAAGAGATCCGTATGACAGATATGGAGAAATTTATCCACAGGGTCGAGAGTGGAGCACCGATTCCTAATCTGGTGGTCAACTATGGGGTCTATGAGAATGTGGATAAGACACTGCCTTTTACCCTGATCTGTGACAGGGCTTTTCTGGCCATGAAGAGTATCCGGGATGACTATGAGCACCAGATCGCTTTTTATGATGATGAGATGAGAAAGAGGCATATCCGTAACGGACAGATGGAGAATGCTTTCGTGGAGGCTATACGCAATGAAGAATTCGTAGTCTACCTGCAGCCGAAATACAGTGTGGAGACAGAAGAGATCGTTGGGGCGGAGGCACTGGTGCGTTGGAAGAGAGCGGAAGGAACTATGGTTTCGCCGGGAGAATTTATCCCTCTTTTTGAGAAGGATGGTCTGATCGTACGCCTTGATGAATATGTTTTCCGAAAGGTATGCAGCATCCAGGGGGAACGTATAAGATCAGGGAAAAAGATACTTCCGATTTCGGTGAATCTGTCACGTGCCAGTATCCATTACGATAATATGATCTGTCGTTATGTGAAGATCGTGGAAGAAAATGGCATTCCGTTTTCTTCTGTTCCCATTGAATTGACAGAAACTGCTACGTTGTATAATGATCGGATCAGTAAGCTCATAGAGAAGATGGTGGATGCAGGATTCGAGCTGCATATGGATGATTTTGGCTCCGGCTATTCATCTATGACAAGCCTGAACCAGCTGCCATTCGATACTCTGAAGCTGGATAAAAGTCTGATCGATTACATAGAGAATTTTCGTGGGCAGCAGGTGATCCGTCATACCATTTCGCTGGCACATAGCCTTGGAATGAAGGTTCTTGCCGAGGGCGTGGAGAAAGCAAAACAGGTGGAGATCCTGCGAAGCCTGAGTTGCGATGAGATCCAGGGCTTTTATTATGCACGGCCTTTGCCGTGGGAAAACTTTGAAACAAAGGTTATAAGAGCAAAAGAGGCGTGTAAAAAATGAGAGATCATTTTTACACGCCCTTTTTACAGCTAATGCTTCCGGACCTGTTTTTCAATAAGATAAAGTGCAAAATACAGCAGCATGGCAATGATGCAGAGGATCACAATGGACATCAGGACCCATGTAAGTCTGAATGTCTGGCTTCCGTAAATAATCAGGTATCCCAGGCCTTTTCGTGCACCGATAAATTCTCCGATGATCACGCCTACCAAGCAAAGCCCGATGTTGACCTTCATCACACTCAGGATAAGAGGAACGGAGGAGGGCAGGACGATCTTCAGAAGCTTTTCCTTTTTGTGTCCCCCCAGAGTTTCGATCAGCTTCAGCTTTTCCGGATCTGCCTGGCAGAAACCGGAGTACAGATTGATAACGGAGCCGAAGATGGCTACAGACATGCCGGCGACCACAATGGTACGTTCGTTGGCACCAAGCCATACGATCAGAAGAGGGGCCAGAGCAGATTTCGGGAGACTGTTCAGTACCACCAGACATGGCTCCAGGATCCGTGCGATCCGTCGGGAGCACCAGAGAAGTACTGCGGTTCCTACACCCAGGATCACAACAAAAAAGAAACTGACAAGAGTTTCTGCCAGTGTCACGGCAATATGTGCAAACAGGGACTGATCCCTGCACATGGAAAGAAAGGTCTCTGCGATCAGGGAAGGACTGCTGAAGATAAAGGAATCGATCCATCCAAGATCAGAGGATATTTCCCAAAGTCCCATAAACAGAACAAAAAGAAGTGTCCGTGCAGCCAGGATAATGTGTTTTTCTTTTTTCTGCCGTGCAAGATATTGTTTCTGCTGTCTGGAAATTTCAGGCATTTTCATTGAGCTCCTTCCATATGATGTTAAAATATTTCTTAAAATCCGGAGCATTTCTGGAGGAGAGGGGAGTGCGGTCGCTGATATCCAGATCGATATCAATGATCTTTCGTACAGTGGCAGGACGTGCAGAAAGGATCAGTACCCGGTCGGCCATGCTGATGGCCTCTGAGATATCGTGAGTGACCAGGATCGCAGGCTTGCCGGAGCTTTTGAGGATTTTTCCGATATCATCACTGACATTTAAGCGGGTCTGGTAATCCAGAGCGGAAAATGGTTCGTCCAGAAGAAGGAGCTCCGGTTCCAGCACAAGGGTCCGGATCAGAGCGGCACGTTGGCGCATACCGCCGGAAAGCTGGGAAGGGCGGGCATCACGGAAACGGTCCAGACCGTAGGTCTGAAGAAGGGCTTCTGCATGTGCCAGCTTTTCAGGTGTGAGTTCTTTCCGGATCTCCAGGCCGAGAAGGATGTTTTTGTAGATGCTCCGCCATTCCAGAAGATGATCCTTCTGGAGCATATATCCTACAGCGGCACTGCCGGAGGATACCGGCCGGCCTCCCAGAGTAATGGAACCGTGCTCAGGAGTGAGCAGGCCGGCAATGAGATTCAGAAGAGTGGATTTTCCGCATCCGGAAGGCCCTACAATGGACAGGAATTCACCGGGCATCAGGTCAAAGGATATATGAGAAAGGGCGGGTGTCTCACCGGATAATGTGTGATAGGAGAGACACACGTCCCGCACTTTCAGGACAGGATTCATGGATGTTGCCTCCTTTTCGTAGATAATGATATAATATTATCATATGTCTGAAACATGAGAAGGCCAATGGCAGAGATGCATACTTTGATGTCTGCCTGAAAACAGTCATAGAGAAAGGAATTACAAACATTGAACAAGAGAAACTACCAGAAAGAACTGGATAAACTGATTGAAAGAAACCAGAAAGAAGGGAAAATCCCCAGACTTTTTCTGCATGCCTGCTGTGCGCCATGCAGCAGCTATGTGATGGAATATCTGTCGCAGTATTTTGAGATCACGATATTTTTTTATAATCCAATATCGCACCGGTGGAGGAATATTCACACCGCGTGGCTGAGATCCGCCGCCTGATCGGGGAGATGGAGTTTGTACATCCGGTAACGCTGGTGGAGGGACGGTATGACCCGGAGGAGTTTTATGAGCTGCAAAAGGCCTGGAAGATGTTCCGGAAGGAGGAGAGAGGTGCTTTCGGTGTTACCGCCTGCGGATGGAAGAGGCGGCAAAGCTGGCGAAGGAGGGAGGATATGATTATTTCACCACAACCTTAAGTATCAGTCCTCTGAAGAATGCACAGAAGATCAATGAGATCGGTGAGGAGCTGGCAGAAATCTATAAAGTGCCACATCTGACTTCGGATTTTAAGAAAAAGAATGGCTACAAGCGTTCTATTGAGCTGTCTCATGAGCATGCTCTGTACCGGCAGAATTACTGCGGCTGTGTATTTTCAAAGAAAGAAGCCATGGACAGAGAACGGCTGGTTACTGAGAACCGAGTGAACAGTAACAACGGCTGAAGACAGCAAACGTATAATTATGAAAAACTTTGCATTTTTATAAAAATATGTTACACTAACACAGAAAAGTGCAGACGTCCGGGAGACGGAGCTCGTGTATGTCCGGAGAAGACAGTTCTGCCGCAAAAAAGAAAAGTGAGGAAGAATCAATATGGCACAGTTATGGGGAGGCCGTTTTACAAAAGAAACGGACAAGCTGGTTTACAATTTTAACGCATCCATTTCCTTTGATCAAAAATTTTACAGACAGGATATCCGTGGAAGCAAGGCACATGTTGCCATGCTTGCAAAACAGGGGATCCTGACAGAGGAAGAAAAGGAGCAGATCACAGAAGGACTGGACGGTATCCTTGCAGACGTGGAAGCAGGCAAGCTGGAGATCACAGCGGAGTATGAGGATATCCACAGCTTCGTGGAGGCAAACCTGATCGACCGTATCGGAGATGCCGGAAAGAAGCTTCACACAGGAAGAAGCCGTAATGACCAGGTAGCTCTGGATATGAAGCTTTATGTCCGCGACGAGATCGATGAGACAGATAAGGAGCTGAAGGACCTTCTTCTTGCCCTGCAGAAGATCATGGAAGAGAATGTTCACACCTACATGCCGGGATTTACCCACCTTCAGAAGGCACAGCCGGTAACTCTGGCACACCATGTAGGCGCATATTTTGAGATGTTCCGCAGAGACCGTGACAGACTTTTTGATATCCGTAAGAGAATGAATACCTGTCCGCTTGGAGCGGGAGCACTGGCAGGAACCACTTATCCGCTGGATCGTGTCTATACTGCAGAGCTTCTCGGCTTTGATGCACCAACCAGAAACAGTATGGATTCCGTATCTGACAGAGATTATGTCATCGAGCTTCTCAGTGCATTTTCTACAATCATGATGCATCTGAGCCGTTTTTCAGAGGAGATCATTCTGTGGAATTCCAATGAGTACCGTTTCGTTGAGATCGATGACGCATACAGCACAGGCAGCAGTATCATGCCGCAGAAGAAGAATCCGGATATCGCAGAGCTTGTCCGTGGAAAAACAGGCCGTGTTTACGGAGCGCTGACATCTATTCTCACAACCATGAAGGGAATCCCGCTTGCATACAACAAAGATATGCAGGAAGACAAGGAGCTGACCTTTGATGCCATCGACACTGTAAAGGCTGTATCGCCCTGTTTACCGGCATGGTTTCCACTATGCAGTTCAACAAAGCCAACATGGAGCAAGTGCAAAGAGAGGCTTTACAAACGCCACAGACGCAGCAGACTATCTGGTTAACCACGGTGTACCGTTCCGTGATGCTCACGGCATCGTCGGAAGACTGGTCCTTCTCTGTCTGGATAAGGGAATCTCTCTGGATGAGCTTCCGCTTTCCGAGTACAAAGAGATCAGTCCTGTGTTTGAGGAGGACATCTATGAAGCCATCAGTATGAAGACCTGCGTGGAAAAACGTGTGACTCTGGGAGCGCCGGGACCGGACGTGATGGAGCAGGTGATCGCTCAGAATAAAGAATATCTTGAAAAAAATTAAGATAATGCTTGCATTTTAGGAAAAATTGGTATAGTATTTACAGAAAAGACAAATGTGTGCCATGGAGGGACACAAGATGAGGAGAGTTTTATTATGAGTGAAAAGCTTAAAGTCGGTATTTTAGGTGCAACTGGAATGGTTGGTCAGAGATTCATTTCTCTTCTGGAGAATCATCCGTGGTTTGAGGTGGTTACTGTAGCGGCAAGCCCGAGAAGCGCAGGCAAGACCTACGAGGAGGCTGTAGGCGGCAGATGGAAAATGGATACTCCGATGCCGGAGGCAGTAAAGAAGCTGGTTGTTATGGATATCCACGAGGTTGAGAAGGTTGCAGCTACTGTTGACTTTGTATTTTCCGCAGTTGATATGACTAAGGATGAGATCAAGGCGATCGAGGAAGAATATGCAAAGACAGAGACACCGGTTGTGTCCAACAACAGCGCACACCGCTGGACACCGGACGTTCCGATGGTAGTTCCGGAAATCAATCCGGAGCACTTCGAGGTTATCGAATTCCAGAAGAAACGTCTCGGAACAAAACGCGGCTTTGTAGCTGTTAAACCGAACTGCTCTATCCAGAGCTACGCTCCGGTACTTACCGCATGGAAAGAGTTCGAGCCGTATGAAGTAGTTGCCACTACTTACCAGGCTATTTCCGGAGCAGGAAAAACCTTCAAGGACTGGCCGGAGATGGAGCACAACATCATTCCGTACATCGGTGGTGAGGAAGAGAAGAGTGAGAAGGAGCCATTAAGACTCTGGGGCAAGATCGAGGACGGCGTGATCGTTCCGGCTACCACACCTGTCATCACATGCCAGTGTGTACGTGTTCCGGTCCTCAACGGACATACAGCAGCTGTATTCGTTAAATTCCGCAAGAAACCTACCAAAGAGCAGCTGATCCAGAAGCTGGTTGAGTTTAAGGGACTTCCGCAGGAACTTGAGCTTCCAAGCGCTCCGAAGCAGTTCATCCAGTATCTTGAGGAGGACAACCGTCCGCAGGTACAGATGGATGTAAACTATGAGAATGGAATGGGAGTATCTGTAGGACGTCTTCGTGAGGATACTGTTTATGATTACAAGTTCATCGGACTTTCCCATAACACAGTAAGAGGTGCCGCAGGCGGAGCAGTTCTCTGTGCAGAAACTCTGAAAGCGAAAGGATATATCCAGGCTAAATAAGAACTGGATCCTTTACAGGAAATAAAGAAAATCATCAGAAACGGGATATCGGGTTTTCCGGTGTCCTGTTTTTGCGTGTGTGGAAGGAACAAAGGAGATATGCGCAGAAAAGTAATTACTACAGTTGTGACATTTTCCACAACCACGGCTGCCATGAAAATGGAAAAAATGGCCAGGGAATCTGAATTTCCGGGAAGGCTGATCCCGATCCCTTCAGAGATCAGTGCCCAGTGCGGACTGGCATGGAAATGCGTGGAGCAATCAGAGGAGGAAACAGAAAAATTCCTGAAAAAAAAGGAACTGGCCTGGGATGGCATCTATCGTGTTCTGGTATAAAACAGATATTGTTTGTTGTATGTAACAAAACGGAAATTTTTGAAAATTTTCGCATTTTTATTGTTAAATAATTGGTAAAGTGTTACAATATAACAAACAAATTTCCGGAAAGCGTGTTACTGTGAACAAAGAAGCAGTAACAAAGTGCCACGCTTGCTAAAAATATGTGGAGGTGCTATTTATGAACAGGGAGGATGTAGAGAAACTGTCAACCGCTGCGAAGGGTAAGATAAACTTACTGAACAGCAATTTCGGAAAATACTTTATGCGGGCGATCATGGCCGGATTTTTTATTGATGTGGCGATGATCTACAGTAACGTTGTTGGAAATGTATTTTCCAAGACATTCCCGGAATGGGGGAAATTCCTTGGAGCCATCGTGTTCTCCATTGCGGTCCTGCTGATCGCAATGGTAGGAGGAGAGCTGTTTACCGGTAACAATCTGGTAATGGCTTTTGGTGCGTATGACAAGAGCGTATCATGGAAAGATGTTGGAAAGGTCTGGGGAATCAGTTACATCGGCAATTTTGTGGGATGCCTGATCCTGGCGCTGATCTTTGTAGGTGCCGGAGCGTCCGGTACAGCAGATTATTTTGCCGGATTTATAAACGGAAAACTGAGTATTCCGGCAGGACAGATGTTTTTCCGTGCGGTACTTTGTAATTTCTTCGTCTGTCTTGCTGTTCTCTGCGGCATTAAGCTGAAGAGTGAGTCAGGCAAGTTCCTGATGATCGTGATCTGTATTTCAGGTTTCGTTGTCAGCGGATTTGAGCATTGTATTGCAAATATGGGTATTTTTACAGTTGCATTCTGTATGGTGCCAGGATTGTCTGTCGGCGCTATGCTTAAAAGCATGGTGATCGTAACACTGGGAAATATAGTTGGCGGAGGTGTGCTTCTGGCATGGCCGCTTAGAAAGATGAGTGCAGATAAATAGTATGGTAAAGGCTTTATACATAGCGGAGAAGCCCAGCGTGGCACAGGAATTTGCGAAGGCTTTGAAGATCAACGGTCAGAGAAAAGACGGATATCTGGAATCTGATGATTCTGTGGTAACCTGGTGTGTAGGACACCTGGTTACCATGAGCTATCCCGAAAAATATGATATCAAGTTTAAAAGGTGGAGTTTTGATACCCTGCCTTTTTTGCCGCGCGAATTTAAATATGAAGTGATCCCCGGGGTCAAAAAGCAGTTCGAGATCGTAAAAGGACTGCTGAACCGGCCGGATGTGGATACCATTTATGTGTGTACCGACTCCGGACGTGAGGGTGAATATATCTACCGTCTGGTAGCCCAGATGGCAGGAGTAAAGGGGAAAGTCCAGAAACGTGTGTGGATCGATTCCCAGACAGAGGAAGAAATCTTAAGAGGGATCCGTGAAGCGAAGGATATCTCGGAGTATGATAATCTGGCAGCATCTGCGTATCTCCGTGCAAAGGAAGATTATCTTATGGGAATCAATTTTTCCAGAGTTCTGACCTTGCGCTACGGAAGCAGTGTCACCAATTATCTCCATTCCAAATATCAGCCATTGCAGTAGGGCGTGTGATGACCTGTGTTCTTGGCATGGTAGTGCGGAGAGAACGGGAGATTCGTGTCTTTGTGAAGACACCGTTTTACCGTGTCCTTGGCAGCATTGGACTTGCAGACGAAAATTTTGACGGTGAATGGAGAGCTGTGGAAGGCAGCCGGTATTTCCAGTCCCCGTATCTTTATAAAGAAAACGGCTTCAGGAAAAAAGAGCATGCACAGATGCTGATCGATCAGCTGATGGTGAAGCAGCCCCTTTCCTGTATTGTGGAAAAGGTGGAACGAAGAAAAGAAAACAAAAATCCGCCGCTTCTTTTTAACCTGGCGGAGCTTCAGAATGTGTGCTCAAAGCTGTTTAAGATCAGTCCGGACGAGACACTCCGGATCGTACAGGAGCTTTATGAGAATAAACTGGTGACTTATCCGAGAACGGATGCCAGAGTTCTTTCCACGGCAGTGGCCAAGGAGATATACAAGAATATTTCCGGTCTTCGAAATTATCAGCAGGCCGGTGCTGCGGCGGCAGAGGTTTTGGGGATGGAATCCTGGAAAAGCATTGCAAAGACCAGATATGTGAATGACAAGCAGATCACAGACCATTACGCGATCATTCCTACCGGTCAGGGGTTGAATGCGCTTGGAAGCGTGTCTCTTACTGCACAGCGTGTGTACGAGACCATTGTACGGAGATTTTTGTGTATTTTTTATCCGCCGGCCGTTTATCAGAAGGTGAGTCTTGTGACGAAGCTGGACGGCGAGGCATTCTTTTCATCCTTTAAGGTTCTCAAAGAAGAAGGCTATCTGAAGATCGCCACGAATTCTTTTTCGCGGAAAAGGGCTTCAGACAGTGAGAAAAACAGAAATGGAGAGGAAGACGAGGTTTCCTGTGATACTGTGCTCCTGGAGGCGTTGCAGAAGCTGAAAAGGGTGATATACTTCCTGTGAACGGTTTGAGTATCAAGGAGGGTGAGACTTCACCGCCCAAACGATACAATTCCGGTTCCATGATCCTTGCCATGGAAAATGCGGGACAGCTGATCGAGGATGAGGAGCTTCGAGCCCAGATCAAGGGAAGCGGGATCGGCACCAGTGCTACCCGTGCCGAGATCCTGAAGAAGCTTTTTAACATCAAATATCTGGCACTGAACAAAAAGACCCAGGTGATCACTCCAACACTTCTTGGGGAAATGATCTTCGATGTGGTAAATTGTTCTATCCGGCAGCTTCTGAACCCGGAGCTTACGGCAAGCTGGGAAAAGGGCCTCACCTATGTGGCAGAGGGCAGCATCACGGAACAGGAATATATGGACAAGCTGGAGCATTTTGTGCGGGTACGTACCCGGCAGGTGGAGGCAAGCAATTATCAGTATAACCTGCGGCAGTTTTTTGATGCGGCCGCTGTAAACTACAGGAAGCCGGAGCGAGCTTCCAGACAGGGAGGAAAGAGATCATCATGATGAAAGATTTTACTATCAGCAATATGCTGGATCTGAATGAGACTATTGCAGCAGAGCTTTTTGAGGGAAAAACCTATCCGTGGGAGGTTCTTCCGGAGATCGGAGATTTCATTATTAAGCTGGGAAAAACACTGGATCCTTCTGAATATGAGGAGAAGGGCGAAAATGTATGGATCGCAAGATCCGCTACAGTTGCGCCGACTGCAAGTATCACCGGACCGGCTATCATTGGCAGAGACGCCGAGGTGCGCCACTGTGCATTTATCCGCGGCAAGGCTATCGTTGGTGAGGGCGCAGTTGTGGGAAATTCCACAGAGCTTAAGAATGCAGTGCTGTTTAACAAGGTTCAGGTTCCTCATTATAATTATGTTGGAGATGCTGTGCTGGGATATAAGTCCCACATGGGTGCCGGATCGATCTGTTCCAACGTAAAATCAGACAAGAAGCTGGTTGTCGTAAAAGACGGGGATGAAAAGATCGAAACCGGTCTTAAGAAATTCGGAGCGATGCTCGGAGATCATGTTGAAGTCGGATGCGGTTCTGTGCTGAATCCCGGTACTGTGATCGGACGGAATTCTAATATCTACCCGCTGTCACCGGTACGTGGATGTGTTCCTGCAGATTCCATTTATAAAAATGCAAAAGAGATCGTAAAGAAAAAATAAGAAACAGATCCTTCTGGACACGCATTTAGGCTGCACTTTTGAGAGAGTGCAGCTTTTTTTGATGGGGTGATGGATGCAACAGTATTGGTCGTGGAAGGATGAACCGACCGGGAGCGGGCGGGATTAAGATAAAAACAAAAGCTGTCGAAGTATGACCAGTCCTATAATATGGACTGGGTAAAACCAGTAAAAGAAATATTTTGCTGATTTTCCGCGGATGAAGCCTCTTTTTCCATTGTACAGGTTAATGGACAGAAAGGCAAAGGAGGCTCTCCATTCATAGTAAAGCCAGCAGCTTCCGAGGATTGCCTGGCCTGGCTTATCGTTTCGCATATAGAACATGATCAGCAGGAAGATATACCCCCGCCATCCATAGTCTGCTTTCAGAAAAATGGAAACAACAAGCAGTCCCAGGATGCAGAGAAGCTGCATCGAAGGTCTGGTCTGGAAATATTCGATGGCACAAAAGGCCAGATATCCGAGGAAAAGCGTGAAAAACACATTTTGTCTTTCGTAACGCAGCGTATTTGTAAACATCAGATTCCACGGAATTTCTGAGAGCAGCGCAAAAAGAAGGAGATTTCTTCCATAGAGGAACCGGCTCCGTGTATGCCGGAAGCCTTCCAGCAGGAGAAAACAGAAGATGGGAAAAGCAGCTCTTCCGATATCGCGGAAAATAAGATATACAGTATATTCTCTGCCGAAAAGTGTAAACAGGATTTTCTGTGCAGGCTGATACATACTGAGCAGCACAGCTCCGATATGATCGATCAGCATGGTGATGACCGCGATCATCTTCAGAGCGCTTCCGCTGAGAATGCGGTATTTTTCTGGAAAAACAGAATCCACAGATGCATTCATGAAAAATATACCTCCAGGGTTAAACTTGCTAATATATTATCACATACATACAGTAGTTGCCAGAAATATTTGACAGTTAGGCATGCAATACTGCCGGAATAACTACCAATATTATGCGTTTTATGGCAAAATTTTATCAAATATGACTGGACGAAACAACGGTTTTGTGAGAAAATAGCCGTAGGGTGTTATCGAACTTTTTTTCTCAATAACATCGGTCAATCTATACTTGAAAGGAGTTTTAAAATGATTTATTCACGCGAAGTAGAAGAAATGTGTCCAGTGGCACAGGGCGTACATCATGGTGCCGCTCCGATCCCGGAAGAAGCAAAATGGGTTCAGGCAAAAGAAGTAAAGGATATCTCCGGATTTACACACGGTGTTGGCTGGTGTGCTCCGCAGCAGGGTGCATGTAAGCTGTCCCTTAACGTTAAAGAGGGAATCATCCAGGAGGCACTTGTTGAGACAATCGGATGTTCAGGAATGACTCATTCTGCAGCTATGGCTTCTGAGATCCTTCCAGGACTTACCGTTATGGAGGCACTGAACACAGACCTTGTATGTGATGCAATCAATACAGCTATGAGAGAGCTTTTCCTTCAGATCGTTTACGGACGTTCCCAGTCTGCATTCTCCGAGGACGGACTTGCAGTAGGCGCTGGTCTTGAGGACCTTGGAAAAGGACTTCGTTCTCAGGTTGGTACAATGTATGGAACTCTGAAAAAAGGACCTCGTTACCTTGAGATGGCTGAGGGTTATGTTACAGGTATCGCTCTTGACGAGAACGATGAGATCATCGGATATCAGTTCGTAAGCCTTGGAAAAATGACTGACTTCATTAAGAAAGGTGATGACCCGAACACAGCATGGGAGAAAGCAAAGGGTCAGTACGGCCGTGTTGCAGATGCTGTTAAGATCATCGACCAAGAAAAGAGTAATTACACTTCGTAAGGTGAAAATATCAGGAGGTTACAGGAAATGGCTTTATTTGAATCATATGAGAGACGAATTGACAAGATCAATTCTGTTTTAAACAGCTATGGAATCGCTTCTATCGAAGAAGCTGAGAAAATCACTAAAGACGCAGGACTGAACGTTTACGATCAGATCAAAGGCATTCAGCCGATCTGCTTCGAGAACGCTTGCTGGGCTTACACAGTAGGTGCAGCTATCGCGATCAAAAAAGGCTGCAGAAGAGCCGCTGACGCAGCAGCAGCTATCGGAGAAGGCCTTCAGGCTTTCTGTATCCCGGGATCCGTTGCAGACACACGTAAAGTAGGTCTTGGACATGGAAACCTTGGAAAGATGCTCCTTGAGGAAGAGACAGACTGCTTCTGCTTCCTTGCAGGACATGAGTCTTTCGCAGCAGCTGAGGGTGCGATCGGTATCGCAGAGAAAGCAAACAAGGTTCGTAAAAAACCTCTTCGTGTTATCCTGAACGGTCTTGGAAAAGACGCTGCTCAGATCATCTCCCGTATCAACGGCTTTACATATGTAGAGACAGAATATGATCCATATAAGAACGAGGTTAAGGAAGTATTCCGTAAATCCTATTCAGAGGGACTTCGTGCAAAGGTTAACTGCTACGGCGCTAACAGCGTTCCGGAAGGTGTTGCGATCATGTGGAAAGAGGGCGTTGACGTTTCCATCACAGGAAACTCCACGAACCCGACTCGTTTCCAGCATCCGGTAGCAGGAACATACAAAAAAGAGTGCAACGAGAAAGGCAAAAAATACTTCTCCGTTGCTTCCGGCGGTGGTACAGGACGTACACTTCATCCGGACAACATGGCAGCAGGTCCTGCTTCCTACGGTATGACTGATACACTTGGACGTATGCATTCTGACGCTCAGTTCGCAGGATCTTCTTCCGTACCGGCTCACGTAGAGATGATGGGTCTTATCGGCGCTGGAAACAACCCGATGGTTGGTATGACAGTTGCTGTAGCTGTTTCCGTACAGGAAGCTGCTGACGCTGGCAAATTCTGATTTTAGATAACGAAAAATAGTGGGAAAGGCTGTAAACCTTAGGGTCTATGGCCTTTTTCTTTTTGCTCTGCAATAGAACAAAATATTCTCAAAAAGTGCGAAAAAACAGTAATAGCGAACACGTAGCTAACATTTTTGGGGAATTTATGAAATATTTTTTGGAGAAATTCATAAAATAAATCAAAGCGGCAGGGGAGATACTGAGAATATTTATGGAAGCGCTTGAGGATTATATTAAACCGGAATTGCTGATCACAGCGATCGCTTTGTATTTTATGGGGATCGCACTGAAGGAGGCTCAGGCTGTGAAGGACAAATATATTCCGCTGATACTGGGGTGTGCAGGGATCCTTATATGCGGAATTTATGTTTTTGCTACCTGTTCCTGTAAAAATGCACAGGATATTGCAATGGCAGTATTTACATCCACGACACAGGGAGTCCTGGTGGCGGGGCTTTCTACATATGTGAATCAGCTGATCAAACAGCTGGAAAAAGATGAATAATGGATTTTGTAAGGTAGTTTCAGATACATGCAGCAGCTGCAGGAATTTATGCGCCAGAAGAAAGCCGTTCAGAACAGGATGCAGGTAATTTGCGGAAATGCCATAATTGAGAGTAGGAGAAAATATATCATAAAAAGGAAGGATACATCATGCATGAGCAGATGTATCCTTCCTTTTTGAATTGGTTATTTATGCATTTTTCAGTGCCTGATCCAGATCTTTGATAATATCATCCACATTTTCGATACCAATGGAAAGACGGATCATTCCGGGAGAAACTCCTGCTTCAACCAGCTGCTCGTCGTTCATCTGACGGTGGGTATGGCTGGCTGGGTGAAGGACCATAGTGATGGAAGCAGCAACATGAGTTGCGATGGTGGCAAGCTTCAGACTGTCCATAAAACGGACTGCTGCATCACGGCCACCGGTCAGTTCAAAGGAGATAACGCCGCAGGTACGACCATCCTTCATATATTTCTGAGCCAGTGCGTGATATTTATCCTCTGGAAGTCCTGCATAATTTACATGAGAAACCTTTTCGTGTGCGTTCAGGTATTCTGCGATCTTCTGGGCATTGGAGCAATGGCGTTCAACACGCAGTGGAAGCGTTTCCAGGCCGAGGTTCAGAAGGAAGCAGTTCATCGGAGACGGAATAGAGCCCAGATCACGCATCAGTTGGGAAGTAGCCTTAGTGATGTAAGCTTTTTTTCCAAACTGCTTTGTATAGACAACACCGTGATAGGATTCATCCGGCTCTGTCAGACCGTGATATTTATGGCCATAGGCATCCCAGTCGAAGTTACCGCTGTCGACAATGGCGCCGCCTACCTGAACGGCATGCCCGTCCATATATTTGGTGGTGGAGTGGGTAACGATATCTGCACCCCACTCGAAGGGACGGCAGTTTACCGGTGTGGCAAAGGTGTTATCCACAATAAGAGGCACGCCGTTCTGGTGTGCAACGTGTGCAAATTTCTCGATGTCCAGGACGACCAGAGCCGGATTGGCGATGGTTTCTGCAAAGAGAACCTTTGTGTTCGGTTTAAATGCGGCAGCAATCTCTTCTTCTGTTGCATCGGTATCAACAAAGGTGCAGTCAATGCCAAGTTTCTTGAAGGTGACGGCAAGAAGGTTGAAGGTTCCTCCGTAAATGGTAGAAGCGGCAACAACGTGATCGCCTGCCTCACAGATATTAAATACTGCGTAGAAGTTGGCTGCCTGTCCGGAAGAAGTCAGGATCGCAGCAACACCGCCTTCCAGATCTGCGATCTTTGCAGCTACGGCATCGTTGGTCGGGTTCTGGAGACGGGTGTAAAAATATCCGTCTGCCTTCAGATCAAATAACTGGCCCATTTCGTCAGTGGTGTCATATTTATAAGTAGTGCTCTGATAAACAGGAAGTGCACAGGGCTCGCCCTTGGATGGGGTATAGCCGGAGTGGATACATTTAGTTTCTAAATTATAGTCGCTCATAGGGATAAGTCCTTTCTGCTGTGTTTTTCGTATGAATTTAACCGAATCAGGGAAGTCTGCCTGCGTTTCAGGGATTTCTGAGAGAAGCTTTGATCCTTACAGTTCGGCTAAATAAAGTATGAAAAATGCATTTGTGTATTTTAAATAAAACTACATATAAGTATAACTCTTTATGTGTTGAAATACAATAATATTCTACATAAACTCTACTAGGGTATAAGGGAAATGAAATATTGCGTTCTGGTGCACATAATAAAACGCTATATGGTCAACGTTTGTAATAAGCATAGTAAGTCATTTTATAGATGCGAAAATGTGAGCGAATGCCGAAAAAATACTGTAAAACAAACAAAATATGTGAATGAAGTAACAAATAGTGAAAATCGCATAAAAACAAAATGGAAATTTTGTACAAAAAAGACATTGCGTTCACGCGCACAAAATGATAATATAACATCATCAAAAAGAACACAAAAACAGAAAACAATAAAAAATGAACGGAGGAATTTAAAATGTTAAGAGTAGGAGTTATCGGATGCGGCGGAATGGGAAGAGATCATATCAGAAGACTGACAGAGAAGATCCAGGGAGCAGAAGTAGTAGCTGTTTCCGATGTATTTGAGGAAAGTGCCAGGAAAGCAGCCGAGATCTGCGGAGCAAAAGTCTATGCAGACAGTAAGGAGCTCATCAATGCAGAGAACGTAGATGCAGTATTTATCGTATCTCCGGGCTTCGCACATGTAGATTCTCTTCTTCAGGCGATCGAGGCCGGTAAGAGGATTTTCTGTGAGAAACCATTATGTACAACTGCTGAGGACTGCCTGAAAGTAGTAAAGGCAGAGGAGGCAGCCGGCAAACATCTCATCCAGCTTGGATTTATGAGACGCTATGACAAGGGATATCAGCAGATCAAGGAAGCACTTGCAACCGGAGAATACGGCGAGCCGCTGATCCTTCACTGTACACACAGAAATCCGGAGGTAGGTACCAATTACAATACACCAATGGCTGTGCACGATACCGCAATCCATGAGATCGATGTCCTTCACTGGCTTGTAGATGATGAGTATGAATCAGCACAGGTAGTAATGCCAAAAGTGACGAAATATTCCCACTCTGAGCTGAAGGATCCGCAGATCATGATGCTCCGTACTAAAAAAGGTGTATGCATTGATGTAGAAGTATTTGTAAACTGCAAGTTTGGATATGACATCAACTGTGAAGTTGTATGTGAGGACGGTGCACTGAAAATGGCACAGCCGGCTTATCCGTCTATCCGCAAGAATGCGGCAGTGTCCACTGCTATTGACACAGACTGCTTCGTAAGATTTAAAGACGCTTATGATAAAGAGGTTCAGGACTGGGTTGATAACGCAGAGGCAGGAGTGATCACAGGACCGAATGCATGGGATGGATACCTGGCAGCGATCACAGCAGATGCTCTTGTAAAAGCGCAGGAAACCGGACAGATCGAGAAAATCGTTTCAGCAGTTGAGAAGCCGGAATTTTATAAATAAATATATTTTACGAGCTCCACCTCATCAAGTGTGAGTTATCATACCAACTTATTGCTACAGACTTCCCCAATGAGTCTGCGGCGGCAGTTACCGGCAGGATCCGATTCCGCTTCGGCTTTGTTGAAACTGCAGTGGAAAACCTGCCGGTGAGATTAACTGGAAAAATTGGCTGAAAAGTAAAAACATATGGAGGGTATTGAAGATGAAATTAGGATTTAATGAAGCAACTGCACTGGAATGTAAAGGACAGTCTCTTATGGCAGACCTGGAGATGTGCGAGAAATATGGTTTTGATTATATTGAGATCCGCTTTGACTGCGTAAAGGACTATCTCAAAGAGCATACACTGGAAGAACTTGCAGACTGGTTTAAGAATCATCATCTGAAACCATGGGCATACAACACTCTGATCTTCTTTAACCAGAGAGATGAGGCAGGGGAAAAAGAGATTGACGAAGAGGTTGATTTTATCCTGCAGGTTTCCAAAGCGATCGGAATGAAAATGCTGATCACCGTTCCAAGCTTTGATGTAAAAGACAAATCTGTCAGTGAGATCAAAGAAGAAGCAGTTGCACGTCTTCGTTATCTTTCCGATAAGGTTGGCGCGGATATGAAGATCTCCTTGGAGTTCTGTGGTGCACCGAACTGCTCCATCAACCAGTTTGGAACAGCCTATGATGTGGTAAAAGCAGTAGACAGAGATAATGTAGGCGTTACCGTGGATACCTTCCATTTCCATGAGATGTGCTCCCGCCTTGAGGACCTGAGAGCTGCTGATGGCAAGAAGATTTTTGCATACCATTTAAATGACTGTGAGGATCTTCCGCTTGGCTCCTGCGGAGACGACAAGAGACTGTGGCCGGGTGAGGGTGTTGTAGATCATGCAGGAATCGCAGCTGCACTGAAGGAGATTGGTTTTGATGGCGTTTGCACCATCGAAGAGTTCCGTCCGGAATACTATGCAATGAGCCATGAGGACAACGTGAAAAAGGCTGCGGAAGTTACCAGAGACTTTGTGCAGAAATATTTCGGATAATTCATTCAGAAAGGTCCGACCTTAAACCGATAGGAGGTAGATACTATGGCTGGTAAGGGAATCCCTGAATTGTTGAATTACAAGCAGAAGGGGAAAGACTTGAATGAATTCATCAAGGTTCCGTTGTCGGAAAAGCTGGCATACTGTTTTGGTGATCCGGCACTGACCTTGATGTATACCATGACTACAACTCTGCTGATTTATTTTTATACCAACGTTGTTGGAATATCAGCAGGTGCGGTAGGAATGATCATGCTTTTGTCCCGTGTTTTTGATGGATTTTCCGATGTGCTGATGGGAACTATTATCGACCGGACTCATTCCAAGTATGGAAAAGCTAGGATCTGGATCTTAAGACTTGCGGTTCCTTATGCGCTGGCAGCGGTGCTTTTGTTCACCATGCCGCCAATGGGAAATATGGGAAAGATCATCTATGCTTTTGTTACCTATAATATCATGAATACGGTTGTATACACTGCTATCAGCCAGCCATTCCATGCACTGGGATCTCTGATGAGCCGTGACCGTCGTGAACGTGATGTGATCTGTAACATCCGCATGGTATTGTCGATCACAGCAAGTATGATCATTACTGCGTTCACACTGCCGCTGATCAATATCGTAGCGAATATTACCGGCAATCAGCAGATGGCCTGGATCCTGGTAACTGCCGGCTATGCGATCATTTCTGTCGGTGTACTTGTGAATACTTATATGGTCTGTACAGAGCGTGTTTCTGCAGCAAAACAGGAAAAGGAAGATATTCCTTTTGTGGAAGCATTTAAAGCAACCGTTACCAACCGGTATTTCCTTATCGCTCTGGGGCTGATGATCTTTTATACCGCATATCAGATCATTATCGGAACGGACCTTACCTATTACTGCCAGTATGTACTCGGAAATGTAGACCTCGTCATGCCTCTTTCCGCAGCTGAGAAACTGGCAACTGTGGCAGGAATTGCCCTTCTGCCGAAGGTGCTTCCCCGCTATGGAAAAAGAAATCTCATCTGTGCCGGCTGCATCCTGGGTGTTGCAGGACAGCTGCTGTTCCTGATGAATATTACCAGTGTTTCGCTTGGTGTTGTAACCTGTATCATGAGAGGTATCGGAATCGCCCCATTCTATGGTGTGCAGTATTCTCTTCCAAGCGATGCAATTGAGTATGGCCAGTGGAAAACAGGCAAGCGTGTGGAGGGCCTGATGTTCTCATCTATGAGCATGGGCCAGAAGGCCGGTTCCGGACTGACTTCTGCTATTATGGGCGGGATTCTTTCGGCGGCATACTTTGACGGAACAAAGGCGACAGCGGCAGAGCAGTCTGCAGAGGCAATCCGCGTGATCAAGGGATTTTATCTGTATGTTCCGATAGCAATCTGGGTAGTGATGTTTGTGATCGCAGCATGCTACCAGCTGGACAAAGTTTATGACAAAATGATGCGTGAACTGATCCAGCGAGAATCGGGAGAGGAAAGCGGCTCTGTGCGCGGGCGAGATTCAGTGCCTACTAGCCGTTACCAGGAAGCTTCCGGAAACCGGATCAATGTGGCAATTGGAAGACTGTATGGCAGCAGTGAAGAAAGATTGCCGAGGATGTTGCAAAAGCACTGGACTGCAAGGTTTATGATCGTCAGATCATCTGTCTTATGGCAGAAAAGTTCGGTATGGAAAAAGCAGATCTGGAAAGTGTAAGGCAGTATCTGGATTCCTACAATTATGAGGATTCTGAGCTTACATTTTCCCCGTATGGACATTCATCGGCAGGTGCGGCAGCAGATTATACAGGTGTTCAGATGTTTGAGGTGCAGAGCCGGATCATCCGTGAGCTTTCTGAGAGAAGACCAGGTGTATTCTTGGGAAGATGTGCCAACTATGTGCTTCGTGGAGAGCCGCATACATACAGCTTTTTCGTTTATGCAGATGATGCTTACCGGGAAAAAGAGGGCCAGGAATATTATAAAGGCCAGTCTCTTGGAGAACTGAAGAAACGTGATCAGATCCGAAATGAATATTATGAGAAGTTTACCGGAATCCGCAGAGACGATCCCCATTATTACGATATGGTGATCAATGTATCCAAAACAGGTGTAGCCGGAGCGGCCAGCCTGATCCTGGATATATCCGGAATAAAGAAGAGGAAAAAGGAGGGAATGCATCATGAAGATTGCATTTGACGTAGATGTTCTTGCGAAACAGATGGATATCAACCGTATGGTCCATCAGGTGGCAGACTGGGGATATAAATATATTGAACAGTCTCCGCATCCGAGGATCAATCCGTTCTATAAGCATCCGTTGTTTTCAAAAGAATGTGAACAGGAATACAGACAGGCTCTTAAAGAGACTGGTGTTGAGATTTCGTCCTTTATCGTGGTGTATCGCTGGTCTGGTCCGACGGAGGAACAGAGACAGTTTGCAGTTGCAAACTGGAAACGGATGATCCAGATCGCCGGAGATATGGGAGTGAAGGTTATCAATACAGAGCTTTCGGGTGATCCGAACCAGCAGGAGATTTGCAATGGAATGTGGTTTAGATCCATGGAGGAATTGCTTCCGCTGATCGAGCGTGAGGGTATCCGTGTGGAGATCCAGTCTCATCCTTATGATTTCTGTGAGCTGAATAATGAGACCTGTGATATGGTGAAATCCTTCCGTTCTCCAAACCTTGGTTATGTGTATTCTTCTCCTCACGGCTTCTTCTATGATGAGGGCAAAGGAGATGTGCGGTCCATGCTGAAATATGCGGGAGATGAACTGACCCATGTACTTTTTGCGGATACCTTTAACCAGACCATGGACTGCAGATATATTTTAAATCCGCCGTGGCTGAATAGCCGTGGAAAAGCGGATGTGACGGTGCATCAGCATCTTGCAATGGGTGAGGGTGATGTGGATTTTGATGGTATTTTTGAAACATTGAGAGAAATGGATTTTGCCAGCAAGCAGCTGAAACCGGATGCACCGAAAGCCGGCGGCGATAACATTGCCTGCGTTTCCATGTTTGGTTTTCCGGAAAAGATGGATAAGCAGGCCCCGGAAGCAAGAGAGCGGATTGAGAGAGAACTGCTGGGGAAATGATCGGGTGATCGTGGCAGATCAGAAAGAAAACTGTAATAAATGAGCAGCTGACAGTACGCAGGACGGTGAATAAGACTGATAAAATAATGAATGTGTGCAGAAACACGGTTTCCAGGATGAAAGTTTCATTGTGGAAACCGTGTTTTTTGATGTCTTTCTTTACAAAAAAACTTTACATATATCAAACAACTGTCTTGTCACATGTAAAGGACTGTGGTATTATGTGTAAGATGTTTTGAAAAAAGTTACATGATAATAAAAAAGCAGATCAGAAGCATCTGCATAATAAAGACTAGTACAGCGAAAATTAAGTTTCTGCTATATTGACGCAGCAGATGAAGAAATCAGACAAGTCAATATGGCGGTTACTTAATATTCGCTGTACTAGAAAGCAAAAGCAGGAACTCAAAAAAGAAATCCTGCAGGAAAGGTGAAAGATAATGACAGTTGCAGAAGAAATCCAGAAATTAAAAAAAGAAAAAGATGCTATCATCCTTGCACACTACTACGTGCGTCCTGAAGTGCAGGATGTAGCTGACTATATAGGAGATTCCTTTTATCTCAGCAAGATCGCAGCCAGCGCGAAAGAGAAGACGATCGTGTTCTGTGGAGTAGGATTTATGGGAGAGAGCGCCAAGATCTTAAGTCCGGATAAAACTGTTCTGATGCCTGCCATGGATGCAGACTGTCCGATGGCTCATATGGCAACAGAAGAAGGTATCCGCAAGGTGCGAGAGGAATATGACGATGTGGCAGTTGTCTGTTACATTAATTCCACAGCAGCATTGAAGGAGCTTTCTGATGTATGTGTTACCTCCGCAAATGCAGTAAAGATCGTAAAAGCGCTTCCGAACAAAAACATCTTTTTTATCCCGGACAGAAATCTTGCACATTTTATTGCAGAACAGGTTCCTGAGAAGAACTTTATTTATAACGAAGGTTTCTGTATTGTCCATGAATTTATGGATCCGGAAGAAGTAAAAGCAGCAAAAGAAGCGCACCCGGATGCACTGGTTCTGGCACATCCGGAATGTCCTCAGACAGTTCTGAAACAGGCTGATTACATCGGAAGCACATCCGGAATCATTAAATATGCACAGGAAAGTGACAATAAAGAGTTTATCATCTGCACAGAATGTGGCGTTCAGTACAAGCTGGAAACTACCTGCCCGGATAAAAAATTCTACTTCACAGAAACCGTACCGGTCTGCAAAAACATGAAAAAAGTATTTCTGGAAAAAGTTCTCCACGTTCTGAAAACCGGGGAGAATGAGGTTCATGTAACAGACGAGACACGTGAAAACGCGAAGAGACCGCTGGAGCGGATGCTGGAACTGGCAAAATAAATAAAACACATTTGTATAAAAGATTTGTCTGAGTTGGCTGAAAAGAGAAATCAAGACAGAGAGGCGAAAAGCAATGAGAATTAAAACAGACGTAGTGATCGTGGGAACAGGTGTTGCAGGTATGTTCAGTGCCTTGAAGCTTCCGCGGGACAAAAAGATCGTGATCATCACAAAAGAGGATATGAGGAGTAGTGATTCTTTCCTGGCGCAGGGGGGAATCTGTGTGCTTCGTGATGAAAACGATTACGACAGCTATTTTGAAGACACCATGAAGGCAGGACATTACGAAAACAGAAAAGAGTCAGTAGACATTATGATCCGAGGCTCCAGAGATATCATTAAGGATCTTGTCGGATATGGCGTGGATTTCAAGATGGATGGAGATGATTTTGCCTATACAAGAGAAGGTGCACATTCCAGACCGAGGATCCTTTATCATGAGGATATCACAGGAAAAGAAATTTCCGAAAAACTGCTCCAGCAGGTTCTGAAGCTTGAAAATGTAACAATTCTGGAATATACTACCATGCAAGATATTCTTGTGGAAAATGGCAAATGTACAGGCCTGAAGGCAGTTTCCGCAGAAGCGAACAGGGCACGTCTTGAAGCTATGGAAGCCGGAAAAGCAGTGAAAACCCAGGAAGAGATCCAGCCGGGCGGAGAGATCCAGGTAGAGATTTATGCACAGGATACGATCCTGGCCAGCGGCGGGATCGGAGGAAGATATGAGCATTCCACCAACTATCCGCATCTTACAGGGGATGCCCTTGAATATTGCAAAAAAACACAATGTACGTCTGGAACATCTGGATTATGTGCAGATCCATCCGACAACGCTGTATTCCAAGAGACCAGGCCGTAGATTCCTGATCTCAGAATCGGTTCGAGGAGAAGGTGCAGTACTTTATAACAGCAAAAAAGAGCGTTTTGTCAATGAACTTCTTCCAAGAGATGTAGTAACAAATGCGATCCGGGAAGAAATGAAAAAAGAAGGAACAGACCATGTATGGCTATCCATGGAAAATATTGATAAAGATACGATCCTGAATCATTTTCCGAATATTTATCAGAGATGCCTGGAAGAAGGCTATGATGTGACAAAAGAATGCATCCCTGTTGTTCCTGCTCAGCATTATTTCATGGGCGGTATCTGGGTGGATTCTGACAGCAAGACCAGCATGGATCAGCTTTATGCAGTGGGAGAAACCAGCTGCAACGGTGTACATGGCGCGAACAGACTGGCAAGTAATTCCCTGCTGGAGAGCCTTGTATTTGCAAAACGTGCAGCCAAAGCAATCTCAGCAGAAAAGAAAAGTGCTGCAGGTGCGGCATAAATGCAGCCGGAATATAAATATCCGTATTATGAAAGACAGGAGCAGCCTTGCTTTGGAGAACAGGGCTGCTGTGATAATTAAGAAAGAGAAGGGATTGTAAAATGAATAAGATCACAATGACACTTCAGGTAGATCACCTGATCCTGGAGGCTTTAAAGGAAGATATTTCAAGTGAAGACGTTACCACAAACTCTGTTATGAAAGAAGCAGTTCCTGGAGAGGTAGATCTGATCTGTAAAGAGGATGGAATCATTGCGGGACTGGAAATCTTCAGCCGTGTATTTACGCTTCTGGATGTTGACACAAAAGTGGAGCTGTTCTGCAAGGACGGCGATGAAGTAAAAAAAGGTCAGAAAATGGGAAAAGTTACAGGAGATATCCGGGTGCTTCTTTCCGGCGAGCGTGTGGCACTGAATTATCTTCAGAGAATGAGCGGGATCGCAACCTATACACATTCGGTTGCGTCACTTCTTGAAGGAACAGGGATCACATTGCTGGATACCAGAAAAACGACGCCGAATATGCGTATTTTTGAGAAATATGCTGTTCGTGTAGGCGGCGGACAGAACCACAGATATAATCTTTCTGACGGAGTTCTTTTGAAAGACAATCACATCGGAGCAGCAGGAAGCGTTGCGAATGCTGTAAAAATGGCGCAGGAGTATGCTCCTTTTGTCCGCAAGATCGAAGTTGAGGTAGAAACTCTTGATCAGGTAAAAGAAGCTGTTGAGGCCGGCGCAGATATCATCATGCTTGATAACATGACTCCGGAGATGATGAAAGAGGCGGTGCAGTTGATCGATGGAAGAGCAAAAACTGAATGCTCCGGAAATGTTACAAAAGAAAACATTGCAAAGATCAGGGATGTTGGTGTAGACTATGTATCAAGTGGTGCATTAACGCATTCTGCACCGATCCTTGATATTTCGCTTAAGAATCTTCATCCGCTTTCCTGAAAAATGCAGGATTTTACAGAATACCGAGTGCTGTGACAGGAAATACCCGAATATCAGAAAAGAAGCGTGAATTGCCGGAAGCAGAGGCATAGCAGGTGATGTCGGGCCGGGTTGGAGATATCGCGAGAATGAAGGAGAGAGGTATCGGAATAAAAAGTACAGGCACAGCCAGAAAAGGGGAACTTAAATGACTGGTTCAGAACGCAGGACAGCGATCATGGATCAAATTAAAAACAGTGAACGGCCGGTCTCAGGAAGTGCTCTGGCCAGAACATTTCAGGTCAGCAGACAGGTGATCGTGCAGGATATTGCGCTGATACGCGCGGAGGGGAATGATGTGATCTCCACCAACAGAGGATATATTTTTACTGCTCCCCATACTGTGAGCCGGATATTCAAGGTGCATCATACAGATGCGGATCTGGAGAACGAGCTCTGCGGGATTGTGGATCTCGGCGGAAAAGTGATCAATGTAATGGTGAATCACAGAGTTTACGGGCATATCGAGGCAGAACTGAATATCAGCTCCAGGCGCCAGGTTGAGAATTTTATGGAGGATATCCGAAGCGGCAAGTCCAGTCCTCTGAAGAATATCACATCGGATTATCATTATCATAAAGTAGAAGCAGAATCCGAGGAAATCCTGGATATGATCCAGGATATGCTGAAACGACGAGGATTTCTGATCGAAGCAGAATAGCAGAAGTCAGATACAAAAAGAAAAGATATACAGAATGAGAAAATTCTGTTAATATGAAAATATAGTGATCACGAAAATAGGAGAAGGAATCCTGCATGGCAGGGTTCCTTCTTGCACCCTGCGGAAATGTGCACCTTGTGGAAATGTGCAGACAGGGAAAACAGGAGGCAGATATGAGGGTGAGAAAAAATACGGCTTGATATGCATGGAGGGGGAAATGGATTATCAGAGTATGTTTACATTTATGCTGGAGATGGCAGGAACTATTGCGTTTGCTGCTTCCGGAGCTATGGTGGGGGCGCAGAGAGGAATGGATATTTTCGGGGTCTGCGTTCTTGGAGTGGTGACTGCAGTGGGCGGAGGAGCTACCAGGGATATTATCCTGGGAATCGTGCCGCCGGGAATGTTTCAGGATCCGCTGTATACCATTGTGGCAACCGTGACGTCCTGTATTGTATTTGCAGTAATGTACTGGAAGCAGGAGCTTTTGGAAGGCGGGAACCGGCTGGTCTATGATAAGGTGATGCTGGTGATGGATACGGTTGGCCTTGGTGTGTTTACTGTCATGGGGGTTGATAAGGGGATTTCCCAGGGGTATATGGAAAGAACATTTTTTCTTGTATTTCTTGGGACTGTCACAGGAGTTGGAGGCGGCCTGATCCGTGATATGATGCAGGAGTACCGCCATATATTTTTGTGCGCCATATTTATGCCTGTGCGTCTATTGTAGGGGCCATTGCCTGTGTTTGGACATACAGGCTGTGGGGCGGAGTGCCGGCCATGGTGATCGGAACGGTAGTAGTGATCCTGATCCGGTACCTGGCGGCACATTACCGGTGGAATCTGCCGAGACTGAGAAGAGAATAAAAAAAGATATGAAAAGCTCCGGAACATTTAAGGAATAATGTTCCGGAGCTTTTTGGCTTTTATTTGGTTTATATTGCGTAGAAGATTTTATCTGTTCCTCTCATAAGAGAATCATGCGTCTGTATCCTGCAGAGCCAGGAAGCCTTCCTCGCCGGTACGGATCTTGACAACGTTTTCGATATCGTAAACGAAGACTTTACCATCACCGATCTGACCGGTATGAAGAACTTCTTTTGCAGTATCAATAACCTTCTGAACAGGTACGAGACTTACAACGATCTCGATCTTAACCTTCGGACGGAGGTTCATGTCGACTTCAACACCACGATAGTAGGTTGGAGCACCCTTCTGAACACCACAGCCCATAACGTTTGTGATAGTGATACCGGTTACGCCGATCTCGTTCATAGCCTGCATAAACTCATCCAGCTTGTTCTGACGTGTGATGATAACAACCTTTGTCAGTTTGTGTACGCCGTCTGCAGGAATTTCAGGAACAGATTCAGCAGGAGCAGAAGGAGCATGTTTTACAACAGGGGCTTTTACGGAAGTTCCCATTGGAGTCGGAGCCTTTGTCATGGTATCCTGTACAAAGAATCCATCGTAAGCACTTGCGAGGCCATGCTCTTTCATATCCAGACCTGCGATCTCTTCCTCAGCGGAAACACGAAGTCCGATCGTGTGTTTGATTACCTGGAAGATAATTGTCATAGTAACAGCAACCCATGCGATGGTGATAACCATACCAATAAACTGAACACCGAAGCCATGGAAACCACCGCCTGTGAGAAGACCCTTCCACTCGGTACCTGCACCGTCGGAGAAAAGACCGACAGCAAGAGTTCCGAAAGCACCGTTAAGACCGTGAACGCCAACAGCACCAACCGGGTCATCAATTTTGAGAACTTTATCAACAAATTCAATACCAAATACTACAATGAATCCGGAGAGGATTCCGATGATAGCTGCAGATGTAGGAGATACGGTATCACAGCCTGCTGTGATGGCTACCAGTCCTGCAAGAGAACCGTTCAGGGACATGGAAACATCCGGTTTTTTATAGCGGATCCATGTGATCAGCATAACTGTTACAGTAGCAACAGCAGCTGCAAGGTTTGTTGTTACAAAGATCTTTCCGGCGCTTACAATGGCATCGCCTTCCATGCTGACAGTAGATGCACCGTTGAAACCGAACCAGCAGAACCAGAGAATGAATACACCAAGTGCACCAACTGTAAGGTTATGTCCCGGGATCGCTCTGGATTTACCGGATTTGGAATATTTTCCGATACGAGGTCCGAGGATGATGGCACCGATCAGTGCAGCAACACCACCAACCATGTGAACGGCACAGGAACCTGCGAAATCATGAAATCCCATCTGGCTGATAAAGCCGCCGCCCCAGATCCAGTGACCGGATACCGGATATACAACGAGACTGATCAGTAAACTGTAGATACAGTAGGAGATGAATTTAGTACGCTCTGCCATGGCACCGGACACGATGGTAGCAGAAGTAGCACAGAATACAGTCTGGAAGATGAGAAATGCCCAGAAAGGAACTCCATCCGGAAGCATTGCGTTTCCGTAGTTTGCCTCTGAGGCGATTCCGCCGATCTTGCCGAAGAAACCGTTTCCTGCACCGAACATGATGCCAAATCCAACCAGCCAGAAGACCGGTGTACCGATACAGAAGTCCATCAGGTTTTTCATGATGATATTTCCTGCGTTTTTTGCTCTTGTGAATCCTGTTTCGACCATTGCAAATCCAGCCTGCATGAAGAAGACCAGTGCTGCACCGACGAGGACCCAAGTTGTGTTTACTGAAGAATACATAGTAACACTCCCTTTCCCAATTTTTTTCTTTCCTATTATGTATAGAAAGAATTTTTGTAATACCGGACAGAAAAAAACAGACAGAATTTATCCAGTATCAGTATAACGAAAAAGCGCAGGAGAGAGGAAATTCTCTTCCGCGCCTTTACGAAATCAAAATTAGTATATGTAAAACAGGGGATATCTGTATCGTGTGATTAATGGATGAGGAAATCGATAATGAATTATGAAGTAGAGTTCATAAGGGATATCCCCTGTATTTACCGTATGAAATTGTTATCTGATATCCGTGATCAGATGGAGAATAACAGCTCGTCGTAGGTCGGATAAGGAAGTAACTCATCCGGGATTAGAGCCTCTGCCTCATCTGCAGATTTTCTTAAAGTTTCCATGTCTTCCAGAACAGTTTCCTGATAAGCCTTGGAGCATGCAAGTACATCGTCAGAAGAAGCAAGAGCTTTTGCTGTATCTGCTTTCAGAGTTTCCAGATCTTTTGCCATGGTGTCTGCAAGTGTACTCAGTTTGGAGATCAGAGCAGCTTCACTTGCTACAGAAATATCAGCTACTACGGATTTCTTTGCAGCTGCAGTATCTGCAAGCTTTTCAACATATGTATATACAGAAGGAATTACCTGCTTCTGGATCATCTCAGCCAGAGTGTTTGATTCGATATTGATGGTCTTGTAATAGTTCTCAAGCCAGATCTCGTAACGGGAGAAGAGCTCTTCCCTTGTAAAAATGCCATGCTTTGTAAACAGCTCAATGTTCTTCTCAGCAATGAAATGCGGAAGTGCATCCGGAGTTGTTTTCAGATTGTAGAGACCACGTTTCTCAGCTTCTTCAACCCATTCGTCTGTATATCCGTTTCCGTTAAAGATGATGCGTTTATGCTCTTCAATGGTCTTTTTAAGAAGTGCATGTACTGCGCTTTCCATTTCTTCTTCCGGAACATCCTTAAGAGCTGCGCTGAATTCTGCAAGAACCTCTGCAACAGCGGTATTCAGTACGATGTTCGGGTTTGCGACAGATGCTGCAGAACCAAGCATACGGAACTCAAATTTGTTTCCGGTAAATGCAAATGGTGAAGTACGGTTTCTGTCTGTGGTATCCTTTATGAAGTGCGGAAGTACCTTTGCTCCGATATCCATCTGTACCGCATGCTTATTGCTGAAGAAGGTATCGTTTTCAATAGATTTCAGTACGTCTGTCAGCTCATCTCCAAGGAAGATGGATACGATTGCAGGCGGTGCCTCGTTTGCTCCAAGACGATGATCATTTCCGGCGCTTGCAACGGATACGCGGAGAAGATCAGCATAATCGTCAACGGCTTTGATGACAGCTACCAGGAATACCAGGAACTGTGTATTTTCTGCCGGTGTTTTTCCTGGATCAAGAAGGTTTACACCTGTGTCTGTGCTCATGGACCAGTTGTTGTGTTTACCGCTTCCGTTGATTCCCTCAAATGGTTTCTCGTGAAGGAGGCAGACCATGTTGTGCTTGTCGGCAACCTTCTTCATGATCTCCATGGTCAGCTGGTTGTGGTCAACAGCAACATTTGTGGTATCAAATACAGGAGCCAGTTCGTGCTGTGCAGGAGCAACCTCGTTATGTTTTGTTTTGGCTGGAATGCCAAGCTTCCAAAGTTCTTCGTCAAGATCATGCATGTAAGCAGCAACGCGAGGCTTCAGGGCTCCGAAGTAATGATCTTCCATTTCCTGTCCTTTTGGTGCAGAAGCGCCCAGAAGAGTACGGCCGCAGAAGATCAGGTCTTTTCTCTTTTTGTAAAGATCCTTGTCAACCAGGAAGTATTCCTGCTCAGGTCCTACGGTTGTGTCGATGTGACGGACCTCTTTGTTTCCGAGGATGTGAAGGATACGAACCGCTTCTTTGTTCAGAACATCCATGGAACGAAGAAGAGGAGTTTTCTTATCCAGTGCCTCTCCGCTGTAGGAACAGAATGCAGTAGGAATGTAAAGAGTTTTATCTTTAATGAATGCAGGTGAAGTAGGATCCCATGCTGTATATCCTCTTGCTTCAAAAGTAGCACGAAGTCCGCCTGACGGGAAGCTGGATGCATCCGGCTCACCTTTTACCAGCTCTTTACCGGAGAAATCCATAATCACCTGTCCGTCACCTGTAGGGGAGATGAAGCTGTCATGCTTCTCAGCAGTTACGTTTGTCATCGGCTGGAACCAGTGTGTGTAATGTGTCGCACCATTTTCAGTAGCCCACTCTTTCATTGCAACTGCTACGGAATTTGCAACGTCCAGTTCCAGATGAGTTCCGTTTTCAATTGTTTTCTTTAATGCTTTGTACATGTCCTTTGGCAGTTTGCTTCGCATCACTTTGTCATTGAATACAAGGCTGCCATACATTTCAGGGATACTCTGTGCCATATAGGTACACTCCTTTCGATTTCACTCATTCATTATAATTTTTAATTATTTTATAAGGACCGCTGCCGGAAGAACCGGGTATAAACGGACCGGAAAACAAAAAAAGCGCTTCAGATACCTGCCGTATCCAAAGCGCCTTTGCTTTATGTGTTGCAGTATACACCAAAATAAAATATTGTCAAGAGCTTTTTTGAAAAAATCTAAAAAATTGACCAGGGCGATCGGACTGTCGGAAAATAGGCAGGGTTGACAAATCTTGTCCTTTTATTATAATCTGATATCGTAGTTATACAGTCGAAAAGTCAGCGATCGCTATAAGTGATCGAGGCAAAAGAAGCTTTTTGACCAGTGACAAAGATGTACAATACGGAAAGAACAGATGGAGGGAAATATGTCAGGAGTAAAGGAAGAATGTGGCGTATTCGGGATTTATGATCTGGATGGAGGGAATATTGCACCATCTATTTATTATGGTCTTACCTCGCTGCAGCACAGGGACGAGGAGACCTGCGGAATGGCCGTTTCAAGGACGGACGGAGAAAGAGGAAACGTACAGTTCCATAAAGATCTCGGACTGGTAAGCGAAGTTTTGCGAAAAGATGTTGTACATAATATGAATGGTGATATCGGAATCGGACATGTTCGTTATTCCACCACCGGAGAATCTGTCGCAGAGAATGCACAGCCGCTGGTACTTTCTTATATCAAGGGAAGTCTGGCACTTGCGCACAACGGAAATCTGGTTAATACAGAAGCTCTGAAATGGGAGTTGATCCAGACAGGCGCAATTTTCCATACAACTACCGACTCAGAGGTTATCGCGTTCCATATCGCAAGAGAACGTGTGCATTCTGCCACTGTAGAGGAAGCAGTACATAAAACCGTAGAGAAGATCCGCGGAGGATATGCTCTTGTGATCATGAGCCCCGGAAGCTGATCGGTGCCCGTGATCCTTACGGACTGAAACCCCTCTGTCTTGGAAAAAGAGATAATGCCTATGTCCTTGCATCTGAAAGCTGCGCGCTGACATCTGTAGGAGCGGAATTTATCCGTGATATTGAACCGGGTGAGATCGTCACGATCACCAAGAACGGACTGAAATCCAGTAAACTGACTGAGAAGAAAAAGCATGCTCATTGTGTTTTTGAATATATTTATTTTGCAAGACTGGATAGCACCATGGATGGCGTGAAAATCTATGATGCAAGGATACGTGGAGGAAAATCTCTTGCAAAATCCTATCCAGTAGAAGCGGACCTGGTGACCGGTGTACCGGAATCCGGACTTCCGGCAGCAAAAGGCTATTCTGAGGAATCCGGAATCCCGTTTGGCTTTGCGTTCTATAAAAACAGTTACATTGGAAGAACTTTTATCAAGCCTACACAGCAGGAGAGAGAGTCCAGTGTCCATCTGAAGCTGAGCGTTCTGGAATCCGTGGTGAAGGGGAAGAGAATCGTTCTGGTGGATGATTCCATTGTCCGCGGAACTACCATTGCCAATCTGATCCACATGCTGAAAGAAGCAGGAGCAAAAGAAGTCCATGTACGTATCAGCTCCCCGCCATTTTTACATCCCTGTTATTTTGGTACCGATGTGCCGTCCAATGACCAGCTCATCGCAGCACAGCACAGCACGGAAGAAATCCGTAAGATGATCGGTGCGGACTCCCTGGGTTATATGCAGATCGATTATCTGGAAGGCATGGCAGGTGGACTTCCGCTGTGTAAAGCATGTTTTGATGGCAATTATCCGATGGAAATACCGGCAGAAATCAAACAGGATTAATGAACTATGTGGAATTAATCTCACAGTAAAAAATAATGGATTGAAAAACGAAAATGTAAAAACTGCACAATAAATATATAAAAAACCCGGATTTTGTCATATAAAATCCGGGTTTTATAGAAAGGCTCTTAAAAACGATAAAAAACATCAACTTGACAAATCTGACAATATGAGACATAATGTGGGACAACCAGATGAAAAAGGCCGCTGGTCTGGAATATACAGGAAAACAGCAAGACCGAAAAAAGGCCGGTTTTTTGGCGAGATAAAAGAAAGGATGATATTTATGTCTAAAAAAATTAGATTGAATGCGACAGAGGATGTTAAAGAATTTGTTAAGGCTGCAAGTAAATGTGATTTTGATGTAGATATTTCATATAACAGAATTTTAATTGATGCAAAATCTATTCTTGGAATCCTCAGCATGGATCTGACCAGAGTTCTTACAGTAACCTGTCATGGCGAGGATCATGAGTTTGATCGTTTCCTTCAGAATATGCAGTTGCCTGACAGACAGTGCAGAGACAGACAAGATATGAAAGACATAAAAAGAAAAGGCAGACGTGACTGCAGAAACAGGAGATCAGTTTGAAATCCTCAGCAGGCGTCTGTTTTTTCTTTACATCCATTTCATAGGAAGAAATTCCGCAGACTATATGAAAAATCAGTTATTGACAAATAAAAAAAATAGTTTATAGTAAACCATATTTTATATGAAAGATAACTGACAAAGGCGTCAGGAACGGATACCACAGGGGAATTCTCACCCCTTGAAATCTGTTCCGGACGCCTTTTTGTTGTGGGACACAAAATGGAGGAGGAAATCGAAGATGGCAGTAAAGTATGTTTTTGTAACAGGTGGAGTTGTTTCCGGTCTGGGAAAAGGAATTACCGCAGCGTCTCTTGGGCGCCTTCTGAAAGCCAGAGGGTATCAGGTGACCATGCAGAAATTTGATCCCTACATTAATATTGACCCGGGAACTATGAATCCCATTCAGCATGGAGAGGTTTTTGTAACGGATGACGGTACAGAGACTGACCTTGACCTTGGACATTATGAGCGTTTCATTGATGAAAGCCTTGACAAAAATTCCAATGTGACAACCGGTAAGATTTACTGGTCTGTTCTTCAGAAAGAGCGTCATGGTGATTTCGGCGGAGGTACCGTTCAGGTGATCCCGCATATTACCAATGAGATCAAGAGCCGTTTTTACAGAGCAAAATCCGCAGACGAAGACAGAATTGCCATCATCGAGGTTGGTGGTACAGTCGGTGATATTGAGAGCCAGCCGTTCCTGGAATCCATCCGTCAGTTCCAGCATGATGTGGGACATGACAATGCGATCCTTATCCATGTAACTCTGATCCCGTATCTCCGTGCTTCCGGAGAGATGAAGACCAAACCCACCCAGGCCAGTGTAAAAGAACTTCAGGGAATGGGAATCCAGCCGGATGTCCTGGTATGCAGAAGTGAGTATCCTCTTACCGAGGACATCCGTGGAAAAATCGCCCTGTTCTGTAATGTGCCTGTAAGCAATGTGCTTCAGAATCTGGATGTGGAATATTTATATGAAGCTCCGCTTGCAATGGAGAGAGAAAAGCTTGCAGACGTAGTACTGCAGAGCTTAAGACTGGAGAATCGCAAACCAGATCTTACAGACTGGGAAAATATGGTAGAAAATCTCCGCCACCCGGATAAAACTGTGAAAATCGCCATGGTTGGTAAATATACACAGCTTCATGATGCATACTTGAGTGTTGTGGAAGCACTGAAGCATGGCGGGATCTCTTGCCGTGCAAAGGTTGATATCACCTGGGTGGACTCCGAAGAACTCAATGAAAAAAATTTGGATCAGACTCTCCATTCTGTAGATGGAATCCTGGTTCCGGGAGGATTCGGAAACCGTGGTACGGAAGGAATGATCCTTGCGGCACAGTATGCAAGAGTTCATAAGATCCCATACCTTGGGATCTGCCTGGGAATGCAGATGGCTATTGTGGAATTTGCCCGCCATGTGCTTGGATATGAAGATGCCAACAGTATTGAGCTGGCACCGGAAACAACACATCCGGTCATTGCCCTGATGCCGGATCAGGAGGATGTGGAAGATCTTGGAGGAACTCTTCGTCTTGGAAGCTATCCGTGTGTGCTTGCAGAAGGCTCCAGATCCTATGAGCTTTTTGGAAAGAAAGAGATCCAGGAACGTCACAGACATCGTTATGAGGTAAACAACGCATTCCGTAAGGAACTGGACGAAAAGGGAATGTCCATTGTAGGAACATCCCCGGATGCTCACATTGTTGAGATGATCGAAATTGCCGGACATCCGTTCTTTGTGGGAACACAGGGACATCCGGAATTTAAATCCAGCCAAACCATGCACATCCACTGTTCCGTGGATTTGTGCAGGCGGCAGTTGATAAAAAGACGGCAGAAGAAGCTGCAATGAAAGGATGAGAAAAATGAGAGAAGTAGCAAATCAGCAGCAGGGCTCTACCGCCCTGAATTTGAACATGATAACTGCGGTATCGGAGCCGTTGTTAATATAAAAGGAAAGAAAACACATGATACAGTTGCCAATGCTCTTAAGATCGTAGAAAATCTTGAGCATCGTGCTGGTAAGGATGCAGAAGGAAAAACCGGTGATGGTGTCGGTATCCTTCTTCAGATCTCCCACAAATTTTTTAAGAAGGTCTGTAAAAAAGAAGGCTTTGATATCGGCGGAGAGAGAGAATACGGTGTAGCCCAGCTCTTTTTCCCACAGCAGGAGATCAAACGTGCCCAGGCAAAGAAGATGTTCGAGATTATCGTGGAAAAAGAGGGCCTGGAGCTTCTGGGATGGCGTACAGTGCCGGTTTTCCCGGAGGTACTCGGCCATAAAGCGAAAGAGTGCATGCCGTGCATCATGCAGGCATTCGTTAAGAAGCCGGAGGATGTGGAAAAGGGTCTTGCCTTTGACCGTATGCTTTACATCGCACGCCGTGAATTTGAGCAGAGTAATGACAATACCTACGTGGTTTCCATGAACAGCCGTACCATCGTATACAAAGGTATGTTCCTGGTAGGACAGCTCCGCACCTTCTTTGGTGATCTTCAGAGCCAGGATTACGAGTCTGCCATTGCAGTGGTACATTCCCGTTTCAGTACCAACACGAACCCGAGCTGGGAGAGAGCACATCCGAACCGTTTCATTGTACATAACGGTGAGATCAACACGATCCGTGGCAATGCCGATAAGATGCTTGCCCGTGAGGAAAACATGGAGTCTCCGTATCTGAAGGATGAGCTGCATAAGGTTCTTCCTGTAGTTAACCGCAATGGTTCTGACTCCGCAATGCTTGACAATACCCTGGAATTCCTGGTTATGAGTGGAATGGATCTTCCACTTGCAGTGATGATCACGATTCCGGAGCCATGGGCAAACAACGATACGATTTCTCAGGAGAAGAGAGATTTTTATCAGTACTATGCGACTATGATGGAGCCATGGGACGGCCCTGCTTCCATTCTGTTCTCAGATGGTGATGTGATGGGAGCGGTTCTTGACAGAAACGGTCTTCGTCCATCCAGATACTATATCACATCGGATGGCTATATGATTCTTTCCTCAGAGGTTGGTGTTCTTCCTGTAGATGAGGAGAAGATCGTATTAAAAGAACGTCTTCATCCGGGAAAAATGCTTCTGGTTGATACCGTTCAGGGTCGTGTCATTGACGACAATGAGCTCAAAGAAAAATATGCGAAAAAACAGCCTTATGGTGAGTGGCTGGACAGCAATCTGGTACAGCTTCGTGATATCAAGATCCCGAATCAGAGAGTTGTCGAATACACTCCGGAGGAGAGAGCACGCCTTCAGAAAGCATTCGGATATACTTATGAGCAGTACCGTACTTCCATTCGCAACATGGCATTAAACGGCGCAGAAAGCATCGGAGCCATGGGACATGATACTCCCCTTGCTGTATTTTCCAAGGAACATTATCCGCTGTTCGATTATTTCAAGCAGCTTTTCGCACAGGTAACAAACCCGCCGATCGATGCGATCCGTGAGGAAATCGTTACTTCCACAAGTGTATATGTAGGTAAAGACGGAAACCTTCTGATCCAGAAGCCGGAGAACTGTCAGGTGCTGAAGATCAACAATCCGATCCTGACCAACACCGATATGCTGAAGATCAAGAATATGAAAAAGGACGGCTTCAAGGTTGTAACAATTTCTACATTATATTATAAGAGCACAAAGCTTGAACGTGCCATTGACCGTCTGTTCGTAGAGGTAGACAAAGCCTTCCGTGAGGGAGCAAACATCCTGGTCCTTTCTGACCGCGGTGTGGATGAGAACCATATGCCGATCCCGTCCCTGCTGGCGGTTTCCGCAGTACATCAGCATCTTGTAAAAACAAAGAAGAGCACTTCCCTTGCCCTGATCCTGGAGTCCGGTGAGCCGAGAGAGGTACATCATTTCGCAACACTCCTCGGATATGGTGCAAGTGCAGTCAATCCGTATCTGGCACTGGATACGATCCATGAGCTGATCGATACACATATGCTGGATAAGGACTATTACGCAGCCGTTGATGATTACAATCATGCAGTGATCAGCGGTATCGTAAAGATCGCTTCCAAGATGGGTATTTCCACTATCCAGTCCTATCAGGGATCTCAGATCTTTGAGGCAATCGGAATTTCCCAGGATGTGATCGATCGTTACTTTACAGGAACCGTAAGCCGTGTAGGCGGAATCACACTGGAAGATATCGAGGATAATGTAGAAAAACTTCATTCTGAGGCATTTGATCCCCTTGGACTGGCCACAGATCTTACTCTGGACAGTGTAGGCGCCCATAAGATGAGAAGCCAGGGCGAGGAGCACAAATATAATCCGCGTACCATCCATCTTCTTCAGCAGTCCACAAAGCAGGGCAGCTATGAGATGTTCAAGGAATATACAAAGCTGGTAGATGACGAGGGTCATGGAAACTTAAGAGGCCTTCTGGACTTTAAGTTTGCCAAGGAGCCTATTCCGATCGACCAGGTTGAGAGTGTTGAGGATATTGTAAAACGATTTAAGACAGGTGCCATGTCCTACGGCTCTATTTCACAGGAAGCACATGAGACACTGGCTATTGCCATGAACCATCTCCATGGAAAATCCAATACCGGTGAGGGTGGTGAAAGCGATGAGCGTCTGGATTCCGCAGGAACAGACAATGACCGTTGCTCTGCGATCAAACAGGTAGCCAGCGGACGTTTCGGTGTTACCAGCCGTTATCTGGTTTCTGCAAGAGAGATCCAGATCAAGATGGCACAGGGTGCAAAACCGGGTGAAGGTGGACATCTTCCTGCAAAGAAGGTATATCCGTGGATTGCAAAAACCCGTCATTCCACGCCGGGAGTCAGCCTGATCTCTCCGCCGCCACATCATGATATCTATTCTATCGAGGATCTGGCAGAATTGATCTATGACCTGAAAAACGCCAATAAATATGCGGATATTTCCGTAAAGCTGGTTTCTGAGGCGGGTGTTGGTACGGTTGCAGCCGGTGTTGCAAAGGCCGGTGCACAGACTGTTCTGATCTCCGGATATGACGGAGGTACAGGAGCAGCGCCAAGAAGCTCTATCCATAATGCAGGACTTCCATGGGAGCTTGGACTTGCAGAAACACACCAGACGCTGATCATGAACGGACTTCGTAACCGTGTACGTATCGAGACAGACGGTAAGCTGATGAGCGGCCGTGACGTTGCCATTGCAGCACTTCTCGGTGCAGAGGAATTCGGTTTTGCAACAGCGCCACTTGTAACGATGGGCTGCGTGATGATGAGAGTCTGCAATCTGGATACCTGCCCGGTAGGTGTGGCTACACAGAACCCGGAGCTGCGTAAGAGATTCCGCGGAAAACCGGAGTATGTGGAGAACTTCATGCGCTTTATTGCACAGGAGCTGAGAGAGTACATGGCACGCCTTGGTGTTGCCACCATCGATGAGATGGTAGGTCGTACAGACCTTCTTACAGTTTCTGACAGTGTGCAGGAGCCGCATAAGGGTAAGGTTGACTTAAGTGCCATCCTGAATAACCCATATGCAGGAAAGGGCAAAGTAACCTTTGATCCGAAGGCTGTATACAATTTCAATCTTGAGAAAACTCTGGATGAAAAAGTTCTGGTCAAGAAATGTGCACCGGCGATCCAGAAGGGTGAGAAAGTTTCTGTTGATGTAAACGTTACCAATACAGACCGTGCATTTGGTACCATCCTCGGATCTGAGATCACAAGAAATCATAAAAATGGACTTCCGGAGGATACGGTAACTGTAAACTGTACAGGTGCAGGCGGACAGAGCTTCGGTGCCTTTATCCCGAAAGGACTGACATTGAAACTGACCGGTGACAGCAACGACTACTTCGGAAAAGGTCTTTCCGGTGGAAAGCTGATCGTTAAGGTTCCGGAGAAGGCCGGATACAAGGCTGAAGAGAACATCATCGTCGGAAACGTGGCACTCTATGGTGCGACCAGCGGAACTGCATTTATCAACGGTGTTGCCGGTGAGCGTTTTGCAGTACGTAACTCCGGTGCGGTTGCAGTTGTTGAGGGTGTTGGTGAGCATGGCTGCGAGTACATGACAGGTGGCCGTGTGGTAGTTCTTGGAAAAACAGGAAAGAACTTTGCAGCAGGTATGAGCGGCGGTATCGCTTATGTCCTTGATGTGGATAACGTTCTTTACAAGAACCTCAATAAAGCAATGATCTCCATTGAAAAAGTGGAGAATAAATATGATAAAAAAGAGCTTCGTGATCTTATCGAGGCTCATGTGGAAGCAACAGGCTCTGAGATCGGTAAGAAGGTGCTGGCTGATTTTGATTCCTATCTGCCTCACTTCAAAAAACTCATTCCGGATGAGTACAAGAGAATGATTACATTAAGTGCAAAGCTGGAAGAAAAAGGTCTGACCAGCCAGCAGGCACAGATGGAAGCGTTCTATGAGAGCATCGGCGTGAAACATTAAGGAGGATGAGGAAATGGGAAAGCCAACTGGATTTTTAGATTATGAAAGAGAAACGGCAAAGGTTCTGCCGCCAAAGGAACGTATTCAGAATTTCAACGAATTTCGTATTCCATTAAATAAAGAAAAACAGAAACTTCAGGGAGCACGCTGCATGGCCTGCGGCGTCCCCTTCTGCCAGGCAGGTATGATGATCGGCGGAATGGCGTCCGGCTGTCCGCTGCACAACCTGGTTCCTGAGACAAATGATCTTGTGTACACAGGAAACTGGAAGCAGGCATTCCTTCGTTTAAACAAGACACACAGCTTTCCGGAGTTTACATCCAGAGTGTGTCCGGCACTTTGCGAAGCTGCATGTACCTGTAACCTGAACGGAGATCCGGTCAGCACAAAGGAGAATGAGAAAGCGATCATTGAGACAGCCTATGCAGAAGGATGGGTAAAACCGCAGATCCCGCCTGTCCGCACAGGAAAGACGATCGCAGTCATCGGAAGTGGTCCTTCCGGACTGGCAGCCGCACAGCAGCTGAACCGCCGTGGCCACAGCGTAACCGTATTTGAGAGAAACGACCGTATCGGAGGACTTCTCCGCTACGGCATTCCGAACATGAAGCTGGAGAAAAAGGTCATTGACCGCAGACTGAAGCTGATGGAAGAGGAAGGCGTGAAATTTGTTACCAATATCAATGTTGGTGTTGACATCACTGCAGAACAGCTTCTGAAGGATTATGATCGTGTCCTTCTCTGCTGTGGAGCTTCTCATCCGAGAGATATCAAGGTTCCGGGAAGAGATGCCAAGGGAATTTACTTTGCAGTGGATTTCCTGAAGCAGGTAACAAAAAGTCTTCTGGATACAGATTTTGCAAAATTCCCATATGAGCTTGCAAAGGGCAAAAATGTTCTGGTCATCGGCGGTGGTGATACCGGTAATGACTGTGTGGGAACATCCATCCGTCTGGGGGCGAAATCTGTAACACAGCTTGAGATGATGCCGCAGCTTCCTGCAGCAAGAACTCCTTCCAATCCATGGCCGGAGTGGCCGAAGGTCCTGAAAACCGATTACGGCCAGGAAGAGGCTATTGCAGTATTCGGCCATGATCCTCGGATCTATCAGACAACCGTTACCGAGTTTATCAAGGACAAAAAAGGAAATGTCTGCAAGGCCAAGATCGTAAAACTGAAAGGCGTAAAGGATGAAAAGACCGGAAGATTCAATATGGTACCGGTTGAGGGCAGCGAGGAAGTGATCCCTGCAGATGTGGTTCTTATTGCGGCCGGATTCCTTGGCAGTGAAAAATATGTGACAGACGCCTTCCGTGTAGCGCTTACACCAAGAACCAATGTGGAAACAAAACCGGAGCAGTATGCAACAAGCGTAGACCGTGTATTCACAGCAGGTGATATGCACCGTGGACAGTCTCTTGTTGTATGGGCGATCCATGAAGGACGTGAGGCTGCGAAAGCAGTTGACGAATCACTGATGAGCTATTCATATTTACAGTAAAATAACAGATACCAGGGGCAAAAGGTCAAAAAACTGTTCGTGTTTCCGCGATAAAGCTTTTGAACTTTTGCCCCTTTTAAAAAATGGTTGACAAAGAATTGACCGATTGCTATAATTACGTCCATGAACAAGGGTGTTCTTCAGGAGCGAAAGCTCTCTGAAGTGCACCCTTTTTCTGGTTTTGAGGGTAATTATTTTGTGTGATGAGGAAATAAAGGAGAGAATACTATGGGGAATTATACCAGAGAAGAGATTCTTGCAATGGCAGAGGAGGAAGACGTAGAGTTCATCCGCTCCAGTTTACAGATATGTTTGGAACTCTGAAAAATATTGCGATCACAGCAAGAGAGCTTCCAAGAGCCCTGGATAACCAGTGCGTTGTATATGGCTCTCATATTGCGGGCATTGTGGGAGAAAAGGAGCCGGATCTGATCCTGTATCCGGACTATGATACCTTTTCAATTCTCCCATGCGTCCTCAGCAGGGAAAGGTCGCAAGACTGATCTGCGATATGCGCCGTGCAGACGGATCAGAGCATGAGATGAGTTCCAGATACATTCTGAAAAAAACAGCGCAGGCAGCAGAAGAGGCAGGCTACACCTGCTATGTTGACCCGGAATGCGAGTTTTTCCTGTTTCATATCGATGATAACGGAATGCCTACAACGGTTTCTCATGAAAAGGCCGGATATCTGGATGTAAGTCCGGTGGACTTAGGCGAAAATGCAAGACGTGACATGGTACTGACTCTTGAGGATATGGGATTTGAGGTGGAATCCTCTCATCATGAGACAGCACCTGCACAGCATGAGATTGCCCTTCATTACGGGGAAGCACGTGAGATGGCAGACGAAGTTATGACCTTTAAGATGGCAGTAAGAACTGTAGCCAAACGTCATGGACTTCATGCGACATTTATGCCGAAGCCAAGACGGGAAGTAAACGGTTCAGCCATGCATATCCATTTTCGCTGTTTAAAAATGGAAAAAATAATTTTCGCGGATCCGGAGGATCCGTCCAGATTAAGTGAAGAGGCATACTATTTTATCGGAGGTCTTCTGGCTCACAGCCGTGAGATGACTCTGATCACCAATCCGCTTGTAAATTCCTATAAGCGTCTTGTGCCTGGATTTGATGCGCCTACAGAACTGACCTGGACGAGAAATAACCAGAATTCACTGGTAAGGATCCCGAGAGTCAATGGAGCTGATACCAGGATCGAGCTTCGAAGCCCGGATGCTGCATCCAACCCATACCTTGTTTTTGCGGTATGCCTGGCAGCGGGCCTGGATGGAATCCAGAAGAAGATATATCCTACAAAAGCTTCTGACCGTTCTCTTTCCGAGTCGGATCAGAAGGAACAGGGTATCGAGAATTTACCGGAGAACCTGCGGGAAGCGATCACGCTGTTTGAGGACAGCAGCTGGATGAAGGAAATCCTTGGGGAGACTTTCTGCGAACAGTATGCGCAGGCCAAGAGAAAAGAGTGGCTGCGTTATTCCCAGGAGATTTCCAACTGGGAGATCGAGGAGTATCTGTATCGGATCTGATGAACGAGGCATAATGGGACGAAAGGGAGTGGCGGCTTATGAACACGAGTATCGTGATTGCATTACCGAAAATAGAAGATGCAAAAAAGATCCGCACAGTCCTTAACCGATATGGATTCACGGTTGCGGCAGTATGCAATTCAGGTGCAAATGCCCTTGCCAGTATCTCGGAGCTTGATGGCGGCGTTCTGCTTTGCGGCTATCATCTTCAGGATATGTACTATCGTGATCTTCTGGACTATATGCCGGATTATTTTGAAATGCTGCTTATGGCCTCTCAGGGAGTGATCAGTGAGGCACCAACCACCATTTTATGCGTGGGAATGCCTCTGAAAGCCGGAGATCTGGTAAATACGGTGAGCATGATGCTTTCCCAGATCGAAAGGCGCTGGAAAAAAGATAAGAAAAAGCCGAAGCAGCGTTCATGGAAAGAACAGAATTATATTTCAAATGCAAAGATGCTTTTAATGGAAAGAAATCACCTGAGCGAGGATGACGCATACCGCTATATCCAGAAATGCAGTATGGATTCCGGGACTAATATGGTTGAGACGGCCAGATGGTTCTGATGCTTTTATATGATTCTGTGTAAAAAAAACAACAGAGCAGACAGAAATGATCTGCGCTGAATGCCTGATATCACACCGGATCGGGGAAAATTCCGCAGGGAATTTCCTGATTCGGTGAAACTACTTTGAATTGGAGGATGAGGGAATGGAATTTATGGATGGAATCTGTAAGACTAGAGAATGTGCCTGGGATGTGTTTCTTTCCGAGAGCATGAAAGACCAGGAAGCGACAGTGGAAGGTGCAATACACAGCATCCGTAATATGGGGGACGTGGCATTTGTGATACTCCGAAAAAAAGAAGGGCTTTTTCAGACCGTATATGAAAACGACAAGACAAATGTTTCCATTCATGATCTGAAGGAGGCAATGTGTGTGCGCCTTACAGGAACTCTTCATGAGGAAGAAAGAGCGCCTCATGGAAGAGAACTCCGCATCAGCCATGTGGAGATCCTTTCCTCACCTGCAGAGCCTCTTCCGCTGGCCATCGACAAATGGAAGCTGAATACTTCCCTGGAGGCAAAGCTGAATTATCGTCCTATTGCTCTGCGTAATGTGCAGGAGCGTGCAAAATTCAAGATCCAGGAGGCTCTGGTGCGGGCATTTCGTGATTACCTCTATGAGAAGGGGTTCACCGAGATCCACACACCGAAGATCGGAGCCAGAGGTGCAGAGGGTGGTGCAAACCTGTTCAAGCTGAGCTATTTCCATAAACCGGCTGTTCTGGCACAGAGCCCGCAGTTTTATAAACAGATGATGGTAGGCGTTTTTGACCGTGTATTTGAGACAGGCCCTGTATTCCGTGCAGAGAAGCATAACACAAAACGTCATCTGAATGAATATACAAGCCTTGATTTTGAGATGGGCTATATCAACGGATTTGAGGATATCATGGAGATGGAAACCGGATTTCTCCAGTACGCAGTAGAGCTTCTTAAGAAAGACTACGCCCATGAGCTTTCCATTCTGAAGGTGGAGCTTCCGAAGGTGGACAAGATCCCGGCAGTACGTTTTGACAAGGCCAAAGAGCTGGTAGCTGAAAAATATAAACGTAAGATCCGCAATCCATATGATCTGGAGCCGGAGGAAGAAGCGCTGATCGGAAGATATTTTAAAGAAGAATATGATGCTGATTTTGTTTTTGTCACACATTATCCGTCTAAAAAGCGTCCGTTCTACGCAATGGATGATCCGTCAGATGAGAAATTTACATTAAGCTTTGACCTTCTGTTCAAGGGACTTGAGGTAACTACAGGCGGACAGCGTATCCATGATTATCAGATGCTGAAGGATAAGATCGCAGCCCGTGGTATGGATGAAGAGGGTATGGAGCAGTATCTGGATACTTTCAAGCATGGAATGCCACCTCATGGAGGTCTTGGAATCGGACTGGAACGTCTTACCATGCAGATCCTCGGAGAAGAAAATGTTCGTGAGACTTGTCTGTTCCCGCGTGATATGAACAGACTTGAGCCGTAATAAGGAGAAAAAAGATGGCAAAGATAATCGATGATGAAACAATGGAAAATGTCTGCATCCTTGCGAAGCTTTCTCTGACAGAGGATGAAAAGGAAAAAGCAAAAGAGGATATGCAGAAGATGCTGGACTATGTAGACAAGCTGGACGAGCTTGACACCTCTTCCGTAGAGCCCATGTCACATATTTTTGAGGACGAAAATGTATTCCGTGAAGATATTGTGACAAACGGAGACAATCATGAGGCAATGCTTGCCAATGCACCGAAGCAGAAAGAAAACCAGTATCAGGTTCCGAAAACAATTGGATAAGACAGGAGACAGGACATGGATTTGGGAAAATTAACCGCATTACAGCTTGCGGAAAAGATCAAGCAGCATCAGATAAGCGTCCTGGACGGTGTGAAATACGTATTTGATCAGATCGAAGCAAAAGAGGACAAGGTCCACGCTTATCTTGATACTTACAAAAAAGAAGCCTATGCAAGAGCAAAAGAGGTACAGAAGGGCATTGAGGACGGAACCTATACAGGACCTCTTGCCGGTGTACCTGTTGCAATTAAGGATAATATCTGCATTAAGGGAAAAACAACTACCTGTGCATCAAAGATCCTTGAGAATTTTGTGCCGCAGTACAATGCCGAGGTTATTGACCGTCTGGAACAGGCAGGTCTTGTGATCATCGGAAAGACAAATATGGATGAGTTCGCCATGGGAAGTACCACAGAGACATCCGCTTACGGCGTCACCAGAAACCCGTGGGATCTGGAGCATGTTCCGGGCGGCTCCTCCGGCGGCTCCTGTGCGGCAGTGGCAGCAGGAGAGACTTACCTGGCACTGGTTCTGATACCGGCGGTTCCATCCGTCAGCCAAGCTCCTACTGCGGTGTTACCGGAATCAAACCGACCTACGGAACAGTATCCCGTTACGGACTGGTTGCCTATGCATCCTCTCTGGATCAGATCGGGCCGGTAGGAAAGGATGTTGCAGACTGTGCGGCACTTCTTGAGATCATTGCCGGACACGATGCCAAGGACAGCACCTCCATGAAGAGAGAGGATCTTGACTTCTCCGCTTCTATGACAGATAAGATCGTGGGAATGAAATTCGGTGTGCCGAAGGAATATCTCTCAGAGGGACTGAACCCGGAGGTAAAAGAGGCCTTTATGAATACGCTGAAGGACCTTACCGAGATGGGCGCTGTGGTGGAATTTTTCTCCATGAAGACAACAGAATATATGATCCCTGCCTACTACATTATTGCCAGTGCAGAGGCCAGCTCGAACCTGGAGCGCTTTGACGGTGTGAAGTACGGCTTCCGTGCAAAAGAGTACGAGGGACTTCACGATATGTACAAGAAGACAAGAACCGAAGGCTTCGGCGAGGAAGTAAAGCGCCGTATCATGCTTGGCTCCTTTGTGTTAAGCTCCGGTTACTATGATGCTTACTATCTGAAAGCACTTCGTACAAAAGCCCTTATCAAAAAGGAATTTGACCAGGCCTTTTCAAAATATGACGTTCTTCTTGCTCCGGCATCACCCTTTACGGCGCCGAAGCTGGGAGAGAGCCTGAAAGATCCTCTTGCCATGTATCTTGGCGATATTTATACGGTAGCAGTAAACCTGTGCGGACTTCCCGGAATCACAGTTCCATGCGGAAAGGACGCAGCAGGACTTCCGATCGGGATCCAGATGATCGGTGACTGCTTCAAAGAAAACAACCTGTTCCGCGCAGCACACGCCTATGAGAAAAAACGCGGTGATTTCGGAACGGCAATGGAAGGGGGAAAAAAGGCATGAAACAGTATGAGACAGTCATAGGACTTGAGGTGCATGTGGAGCTTGCCACAAAAACAAAGATATTCTGCGGATGCTCCACAGAATTCGGAGGCGCACCAAATACACATACCTGCCCGGTCTGCACCGGTATGCCGGGCTCTCTTCCAGTCCTCAACAAAAAAGTGGTAGAGTTTGCCATCAAGGCAGGTCTTGCGGCAAACTGTCATATCCATCAGTACTGTAAGTTTGACCGTAAGAACTATTTTTACCCGGACAATCCCCAGAATTACCAGATATCTCAGCTGTATCTGCCGATCTGCTACGACGGAGCTGTTGAGATCGAGACTTCCGCAGGCAAAAAGACCGTACGCATCCATGAGATGCATATGGAGGAGGATGCCGGTAAGCTGATCCATGATGAGTGGGAAGACTGCTCTCTTGTTGACTATAACCGAAGCGGAGTGCCGCTGATCGAGATCGTATCCGAGCCGGATATGAGAAGCTCTGAGGAGGTTATCGCATATCTGGAAAAGCTCCGCTGTACCATGCAGTATCTGGGAGTTTCTGACTGCAAGCTCCAGGAGGGCTCCATGCGTGCCGATGTCAACCTTTCCGTCCGTGAGGTGGGAAGTGAGACCTCGGAACAAGAACGGAGATGAAGAATCTGAACTCCTTTAAGGCTATTGCGAGAGCGATCGAGGGAGAGAGAGCGCGTCAGATCGAGCTTCTGGAAGAAGGCAGAGTCGTTGTTCAGGAGACACGAAGATGGGACGATAACAAAGAATCTTCCCATGCTATGCGTTCAAAGGAGGATGCCAAGGATTACCGTTACTTCCCGGACCCGGATCTTCCGCCGATCCACATTTCCGATGCATGGATCGAAGAGCTGCGTACTTCCATTCCGGAGCTTCGTGAAGCCAAGATGGAGCGTTATCAGAAGGAGTATGAGCTTCCGGCTTATGATGCAGGGATACTGACCGAATCCAGACATCTGGCAGGACTTTTTGAGGAGACAGCGGTTCTTCTCGGAAATCCGAAAAAGGTGGCAAACTGGTTTATGGTGGAGGTTCTCCGCCTGACAAAGGACAAGGGCCTTGATCCGGAAAAGGTAAGCTTTACACCGAAGCATCTGGCAGACCTTCTTTCCATGGTGGAGAAAAAAGAGGTCAGCGCACAGAATGCTAAGAAAGTATTTGAAAAAGTATTTGACGAGGATATTGATCCGGTTATATATATAGAAGAGAATGGTCTTAAGATCGTAGAAGATACAGGCCTTCTCACCGAAACTGTGAAAAAGATCGTAGACGCAAACCCCGGACCGCTGGCAGAGCTTCTGGGCGGCAAGGATAAGGTTATGGGATTTTTCGTAGGACAGCTGATGAGAGAGCTGAAAGGCAAGGCAAATCCTGACAGCGTCAGAAAAGCACTGGCAGAGGAAATTGAGAGAAGGAGATAAAATACTATGGTTACAGTAAATCAGAATTATTTAAAACTTCCGGGAAGCTATCTGTTTTCCAATATCGCAAAGAAGGTAAGCGCATATAAGGAGGCCAATCCGGAATTTAAGGATTCTGTGATCAGTCTTGGAATCGGTGATGTGACACAGCCGCTTGCGCCGGCGATCATCGATGCTCTTCATAAATCCGTAGACGAGATGGCACACGCAGAAACCTTCCACGGATATGCTCCGGATCTCGGATATGAATTCTTAAGAAGTGCCATTGCAAAAAATGATTATCAGTCCAGAGGCTGCAACATCAGCGCAGACGAGATCTTTGTTTCCGATGGAGCAAAAAGTGATTCCGGAAACATCCAGGAGATCTTCGGACTGGATAACAAGGTTGCAGTCTGCGACCCGGTTTATCCTGTATATGTAGACACCAACGTTATGGCCGGACGTACTGGCCTTTATAACAAAGAGCGTGAGAACTTTGACGGTGTGATCTACATGCCCTGCAAGGAGGAGAATGGTTTCCTTCCGGAAATTCCGGCAGATGAGGTACCGGATCTGATCTATCTCTGCTTTCCGAACAATCCTACCGGTGGTGCGATCACAAAGGCAGCTCTTCAGGAGTGGGTTGACTACGCCAACAAAAACGGCTGTGTGATCATCTATGATGCAGCATATGAGGCATATATTTCCGAGGAGGATGTCCCTCACAGCATTTATGAGTGCGAGGGGGCAAGAACCTGTGCCATTGAGCTTCGAAGCTTTTCCAAAAATGCCGGCTTTACAGGCGTTCGTCTTGGCTTTACCGTTGTTCCGAAGGAACTGGTGCGTGATGGCGTAGAGCTTCACAGTCTCTGGCAAGACGCCACGGAACCAAGTTTAACGGTGCTCCGTACATTGTACAGAGAGCGGGCGAGGCTGTTTACTCTCCGGAGGGAAAAGCACAGCTGAAGGAGCAGATCGCTTATTACATGCGTAATGCAAAGACGATCCTGGAGGGACTTTCCGCAGCAGGATTTTCCGTGTCCGGTGGAAAAAATGCTCCATACATCTGGCTGAAAACACCGGATCAGATGACCTCCTGGGAGTTCTTTGATTATCTTCTTGAGAAAGCACACATCGTAGGAACACCAGGTTCAGGCTTTGGTGCACATGGCGAGGGATATTTCCGTCTGACTGCATTCGGAAGCTATGAGAATACACTTGAGGCAATTGAGAGAATTAAAAATCTGTAATATAGGTATAAATTGCGGAGCAGGTCTTTGGAAAAGAGCTGCTTCGTTTTTTAACCGGATCAAAGAAGTATCCTGCTTCAATTGCGAATAGAAGCTCCCGGCAGTCGCGAAAATAACAATAAGGATTGCGAAAATTTATCATATCATTTATAATTGTACAGGAAGTAAGGCGCAGGCCGCAGAAAGCCTGTGTTCATAAAATTTCACAAAATTTACGCAATCACGAAAGGGGATTTTATCATGGGTATCAGAAGAGTAGAAAATATGTGCGGCGGTAAAGGCCATGTGATCATCAAAGACATTCTTGAGGGAGACGAGCTGAAGGGAAAATGCGGACTTTACGCACAGGTTACCATCGAAAAAGGATGTTCTCTGGGATACCATGAGCATCATGGCGAGACAGAAACCTACTATATCTTAAGCGGTGAAGGCGAGTACGACGATAACGGTGTGAAACGCCCGGTAAAGGCCGGCGACATCACCATCACACCGGATGGAAAAGGACATGGTCTTACAAATACAGGCGACACAGATCTTGTGTTCATGGCACTGATCATTTTTGACTGATCCATATAGAAAAAAACAGAAGTGAGACAGAAGGGCGGCCTTTTTGAATGGAGGCCGCTCTTTTACGACTGAGGCGTAACCGGTGTCGAAGTATAAATTCTGGGATGAAAGATTAGCTGTCTCAGATTGGTATTGAACGAAATGTATTAATTGTATAAACAAAAAATTATTTTTGGATTTTTTTAGAAAAAACTGTTGACATACAAAAAGCACTTTGCTATACTATCACTTGTCGCGAGGGAGAGAATAAAAAATCC